>OFTY01000012.1_pt1 | contig 308674 bp, 253 predicted proteins | sample 1775061 | NCBI WGS metagenome assembly OFTY01 (sample SAMN08195773, study PRJEB24354) | sludge metagenome | isolation source: sludge from phenol fed wastewater aerobic bioreactor B | place: India: Nagpur | collected 2016-09-16 | reverse complement strand
CTATTGTTGGGAATAGTGGCCCTTTTGTATGCCTTATATGTAATGATAGCCCGCCTAACCGGCCTTATCAGCATTGAAGGATGGACAACGATGATGATCGTATTCCTATTCATTTCCTCTTTCCAGATGATCTCGATCGGCATTATCGGAGAGTACCTGTGGCGAAACCTGGAAGCGAGCAGGAACAGGCCCAATTATATCATTGATAAGGTAATCGAATAACTAACTGCATGGTACTTTTCTACTTTCTCTCCCAGGTTTTGCTATTAGGCGGATTCTATTGTATCGGCGCGCTGGCATTGACAAGTTTGTTCAATTATGATAAAAAGAAGACCAGCACCTATTTCTTCTTATGTCTTTCAATGATTACCGGTCTGGTCGTTATCATTTCAGTTTATGCCCTGTTCTTTACGAAAGGCATTACCATCAATATCCTGTTCCTACTGATGGCCCTGACATATATTTTCTACAGGAGAAAAGACCTTTCGTTAGGCAAAAATGTGCGGGTACCGGCCATTGCAGGCAAGCAATTACTGGTGATCATATCAGCCCTTGCAGGTATCTATATCATTCATTTGCTCAGGAACCATTATTTCGACGGGCAGTTGGAAGGTCTCAATCTGGAAGATTACTATTATTATGGATATACTGCCCGCCAGATGGCGGCATACGGAGTTGAAGGAAAAGATTTTCATCATGTATTGCAGGAAGGAGTATCGAGATACAGGCAACCTTACCATTATTTCGATCTATGGCTTACACAGTTCTGTGTAGGGTTATTCAGGCTACCCATCATGACAGCCTATTTATATGTACTGACCCCGGTAGTAGCGGTACTGACCTTTTTGGGATTATTATCCGTCTATGAGCATTTCAATACAAAGAGCTTGCATTATATAGGTGTGATCATCTGTTTTCTTGCAACTTTCTATTTTGGCGTACTGCCACTGAAAGCAGGGTCATTCTCACCTAATGTTCTGTTGCAACCCCGGTCATTTCCTTCATTTGTATTCAGTTCGCTGGCCTTCGTGTGGTTTGCCCGGAAAAATTACCTGGAAGGGATATTCGCATTGTGCTGCATACCGGTGATGAATGTGTTGGGAATACCGGCCATACTTTCATCCGTGTTTTTGTTGGGATGTTATTTTCTGTTCAAGAAGGACCGTGTCAATGCCAGGTATGCATTTATATATAGCCTGGGTGTGCTGGCAGGGATCATTGGATTTTACCTCCTATTTGGCAATTTATCTTCCAATACTGTCTCCGAAGCGCCTACCTTGAAGCATTATTTATCCACGCTTGCACAAATCCTTTTTAGGCAATACCTGGCCAGGATATGGTTCTTCTATCTGCCATTTATTATTTTATTGATCATATACTACCGGCAGATTATTGCGATCATACGGTCAAATAGCCTGACAATCCTGTTCTTCGGAGCAATGGCGTCGATCACATTGTTCATGATGGCGGCATTTAATTTCAACATCGATGCCGGAACTATAGGTTTTTTCCCTTTGAGTGCAGTGATCACCATTTCCCTGGTGTTCCTGCTGTCTAATCTAAAGATCAATGAGCAGCAGGGGACGGGTAAGAATGTTTTCAAGATTGGAGCAGTGATGCTGATAGGTGGTCAGTTGTTATATTCGCCGGCAGCAGGATTCCGGAAAGATTTTGATTACAATGGAGTGTATGTCGGAAAGAAATTCATTCAGGACCTCAACAGCAGACTTGGAGATCATGATAAAGGTGGATTCATTTACAGCGATAGCACATTGATGAAAAATGGATGGGTCTATAACCCGTTTGTATTCCCAAGTGTACATATTCCGGGATTGTTCAAAAAAGATGTTCAATATATTTCTTTAAACGCACCCCAAAGTCTTGACTCCCTCAAAGATATCACCCATATTCCCGCCTGGCTGGTTGAGGAAGGGGACTTCTTCAGGTATATGAAGAACAATCCTCAAAACAATTACAGCCTGGATGAATACCGGTCTGCTTTCCTGCGGGAAAACAGGCTGAGTTTCCTGGTACTGCAAAAAGGAGCCGCCGTGCCCGGAGCACTTCCCCCGGTCAGTTCGGAATTATATGACAGCATATCAGGGTTCAGGGTGCTTTTTTTTAAATTATGAGCAAAAAGAACGTATTATTTCTCACTCACAAAAAACTACTGAGGGCCGAGATAACAGGGGGCGTTCAACTTTGTTCCCAGGAATTCCTTCAGGTAGTGGAACATTGCAAAGATTTTTTGGTAGAAGAATTTTATGTTGGTTTTACCCGGCGAATTGTAGACAGGATCAGGATCCGCATTGGCTGGGAGAACTACTCGATGTATGATATAAGTAAAGAAAAAGAAACGCTGATTAAAAAGATCAGAGAAGAGAAGATTGAAATTCTTTTTATCAATATGTCTTCCGCCATGCGGTATGCAAAACCTGTGAAAGAGGTTTTTGGAGATAAGGTGAAGATCATTTTATTATCACACGGAAACCATAGCGGGGATTTTTTGCACCTGATCGGCCGCCCCCTGGGGAAAGTTACCGGTTTCAGACTGTGGAAGAATAAATTTCGGTTGGGCATGCTGTTGAGTACGGAATCTGATTTTCGTATCCGCTACCTTGATGGCGTAGTAGCCATCTCGGAAACGGAACGCCAGATCGAGAACTGGCTAAATGCCAGGAGGACCTTGTTCTTTCCCCGGTTATTGAAAAACAGCTTCCTGGACCACCAGCCCCAGCTTTCCAGGATCGGTTTCGTAGGCCGGCTGGACCATCCTCCAAATTTGCAGGGGATTTCCATTCTATGCGATGCCTTTGCAAAGCAGGAGATCGGTGATCTTCGACTGAGACTGGTGGGCGCCCCCGTACAGTATGGTCAACAATTAGCGGCTAAATATCCTTTCATCGAGTATCTCGGGGAATATTCGGATGAAGCACTGGAAAAAGAGGCGTCTACCTGGTCATTTTTCCTGAATCCTGTCTGGTGGTATTCCACGGGAGCTTCCACCAAATTGGGGAAGGGGATCAGTTGGGGAATTCCCATCGCCACTACTACGGCAGGGATGAGAGGATATCAATGGTCAGCGGGCACCTTACTCGTAGAAGATACGCCGATAATGATGTGTAAAAAAATATTGGAAGCGTTGAAATCCAGGGGATCCGTACTTGCCTGGGCCGATCAAACCAGGTTAGTAGCTGCGAATGGTCCCCGGTTGAGCGATCTCAGTCAGCAGTTGGAAGCTATCTGTTCCGAATAAGCTATGAAAACGATCATCATTGTCGCACCTCATTTCCCGCCGTCGGCTATGCCTCCGGCGCAGCGTGTAAGATTGCTCGTACGGCATCTGCATGAATTTGACTGGCATCCTGTTGTTCTTACTGTTGATCATTACTATCGTGAGGAGGTATCTGATCCATGGATGGTGGAACTTGCGGGAAAAAATTATGAAAAGATCGATTTGAAATGCCTCGATCAGCGAAAGACACGCCGGTTTGGTATCGGGGACCTTGGTTTGAGGATGTTACCTTTCTTATTTTTCCAGGTACGTAAGATAGCGCGCAAGAACAAGGCCGATTTTGTACTCTATCCGGTGCCTCCCTGGTATATCATGGTGGTGGCCCCGTTCGTGAAGTGGGCAACTGGGATACCTTACGGCATCGACTTCATAGATCCATGGGTGCGGCAGCAAAAGAAGGATGAGAATATCAAGGCAAAGATCAGTCAATGGATCGCGCGCAGATTTGAAGGGTTTGCCGTTAAACGGAGCGCCGCCATTTTTGCAGTTTCCCAGGGCATTCTGAACGACCTTCTCAAGAGATATCCATCTGTTAAGGACAAAGCCCTGGCGGCCGTGCCGTACGGAGTGGAACTGAACGATTATTCCAGTATAAACCGTAGTCAGGCCGCAATAGGACCAGCGCTTATTCTTATACGTTATATAGGGGCAGTATCCGACTCTATGCTCCCTGTGGTAAAGGCATTGTTGATGACAATGGAACAGGTACAGCTCCGGCGGAAGATCAGGGTTGAATTTATTGGCACCAGTTACGCGGGCAGCGGGCTGGCGCAACCACGCATTCAACCTTTCCTGGATGAGATCGGCCTGCAGGAATTCGTTACAGAGGCGCCCGACAGGGTAACCTACCGGAGGGCCGTCGAGCTGACAAGGTCGGCAGATATTTTATTGCTGGTGGGAGATATGACACCATATTATGCAGCTTCCAAGCTCATGGGGTTGATCGCTTCGCGGCAACCATTTTTTGCATTTCTTCAGCGCGACTCATTTCCAGCGCAATTCTTACGACAACTTAACTATCCATTCATCATCGAATATACTGCAACAGCGGGAGACCTTCCTGAACAACGACAGCAGGCCGTAGAAGAAAAATTGATCGCATTGATAGATACATTGCCTGATTTTAGGCCGGTATCTACCGATGAACCCAGCTTCAGGCAGCATACTGCCTGGGGAATGACAAAATCATTCGTTGACACAATTCAAAAAGCAGAACATGGTCAAGCAACATTATGAAAAAATGAGAGGCAAGAAAGTATTGGTAACAGGAGGGCTCGGTTTTGTGGGCCATAATCTCGTCAAGTCGCTGGTAAACGATTACGACTGCAAAGTGACCGTTGTAGACGATTGCATCAACAGTAATGAATCTACTATTGCGTCCGTTCGTGATAAGGTCCAATTTCATAAAATGAGCGTTTTGGACACAGCACGCTTTTTCCCGTTGCTTAATGAAGCCCAATATATTTTTCACCTGGCCTGTATCCAGATAGCGGCCTCGAGCACCAATCCGATCGCTGATATGCAGGTGAATGCTCAAAGTACTTTACAGATACTCGAATACCTGCGGCAATCGTCACTACCCTCTCTTGAAAGATTTGTTTACACTTCTTCCTGTTCCGTTTATGGCAGTTCATCCCGGTTACCCGTACGGGAAGAAGATGCTACGAGGGTGCTGAGTAATTATGCTGCTACAAAATTGCTGGGTGAACATTATACCATGATCTATAACCGGAATTACAATATCCCGGTTTCAGTGGTCCGGTACTCGAATGTATACGGGTATGGTCAATCCCCGCGCAATCCCTATTGTGGTGTATTGGGAAAGTTTGTGCACAATGCGCTTACGGGAAAGCCACTGTCTATTTTCGGCGACGGGGAACAGACCCGGGATTATACATTTATTACAGATGCAGTGGATGCCACGATACTTACCGCCGTACATCCCCTGGCTTATGGGGATGTATACAATGTTGGCACCTGTGTCGAAACATCCGTCACCAAACTGGTCGACCTTATCGTTCAGCATGTACCAGGTGTAAATGTGGAAAATATTCCGGAAAGGGACATCGATAACATCCGTCGCAGGATGATCGATATTGAAAAGATCCACCAGCGATTGGGATGGGCGCCAAGGGTAGGCATTCAGAAAGGGATCCAACTCACGATCGATTGGTACAGATCGACATTATGATCTTTATTCCTCCGACGATATATTTTCCGAACCGGCAATAGCAGGCAATGAAACTGGCGATCATCACAACCCATCCGATACAATATTATGCCCCGGTTTTCCAATTGCTGAGCCGTCGCGGGAACATACAGGTCAAAGTTTTTTATACATGGGAACCTGAGGCAGCCACATACGATAAAGGTTTCGGGAAAAATTTTCAGTGGGATATTCCCTTGCTGGAAGGATACGATCACCAGTTCGTTTCAAACAATGGCAGTCGGCGAAAAGACTTCAGGGGGGTAAGGAACCCTTCATTGGTCCGCGAGATCATGCAGTGGGGGGCCGATGCAGTGCTGGTCTTTGGATGGAACTATTATAGCCATCTCAATGCTATGCGCTATTTTAAAGGCAAGCGCCCGGTCTTGTTTCGTGGCGACTCTACCCTCCTGGATGAACAGGGAAAATTCAGAAAGACAATCCGGAAACTTTTCCTGCGGTGGATATACACTAATGTCGACTATGCATTCTATGTGGGTTCGAACAACAAAGCCTATTTTTTGGAACATGGCTTGCGCGATCCGCAACTGGTATTTGCACCACATGCTATCGATAATGAACGTTTCGGAACGGCCGGCATGGCCACGGATATTTTACCTACCGGCAAAGCACTCCCCACAGAAGCGGTGAAAATATTGTTTGTCGGGAAATTTCAACCGAAAAAAAACCCCGCCCTCCTGGTAGATGGGGTCAATGCGTTGAACAGCCCCGATATACATTTATTGATGATCGGAAATGGTGAATTGGAAAATGAATTAAAGGAAAGGGCGAAGGATAACCAGAGGATACATTTTTTCCCTTTTCAAAACCAGTCGATGATGCCGTCTGTATACCGGATGGCGGATGTGTTCTGCCTCCCATCGCAGGGCCCGGGCGAAACCTGGGGGCTGGCCGTAAATGAAGCAATGGCATCAGGCCGGGCAGTATTGGTAAGTGATAAAGTGGGTTGTGCTGAGGACCTGGTCAGGAATGGAGAAAATGGATACACGTTCAGGTCAGGGGATTTACAGGACCTGATCAATAAGATTGAACTATTGAGCAACAAAAAAGAACTGGCCCTCATGGGTGATCGTTCCAGGGAAATGATCACATCATGGAGCTTTGGCCAGATAGTGCAAGCAATCGAATCTCTTTGTAAAACCTTCTAAATACTCTTCTGCTATGAATAATTTTGAAAACCAATATCTCGAACTTTTGAGATGGACATTGACTGATTACCACAGGATCGAAATGGGAGAATATAAGCCCATTCACCGGAATAGCGGTTCATGGAAAGAATCGATTCTTGTAAATGTAAATAAGTTCCTCGGCAAGAAAAACCTGCTTATTTGCAGGCGGGTACTATCTACGAAAGAGCATCGATTAAATGGGGCCGACTGGCCGGCATATTCAGAAACGATGATCGGGTTAAAGAGATTGATGAACATCGAAGAATGCGTGAGGGATATTGTACAAAACAATGTGGAAGGAGATCTGATCGAGACAGGTGTATGGCGGGGAGGCGCAACCATCTATATGAAGGCCCTGTTGAAAATACTCAATGATAATAGCAGAACGGTGTGGGTGGCAGACTCTTTTGAAGGGCTGCCGAAACCTGATGCAGAAAAATTTCCGGAAGACAAAGGAGATAAGCACCATGAAAAAGGGGAATTACGAATTTCAAAGGAACAGGTCCAGAATAACTTCAGCAAATATGGGATGCTGGATGACCGGGTCAAATTTCTGAAAGGCTGGTTCAAAGATACGCTGCCTGGAGCCCCGATCAGGAAATTGTCCCTGCTCCGCCTGGATGGAGATATGTATCAATCTACCATGGAAGGTCTTGAAAATCTTTATCCGAAATTATCGGTGGGCGGTTATATCATTGTAGACGATTGGGGCGCTGTGGATGGATGCAGAAAAGCGGTAGAGGATTACAGGAAAGCCCATGGAATAACGGATGAGATCAAACAGGTAGACTGGGCTTCGGTGTTTTGGAAAAAAACTGCTGCGAAATGAAGGGACCGGTCATTTCAGTGATCTTGCCGGTGTATAACGGGATCAGGTATTTGAATGAATCGGTCAATTCTGTTTTAGAACAGGATTTTCGGGATTTCGAGTTCCTGATCTGCGATGATCGATCTATGGATGGGTCCTATGAATACCTGTGTTCTTTGACAGATCCAAGGGTCAGGGTATTCAGGAATGAACAGAACATGGGCCTGTTTTACAATCTGAATTTTTTAGCGAAGCAGGCAAAGGGACCATTGATCAAACTTTGGTCGCAGGACGATGTACTGGAGAAAAATTGTTTCCGGGAGATCGTAGCCTTTCATCGAAAGTACCCTGATATTTCCTTTAGTTATACTGCCCGTCACTATATCGACGAGAATGGAAAGGACTGGCCTGCCGATGACCTGATCGATCATACTCCGGAATACATACCGAAAAAATTGCATGATAAAATAGCCCTATTCACCGGTTCCATAGCAGGCAATATTGCAAATGTTACGATCGTGAAAGCCAAATTGTTCGAGGTTGGTCTTTTTGATGAGTCGATGAAGATCGGCGGCGATTTTGACATGTGGGTAAAGCTGACGGAAAAATATGATATCGGGAAAATAATACTTCCGTTATCGCGCATCCGTTATCATACCGGACAATTAAGCCGATCTCCCCGGCATTATATCTACCACCTGAAAGAGGACAAGAAAGTATATGCCCGTTTGATGGAAAGATCGGACGTTCGATTGCAGGCATTTGGGAAAAAATGCCTGCGTTGGAGAAAGAATGTACTTTATTTTAGTTTTTTTATGAAGGCTGTCCGGCAGAAAGACTGGCCTGTTGCCAAGGAGTTTTATCGGGAGCTTAGGGAAATGGACAATATTTTCCTGCTCGGGTTTCGATGGGGATGGACCAAACTCAGCAGAGCGCTGGTTAGAAAAGCACCAGGTGATAACCTGTTTTTATTCACTGATTCATAGCAGCGATCATGGAATGCAGGATTTGTAAAAACAAAGAGAACAACACATTGTATGTGGCCCGTGAAATGATGTATGGCATGAAAGTGCCGTTCAATTACTGGCAATGCAGCGCCTGTGGCTGTCTTCAGATCGAGGATTTTCCATCAGATATCAGCAGCTATTATCCTTCAGATTCTTATCATAGTTTCAATACGCCACAGCGCTTTTTCAGGCATCCGGTAAAAAATAGGGTCAAGGGGATCAGGGATTTCCTGATCTTTCACTCCAGTGGAAGTATGAAGCAATTCCTGGCCAGGGCGCTAAGATCTGATCCCCTGGTGCCGGTCGTTGCAGAATTACGGCCGAAGATCTCCGATCGTATCCTAGATATTGGTTGTGGCGCCGGAGTGCTGTTATATACATTGAGAAATGCGGGTTACAGGCATGTGTCGGGGATCGATCCATTCATCGAGAAGGATATCCACTATTCCAACGGCTTACAGATCAGGAAGCAATATCTTTCGGAACATGAAGGCGAATATGATATAGTAATGATGCATCATGCTTTTGAGCATGTTGCAGAGCAGCAGGAAACGATCCTGAAAATGCACCGGGTCCTTGCCGTGAAGGGAAAATTGATGATCCGGATACCTATTGCGTCCTCGTATGCCTGGGACCACTACAAAACGAACTGGGTACAATTGGATGCACCCAGGCATTTTTTCCTCCATTCCGTAAAGAGTATGACATTGCTGGCAGCCGATCATGGCTTCCGTTTAAAGAAGATCATCTATGATTCTGCTCCCATTCAATTTTGGGGCAGCGAACTATATAGCCGCGATCTTCCGCTTAAAGAAAGCGAAAAAAAGCTCAGGGAGATTTTTGATGAACAACAGATAGCTGAATTCTATGCTCATTCACAGGAACTGAACCGGAAGGGTCAGGGCGACCAGGCAGCGTTTATCTTCGAAAAATCTGATGATGAAAGGAAATGAATAATGACCGATCATTGAAAAGTCTTATTACTCCGGGTGGAGCAGTACCAGGTGCAGGCACAGCACGTAACGCTCACGCAAATGCTGTGATATGGTACTTCGGGATCCTGACAGCAGTGTATATCATATTCACACAATACCCATTGCTCCTGGTAATTGGATTTGTGGTATTTGTAATGATCCTCCGCTCCTTCTGGAAATTATACCAACCATCTGTTTTGTTATTTTGGTTCCTGTACCAATGGTTCCAGGTAATGGGAGCTGTGTGGTTTGCAGACCTTCGGGAATTGCCATTCACGCGGGTTTACAGGAGTCCCAATGGTGAAACAGCGGTGCTCCTGGGTTTCATCGGGATCTTCCTCCAGGTGATATTCATGAGAATGATCCTGGCTAAACAACGGATATACACATTGGAAGAGCTGAAAGATTCAGCCCTGAAGATCAATATAAACCGTGTGATCGTTCTGTATATTATTGCGGCCGTATTATTCCCTGTTACTTATAAACTGGCCCTGAATGTCGAGGCGCTTACCCAGGTGATCCTCGTATTTACCAAATTAAAACAGATTTTCACCATTCTACTGGTCTTCCTCCTGTTCCTGAGAGGTGAAAAGAAGAGCCTGATCGTCATGATCCTTTTGGTGGAGTTCCTCTCAGGGTTTCTCACCTATTTTTCCACGTTCAAGGATGTGATCATCATAAGTCTTATCTGCTATCTTTCTTTTATCAGGAAAGTGAAGACGGCCACTGTATTGAAATTGTTACCATTGATCGGGTTCCTGTTCGTGTTGATGGTATTCTGGTCGGCCATTAAAGGTAAATACCGTATGTATGTGAATGAAGGGACCCGTACACAGCAAGTACAGGTAGGAAGCACGGATGCCTTCAAAAAATTATTTGAGCTGGTATCTACTTTTAATGCGTCCAGTTTTCAGGCAGGACTTTATGGTCTTACTTACAGGATTCAATATACTTTTTTCCTCGCAAAGGTCCTTGACCGTATTCCAAATGTGTCTTCTCATGAAGATGGCGACCTGATCCTCGATGCAGTGGGTTTTGTTCTTGTTCCCAGGTTCCTTGATCCAGATAAAGGCGTACATGATGCCTCTGTAAAAACATCCAAATATACCGGCCTTCGCATTGCAGGGCTCTCCAAAGGAACTTCCATGTCCATCGGATATTTCGGGGATGCTTACATCGATTTTGGGTATTATGGGATGATGATACCTATTGTGGTGATCGCTCTCCTGGTTGGGCTATATTATCGTTTTTTGATCAACCTAAAATTCAATATTTTATTGGTTTACTCCATTGCATCCGCCTTTATTATGAGTATCGGGTTCTTCGAATCGGATACAGTGATCATCCTGGGAGGGCTAAAAAATGGATTTATTGTGAATTTATTATTAATTTACACTATATATCCCTGGGTAAACCGTTACATTACCACAACACCGGCCAATAAAAGGATCTATCATTCGTCTGTTCCACAACTGACAACCTCCTTATGAATAGATTATTTTTCAGGACCTGCTGCCTGTTGTTGATCCTTCAGGCAGATTTACAGGGAAAGGCCCAATCACCTGCATTCCGCGATGAGTTCAATGGCCCGTTCACCAGTTGGGCCAATGTGAAACAGAAATTCGGGGCCGTAGGTGATGGAAAGACCGACGATACGAGGGCCTTGCAGTCGGCGCTGGACAACCTGACAGATGAGCGGTTTGGTATAAATTCCAAAGCTTCGGGAGCATATTCGGTAGTTTATCTGCCCAAAGGGACCTATCGAATTACAAAACCTTTGATGCTTACCAATAAGATCGGGATCATTATTTCCGGAGAAGACCCCGAACAAACATCATTGCTTTTCGATGGTCCGGATAATAATACGATGCTCTACTCGAATGGGTCTTCCTATTACCAGGTATCCAGGTTGAAATTCCTGACGAACAATAAGAAGGAAATAACCGGGATAGGGATTCACTGGCATTTTGATTTGAATTCAGGTAACTCCTATGCCCCGCAAGGTATCGAGATAACCGAATGTATTTTTAAAGGAGGATTTGCCAAAGGTATTGCTGGCGGAAGCTTTACTACCCAACAACGTGATGCCACCTGCTCTGAAATATCTATCCGCAATTGTCATTTCTTTAATTGCACTTATGCGGGGATCGCAATCGATGGATACAACGCGTTGGATTACTGGATTTGGAATTGCCGCTTTTATTCCTGCAATATGGGGGTCGATAACCGTTTCGGGAACTATCATATTTATAGCTCATATTTCAAAAAGTCCGGCAAAACGGATGTGTTCAATCATCATGGTTATTATTCGTCCATCCGTGGTTGTTACTCCGATAGCTCTAAATATTTCTACATGGATGATGGCTATAGCTGCAATCCTTTCAAAAGAGTGCTGGAGAGCAATATCGTGAAGGCATCTGGTGACTTTCCCATCGAATATTCGGATTTCGGGTTTATGACATTGATCAATAACTATTTTTTCCGGAACCAAAACAAGGATTTTGCGTTCATCGCGAATATCGTAACCCGAAATGCGATCTGCGAGTCAGACGACTATAAGATATTTTCTATCGGCAATTACTACGAGTATTCTACTCCATTCAGGATCAATAAACAGCTTTATCGCAACTATAATTATACGAGTGGGGACTATGGCTTCGGTAAACAAGCGATACTTCCGGATGAAAAAAAATGGCTTGCCAATATATTGATCCCATTCGTCCCGAAGGCCACCCGGAAAGTATTTGATGTAAATCCAGGAGCCTCCGCAGCCGAAATCCAGGCTGTAGTGGACGAAGCCAGTTCGACACGCTGGAAGGGTACACGGCCTATCGTTCATTTTCCTATCGGAAAATTCACGATCGACAGAACGATCATCGTACCTCCCGGCAGCGATATACAATTTATTGGAGATGGTTATTTGCGTTCGAGTACGCTGATTGCTGCGCAGGGCCTGGAAGGCCAATATTTTTTTAGGATCAAGGGCCCTACCTATATCGTAATGCGAAACCTGCAAATAGGACAGGAAACAGGTAGAGACGATAATCAATACGGAGTATTGTTGGAAAATATCGACCAACGGGCTTCTTTTGTCGGGATCGATCAGATGAGATGTTCCCCGGATGCTACAGCCATGCAGGTCAACAAACTGGCGAATACCTATTTGCAAAAGACAAACTCATATTACGCTTACCATGATGAGATCATTGGCAGCAGCCTTCATGAAACCGGGAAAGCAGCAGGCTCTGTAAATTTATTCGGGGGCCAGTTCGGTTTCTTTACGGTGACCAATGGTGCGAGGTATTTTGTGAAAGACACCTGGTTTGAAGGCACCATGAAGAAAGAATTGCCTTTCCGTGTGCAGGGAAATAGCAATATAGTCATTGACTGTGTTCGGCTTGGCATTTATGACAAAGGGCCTGCCCCTATTCTAAAAGTAAATGACTTTACCGGCAGGTTCGTGCTAATGAATAGTTACGTGGATAATAGTCTTCAGGTCGACATGAAGAACAATAAAGGCTTGATCCTGCTCATGAACCTTTTTATGAATTATGATCCGATCATCCTCAACAACAGCAGGCAAACCCTGTCGCGGTTCAACATGCTCGGTATTAACAGCGATCAACAAAAGAAAACTGTGAGCGATATAAGCGACAGTGTAAGTACTCCAGCCCTGATCAGGAAAATGGTCGATTATACAAAAGACGTATTGCCACGTTATTACACCCAGGCAGCTCCCGGTATCACCAATACCATGTTTACCAGGGTCGCCTTCGGCAATGTCCGTATCGCATATAAGCTCGTACCCTGATTTGAAATGATCCATTCGATAACCTTGACAAGCCCATGCGTATCCTTCACAGAAAGCGAATTCCATTACCAGCACGCATTAAGCTGGCATTGATATTTGCCAACCTCAACCTTGGTAATGCTATTGTTCTGTTCTTTGAGCGCCTATTGTTTCGCAAAGTACCGGATCCCCGGCATATCCTGATATTCCGGACCGGTTCACTGGGCGACAATGTATGCGCTATCCCTTCCATTGCGGCTATCCGTAAACGTTACCCGGATGCCAGGCTCGATATTCTTGTGAACTCCGGCGCCTCCAACCTCGTTTCCCTCGAACAACTGTTGCACAAAGATTACTACGATGAGATCATCAATTACCTCAGTGTTTCCCGTAAGGAGATTGTACGGCTTCTGCGGGAAAGGAAATATGACCTGGTGATCCAGTTGCCGCAAACAGGCTCAGGTATTTCGAGGCTGCTCAGGGACCTGTTCTTTTTCCGGCTGATCTCGAAAGGGGGATTCGGATGGAGAATATCCTCCGTTCCTTTTTTCAGGAGAACACAGGAAAAATATGTGCAGTTCGACAATGAAACGAAAAGGCTGGGATTGTTGATGCAGGAATATGGCATACCTGTCGACCTTGATAATTATCAAATGAACTTTACGGAGGAGGACAACCGCATTGTCGATAGAGTTTGCCGGTCATTTACGCAAAATAACAGGCAGACACTGGCCTTTGTAGTAGGGGCCAAAAGGCCTCAAAACCGTTGGCCTGCGATGTATTTCGAAGAAGTGATCAACGAGTTCCGGGAAAACTACAATATTCTGTTAGTAGGAGGAAGTGACGACACTGTAATAACAAATCGTTTACAAAAAGGTGAGAATATTTTTGACTTCTGCGGAAAATTAACCCCTGTACAAAGTGCATTATTATTAAAAAAGTGTATACTTGTGCTTAGTAATGACACAGGCCCTATGCACCTGGCATATGCGGTTGGTACCCCTTTAGTCGCTATTTTCAGTTCGCGTGACTTCCCAGGTAAATGGTTTCCGCCAGATAATTCACAAAGCCGCGTTTACCGATCCTCAGATGTACATTGTTCACTATGCCTTAGTGAAACATGTGCAGATAATATCTGTATGCAACTGATAAAACCATCCATGATCATTAACCAAATGAAGGCTATGTTAAAGACTTAACCAAACAACGACATACTACACATGTGCGGAATCGCAGGCATTCTCTATTACAAGCCCCAGCAGCTTGAACGCTGGAGAATTGAGAATATGGTGGAAGCGATGAGACATCGCGGTCCCGATGCAAATGGTTTTTTTGAAGATGGGAATATTCAGTTGGGCCATCGCAGGCTCTCGATCATTGATTTAAGCGATGCCGCCGATCAGCCGATGCTGTCAGACGACAGCAGGTATGTGATTGTGTTCAATGGGGAGATCTATAATTTCAGGTCGCTTAAAGCCATGTTGCCTGATTATCCCTTCAAAACACAATCCGATACAGAGGTCATACTTGCAGCGTATACAACCTGGAAAAAGGATTTCGTACATTACCTGAAGGGAATGTTCTCGCTGGCGATCTGGGATAGAAAAGAAGAGGAATTGATCCTGGTCCGCGACAGGCTTGGCGTGAAGCCCCTCTACCTGTACGTGAACGATAAATGCCTGATTTTTGCCTCCGAGATCAGGTCGATATTGAGGAGCGGATTGGTATCCCCCCGTTTGAATACCCCTGCCGTAAAAGAATTTCTTGCCTTCCAGTCGATCGGTTTCCCATTAAGTATTATAGAAGATATCCACCAGTTGGATGCCGGCACCATGCTGAACGTAAAGAATGGAAGGATCTATAAACATAAATACTGGAAGCCGATACCCGATAAGAACAATTTTGATTTCGATCTGAACGATAAGCAGCGGATGAGAAGTGAGATCCGCAAGCGCTTATGCAATGCCGTGGAAGAGAGATTGATCAGCGATGTACCGATCGGGGCTTTCCTTTCGGGCGGCATCGATTCCTCCGCGATAGTAGGATTGATGGCAGAGGTGAGTGGGCAGGCCCCACAGACATTTACAGTAGGAATGGAGGAAGCCTCCTTTGATGAATCGTACTACGCTTCCCTGGTGGCCCGTCGCTTCGGGGCCGTTCATCATCCGATCCTGCTCAAACCGCAAAGCCTGCTCGATGAACTGCCCCATGCCCTGGATATGATGGATACTCCCAGTGGAGATGGGATCAATTCCTATATCATTTCCAAGGCAGTGAAGAAAGCAGGGTTGACAGTGGCGCTGTCCGGGGTCGGCGGTGATGAGCTATTCGCTGGTTACCCGCTCTTCAGACGCTATATGCGTTTCCGGAAATTCGACCTTGCCTGGAACAATACAGGCTGGCTTCGCAAACAATTGGCGCATGTGCTCAACGGCCATTCAACTACCGGGAAGATGGAACGGATCGTGCATTTCGTTAAATCGCCCGATAGCACTATCGAGTTCTTCTATCCTGAATGCAGGCGGATACTCACGCCTCATTTATTGAATAAGCTCACTAATTTCGAAAACTCTTATGAAAGCCTGGTCGGTTTTCAACTACAGCAGCACCGCAAGGAATTGGAAAGCCTCCCATTGCTGAGCCAGGTTACGGTAGCCGATCTGCTGGGATATACGCAGAATACCTTGTTGAAAGATATCGATCAGATGAGCATGGCTGTTTCACTGGAGGTGAGAGAACCCTTTTTCGATCACGAACTGGTTGAGTTGATGTTGGTGGCGCCGGATACCCACAAGGGCCACTCTTATCCGAAAAGCCTGTTGGTGGAATCACTGGGAAATATCATCCCGAAAGAGATCGTGAACAGGCCGAAACAAGGGTTCGTATTTCCCTGGAGCATGTGGATGAAAAGAGAGTTGCAGTCTTTCTGCGCATATTATTTGAAGAAGATAGGGGAAAGGCCTTTTATCAAGTCGAACGAATTGAACAAATACTGGAAGCGTTTCCTGGAGGGCGACACTTCCGTACGGTGGATGGAAATATGGTTGTTCGTGGTGTTGGAATACTGGCTCGAGAAAAATGGGGTCAATTAATAATTTTTCGCCCTACCTATAGTTTTGAATAACGTCAAGAAAAAGGTCCTGATCTTCTGCGATTGGTATGAACCGGGGTACAAAGCAGGAGGGCCGATACAATCCTGTAAGAATATCGTTCACACTCTTTCCGGAGAATACGATTTCTATATTATTACATCCGACAGGGACCTGGGTGACCAGGTACCTTACCCGGGAATTCCTCTCGATCAATGGACTACCATTAGCCCGCATTCTTCCGTATGGTATGCCGGAACAGGCTCCATGTCTGCCGCCAGCCTGAAAAAACTGGTGCATGAAATACAACCGGATGTTGTGTATTTCAATAGCATGTTCTCGAAGGCTTTCACCCTGTTACCTTTGTGGACCTTGAAACGAATGGGCTTTAAGGGCCGCAGGGTACTCGCTCCACGGGGTATGCTCCAGCAGGGCGCTATTCGCCGGAAATCCTTCAAGAAGAATGTATTCCTGCGGCTTTTCAGGCTCTCCGGATTGGCCGACAGGATCTTATTCCACGCGACCGACAAACAGGAAGAACAGGATATACTCGGCTTTTTTCCCGGTAGCAATACCGTGGTGGCAGAGAATATTCCGAATGTGGCCGAAGGTGCATGGGCTCCCTTATCGAAGCAACCCGGAGAATTGAGATGTGTGTTCATCTCCCGTATCCATCCCAAGAAAAATCTTTTGTTCCTGCTTGAGATACTCGGGAAAATTCCAGGAAAGATCATCCTGGATATTTATGGCGAAGCGGATGATCAGAAATACACTGAGATATGCAAACAGGCGGCCAGTTATCTTCCAGGTGAAATCAACGTTCGTTTCAAAGGACCTCTGCTCCATCAACAAGTCTTTAATACGCTTGCCCAATATCATATTTTTGCATTGCCCACATTAGGTGAGAATTTCGGGCATGCCGTGTTTGAAGCGCTTTCTGCAGGCAAGCCGGTGCTGATCAGCGATCAGACCCCCTGGAAAGAGTTGGGCAAGATCAAGGCAGGGTGGGACCTGCCCCTGGATAGCAGGGAAGGATTCGAAAAAGCATTGTTGCAGATGCTTCAGATGGACCAGCATGAATACAACGAATGGTCGAAAAATGCCTGGGGCTACGCACATCGGTTCATGATCAGCTTCGATTACCTTACCAAGTACGCGAAGTTATTTCAATGATATAATGACAGACCTCTCATCATATAATAATAGCTGGTATAAAAAAGAAATAGGCGCCTCCCGGCTGAAACAGGTTTGCTGGTATTTTACCAATATCGTTTTTTTCCTTAATCCCCTCATTCCGGGATCTTCCGTGAAACGCACGCTATTGAGATGGTTCGGGGCAAAGATCGGAAAAGGAGTAGTGATAAAACCTGCCGTGAATATCAAGTACCCATGGAAGTTGAGGATCGGTGACCATTCATGGATCGGTGAAAAGGTATGGATCGATAACCTCGCCGATATCTCGATCGGCGATCATGTGTGTATTTCCCAGGGGGCCATGCTGCTTACGGGCAATCACGATTATACGAAGCCCACATTCGACCTGGTAGTAAAGGGAATTGTGCTGGAGAATGGGGTCTGGATCGGCGCCAGGGCCCTGGTGTGCCCGGGCCTGCGATGCCATACCCATGCCGTGTTGTCGGCCTTATCCGTCGCCACCAAAGACCTGGAAGCATATACCATTTACCAGGGAAATCCGGCCGTGCCCGTACGCCAGCGCACATTTTCTACTTCATTATGATGATCTCTATTATCACCGCCACCTACAACAGTGCCTCCACTGTGCGCGACACGCTTAACTGTATCGCCCGGCAGGAGTATCCGCACATAGAACATATCATCATCGATGGATTGTCATCGGACGATACCCTGAAGATCGTACAGGAATTCCCACACGTGTCGAAGCTGATCTCGGAAAAAGACAAGGGCATCTACGATGCCATGAATAAGGGTGTAAGGCTGGCCACCGGGGAAGTGGTGGGGATATTGAACTCCGATGATTTCTATCACCACCCGGCAGTGCTCGCCAAAGTGATGGAAGTCTTCCATGACCCGGCTGTCGATGCCGTTTATGGCGACCTGCAGTATGTGGCGCATGATAACGTTGAGAAGGTTACCCGGACCTGGAGAACAGGCCGTTTCAATAAGAAATATTTCTATTATGGCTGGATGCCGCCGCACCCTGCTTTTTTTGTCCGCAGGAAAATTTATGAACAGGTGGGGCTATTCAATACTGATCTTCGTACGTCGGCCGACTATGAGCTGATGTTGCGCATGTTGGTGAAATACAACGTGAGCGTACAATATATCCCGGAAGTGCTGGTGAAAATGCGGGTAGGCGGCGTGAGCAATGCCAGCTTGCAGAACAGGATCCGTGCCAACCGGGAAGACAGGCTGGCCTGGAGGATCAACGAACTGAAACCATATTTTTTTACTACCTGGCTGAAACCGGCCAGGAAGATCATTCAATTTATAATCAGATAAGAGTATGTCAAAAGTCGCCTTAATTACTGGTATAACCGGGCAGGACGGAGCCTATCTCAGCGATCTGTTGTTGAAGAAAGGATATACCGTGCATGGTATCAAACGCAGAAGCTCCCTGTTCAATACGGAAAGGATAGACCATTTATACCAGGACCCGCATGAGAAAGATGTTCATCTGAAGTTGCATTATGGCGACCTCACCGATTCCACCAATCTCATCCGCATCATCCAGGAAACACAACCGGATGAGATCTATAACCTGGCAGCCATGAGCCATGTGCACGTGAGTTTTGAAACACCGGAGTATACCGCCAATGCCGATGGAGTCGGTACTTTGCGCATACTAGAGGCCGTTAGATTGTTGGGGCTTACCCGGAAGTCGAAAGTTTACCAGGCTTCCACCTCCGAGCTGTATGGGTTGGTACAGGAAGTTCCTCAATCCGAACGCACGCCTTTCTATCCCCGTTCCCCTTATGCAGTGGCAAAACTGTATGCGTACTGGATCACCGTCAATTACCGGGAGGCTTATGATATGTATGCCGTCAATGGCATCCTGTTCAACCACGAATCTCCCCTGCGCGGCGAAACATTCGTTACCAGGAAGATCACCCGTGGCGTAGCTAAGATCGCACTTGGGTTGCAGGATAAGATATATCTCGGTAACCTCGATGCCAAACGCGACTGGGGCCATGCCAGGGATTATGTGGAGGCCATGTGGCGCATTCTGCAACAGCCGAAGCCGGAAGATTATGTGATCGCCACCGGTATCACCACTCCTGTAAGGGAGTTTGTACGGATGGCATTCGGAGAAGTGGGGATTGAACTCGACTTCAAAGGAAAGGCCGAAAGCGAAGTTGGCATAGTAACTGCCTGCAGGAATCCCGAATACCAATTACCGGTAGGTAAGGAAGTAGTGGCTGTTGACCCTCGTTACTATCGTCCAACGGAAGTCGACCTGCTGATCGGTGATCCCACCAAGGCCCAGACCCAACTGGGCTGGAAGCCGGTCTACGACCTGCCGGCCCTTGTGAAAGAAATGGTGGCCAACGACGTGGAATTATTTAAAAGGGACCGCTTGCTGAAAGAAGCAGGCTACTATGTGCGTAACCAGTTCGAATAGAAATTATCGCCGTAAATTGCACAGTTATTCCATAATTATGGACCAATCAGGAAAAATATATGTAGCCGGTCACCGGGGAATGGTAGGCTCGGCCATAGTTCGAAAATTGAAACAGGACGGATTCAACAACCTGTTGCTGAGAACTTCTTCAGAGCTTGACCTGCGTAACCAGCAGGCTGTAAATGATTTCTTCGCTACCGAAAAACCGGACTATGTGTTCATGGCCGCTGCCAAGGTAGGAGGAATACTGGCCAACAATTCTTATCGCGCTGAATTCATTTACGATAATATCATGATCCAGAACAATGTGATCCATGCGGCGTACATGAATAAAGTGAAAAAGCTGATGTTCCTGGGTTCTTCCTGCATCTATCCGAAGCTGGCCCCACAGCCATTGAAAGAAGAATACCTGCTCACAGGTTTGTTGGAACCGACCAATGAACCTTATGCGATTGCCAAGATCGCAGGTATCAAAATGTGCGATGCGTACCGGTCCCAGTACGGATGCAATTTCATTTCCGTGATGCCCACCAACCTGTATGGGCCCAACGATAATTATGACCTGAACAAATCGCATGTACTGCCGGCCCTGCTGCGTAAATTCCATGAAGCGAAGATCAATAAGGAACCGGTGGTAGTGATATGGGGCACCGGCGCACCACTCCGCGAGTTCCTCTATGCCGATGACCTGGCCGATGCCTGTTACTTTTTAATGCAACATTACAATGATGAAGGGTTCGTGAACATCGGCACCGGCGAAGACCTCAGCATCAGGGACCTGGCCCTGCTGATCAGGGATGTGGTAGGATATGAAGGCGCTATCGGGCATGATCTCACCAAACCAGATGGTACGCCCCGGAAACTTATGGATGTCAGCAAACTTACCAGACTCGGCTGGAAGGCAAAAACAGGATTGCGTGAAGGCATCGAAAAAGTTTACAGGGAATTCATCCGCACATCGAAAGAAATGGTGTAGTTTTTGGACCGATAAGACCTGGCATGTTCTCTATATTCAAAAAGAAAAAGACTGTTACCGTTGATCTGAGCGCGCTGGAGGCAGATATGCATTCGCATCTCCTTCCCGGTATCGATGATGGCTCACCGGATCTGGCCACCTCCCTGGAACTGATCAAAGGCTTGCAGGAACTGGGTTTCCAACGATTGGTGACCACGCCCCATATACTGTGGGATATGTACCGGAATGAGGCGGCAGGCATACAGGCCCTGCTGGAGAGCTTACAGGGACCGGTTCATGAAAATGGACTGACAGTAAAACTGAAGGCCGCTGCCGAATATTATCTCGATGAACATTTCGATTCCCTACTCGCTAATGATACCCCGCTGCTTACGATCAAAGACAACTGGGTACTGGTGGAATTCTCTTTCGTGATCGCCCCGATAGACCTGAAGCAAAAATTGTTCAACCTCCAGATCAAAGGGTACCAACCGGTACTGGCCCATCCGGAACGTTATAATTACCTGCAGAACCAGAAACATCTTTACGACGAGTTCAGGGATGCCGGATGTCTATTCCAGGTAAATCTCCTTTCTCTCAGCGGATATTATGGAAAGGCGCCGCAGGAGCTTGCGTTATATTTTTTAAAGAAAAAATATGTCGACCTGCTGGGCACCGATCTTCACCATGCCCGCCATCTTAATGCCCTGCGTTCATCCCCACAGCTAATGGACCATGTCCATTCCCTGCTTGATTCGGGCAAATTGCTGAATCCTGGATTGTGATCATCTGTCCGGGAGCTTAACCAAAATAATTACTTAAAATTGAATTGATGTCCATCTTACGCGTATTGAAATTCATATCGAATCATCCACTGACCAGGAAGAACCGGGCGGCAGCCCTGGGCAGATTCCTGAAATGGCAATTGTACTCCAGGCTTGTTCCCTATCCCGTCATTTATCCATTTGTAGGAAATGCCAAACTGATCGTCTGGAAAGGACTGACAGGAGCAACCGGTAACATGTACGCCGGCCTTCATGAATTTCATGATATGGCTTTCCTGTTGCATCTTCTGCAGGAGGAGGATCTTTTTGCTGATATTGGTGCTAATATCGGCAGTTATACCATTCTTGCATCGGGATACAGACGCGCAAGGACAGTTTGTTTTGAACCAATTCCAAAAACCTTTGGATACCTGGAAAATAATATTTCCATCAATAAGATCGGGAATATTGTCAGGGCGTTCAACATTGGACTTGGCGCTACAGAAGGTAAATTGAAATTCACGGCTGATCTTGATACGGTCAATCATGTTGTTATGCAGGAGAATGGAAGTACACCGACCATAGAGATCGATATCAATTCGCTCGACAATATTTTGCAGGGAGATACTCCTTTGTTATTGAAGATCGATGTAGAAGGATTTGAAACAGAAGTCCTGGCCGGTGCATCCAAAACACTGGCCCAACCCCAGCTAAAGGCCGTGATCATTGAATTGAACGGATCGGGATCGAGGTATGGATATGATGAGGAAAAGATCCATCAAAGTTTTCTTCAAAAAGGATTTGAACCCTACTCATACGATCCTTTCAAACGGGACCTTATCAAGCTTGATGACAGAAAATCCGATAATGTAATTTATATCCGTGATCTCCCGTTTGTCCGGGAAAGGGTCCGGAATAGTCCCAGGGTTACGATCCTTGGTCAGCAGATCTGATGTCTCCCATTTCAACTCCCGCCTCAAATATCTCTCCGGGTTCTGTTAAAAATCCATCAGGAACGCTCTAATTTGAATATATAATTCGCTTATTGGCAAGTGTTTGCTGAATGGTGTCAAAATCAGAACAGCTTTTCTCCCAAACCTGCTCCATTATATATTAAACAATTTATAATTGCACTTGTATAGATTTGTATAAACCTTTTTAAACACATCTTTTCCGGTGAATGCGTTTACCATAAAAGACCTGGAATATCTCTCCGGTATCAAAGCCCATACCATCAGGATCTGGGAGCAACGCTATTCATTCCTCAAACCGCGCCGAACGGATACCAATATACGTTATTACAATGCCGATGAGCTGAAATCGGTCCTCAATATCGCCTTGCTCAACAAGTACGGGTACAAGATCTCGCATATCGATAAGATGAGTGCAGACGAAGTACGCCAGAAGATCGGATCATTGGCAGATACGGAAGCACAGCAGGAACGACTGATCAACGACCTCGTGCAGTTCATGATCGATATGGACGTGTACCGGTTTGAAGGTCTTCTCAACAATCATATCAAGGCATGGGGAATGGAAAAGACAGTGCACCATCTTATTTTTCCCTTCCTGGATAAGCTCTGCCTGCTCTGGATGGCCGATCATGTGAATCTTGCACAGGAGCAACTGGTAGGGAATATCATCCGGCAGAAGCTAATTGCAGGGATCGGGGCCATGAACAACAGGCTTTCCGTTGATACCACCATTGTATTATTCCTTCCGGAAGGTGAATATCATGAACTGGGGCTGCTCTACATGTACTACCTGCTCAAAGCCCGTGGCGTCAAGGTCCTGTACATCGGCGCCAATGTGCCGGCACAGGATATGGGATCCCTGGTCAGGGCCCGGAAGCCGGATTATCTTTATACCCATATTAGTTGTCTCACCGATCATTTCAACCTCGACCGTTTTATGCAACTGGCACACCAAAAGATACCGCGTGTCCCACTGGTGATCTCAGGTCATGGATCATTGCTTACCCATAAAAGAAAGCTCCCGCCAAATGTGCAGTTACTACGTTCCAGAGAAGCACTGCAGGGGTTCCTCCATGATCTCACACGAACCACCCGCTGAAAAGGACATTTTTCCAACTGAATAAGCTCAAGGCTGAAAATCAACGCAATCGATAGACTAAAACAGAATACGGCTTTTGTTTAATGTTTAAACATTAATCGTATCTTTGTAGTGGTTTGATAATGTGTAATCTTGACATTTTAACATATTTTACTAAACAGTTTAGCGAATTGTTTGACAATCTATGTTTAAATTTGGTACGTAATTATTTAAACACCTTGAGCCATGTCGACGATTGAATTTAACCAAATGCTGGTGAACAACGCGGAGTTCTTGAAGCCCTTCGCTATCACACTCACCAGGGACTCGGAAGCGGCTAAAGACTTGTTCCAGGAAACACTCTACAGGGCTTTGGCCAATAAGGATAAGTATAACGTAGGGACGAACATTAAGGCCTGGTTGTACACGATCATGCGAAATATTTTCATCAACAATTATCGCAGGAAGGTCAAACAGAACGTAATATTCGATAGTACTCCCAACGATTTTCTCATTAATCAGAGCCAGGCTGTGACGGCCAATGCTGCTGAAGGTACGCTGCGACTGAAAGACATTCAACATGCTATCCATAACCTGCCCGAAATATTCAGGAATCCCTTCCTGTTGTATTTCGACGGTTTCAAATACCATGAGATCGCAGATATGCTGGATGAACCGCTTGGGACCATCAAGAGCCGGATCCACTTCGCACGTAAATTGTTGAAGACCCAGATCCACCGGTTTTAGCCGGAGGCAGGAAGTTGGAGGTCTGAAGTCTGAAGTCAGACGGAACCGTGCATTTATTAAATACTTTTACTTACTTGGCATCTTCTGACTTCAGACCTCTGACTTCAGACTTCATTCCAACAATCACTGGCTGCGTGAAGAAAAAACTGATCGTTATCGGGAGCGGATTTGCCGGGCTGTCGGCCGCCACCTTCATGGCGAGGGCCGGATGGCAGGTGACGGTGCTGGAAAAACATGCCACACCGGGCGGAAGGGCACGCCAGTTGAAAGAAGCAGGTTTCGTTTTCGATATGGGGCCCAGTTGGTACTGGATGCCAGATGTTTTTGAAAGATATTTCGCCTCCTTCGGTAAAAAAGTATCGGATTATTATTCCCTCAGCCGCCTCGATCCTTCTTACAGGATCTATTGGCAGAACGATCACACAGATCTACCGGCCAGCCTCGATTCACTGCGGTCCATATTCGAAAACTGGGAGCCCGGTTCTTCCCGGAAACTCGACCGCTTCCTCTCGGAAGCTGCTTTCAAATACAAGGCAGGTATGCAGAAGCTGGTCTTCAAGCCAGGCCGCTCCCTGCTGGAATTCGCAGACTGGGACCTCTTGAAAGGGCTGTTCCGCCTCGATGTGCTCAGCTCCATGCAGCACCATGTCCGGAAATATTTTCAACATCCCCGGATCAGGCAGATACTGGAATTCCCCGTGCTCTTCCTGGGAGCGCTCCCTGAAAATACACCGGCACTCTACAGCCTGATGAATTATGCCGACCTGGTAGGCGGCACCTGGTACCCGCAGGGCGGCATCTACAGTGTAGTAACGGGGATGCACACACTGGCAGAAGAACTGGGTGTCGGGTTCAGGTTCAACGAGAATGTGACCGGCATCGCCGTATCGGCTTCCAGCGCCAGGCGCGTGATCACGGAACAGCAGGAATATGAAGCTGATGTAGTGATCGGTGGGGCCGACTACCATTTCATCGAAAACCGGTTGTTGCCCCCATCCCATCGCTCCTATACAGAGCACTGGTGGCAGGAAAGGCTGATGGCGCCCTCCTGCTTATTGTATTATATCGGGCTGAATAAAAAGCTGCATAATATCCGGCACCATAGTTTATTTTTCGATACGCCTTTCCATCAACACGCACAACAGATCTACACTACCCGCGAATGGCCCTCCGACCCTCTGTTCTATGTAAGCGCCACCAGCGTATCCGACAATACCGTTGCACCTCCGGGTTGTGAGAACCTGTTCTTCCTGGTGCCAGTGGCGGCCGGGCTGCAGGGCGATGATGAGCATTTGCGCGACCGGTATTTTCAACGCATCCTGCAACGCTTCGAGCAACATACCGGGCAATCCATTGCCGATGCCATCATCTGCAAAAGATCTTTTGGCTGCTCGGATTTCGTACATGATTATAATTCTTTTAAAGGGAATGCATACGGACTGGCCAATACGCTCAGGCAAACTGCCATCTGGAAACCCTCCTGCAGAAGCAGGAAGGTGAAAAATCTTTTCTATACCGGGCAGCTTACCGTGCCGGGCCCCGGTGTGCCTCCCAGTCTCATCAGCGGAGAAGTGGTAGCACGGGAAGTGCTTCGATATTTTTAAGCAAAAACCCCTATCTTGTATTCAGCATGATGCACCTGTTCCATACCGTCAGTCAGCGCTGCAGCCAGGTAACCACAGAAGCCTACAGCACTTCATTCGCATCCGCCATCCGCCTGCTGCACAAAGACCTCCGCAACCCCATTTACAATATCTATGGATTTGTGCGGTTTGCCGATGAGATCGTAGATACTTTTCATGATCACGATAAAGCAATACTACTGCAGCAATTCAGGAGAGCAACCTATGAAGCCCTTGAACAAGGTATCAGCCTCAACCCCATTCTGCATAGCTTTCAGCTTACGATCAACAGCTATGGGATCGACCGAAGCCTCATCGATGCTTTTTTCAGCAGCATGGAAACAGACCTCCACCGACAGTGCTATTCGGAAGAAGATTATATAAAATATATTTACGGTAGTGCTGAAGTAGTTGGACTGATGTGCCTCCAGGTCTTTTGCGAAGGAGATCAGACGCTCTTCACTAAACTGAAACCCTATGCGCAATCCCTGGGCGCCGCCTTCCAGAAAGTGAATTTCCTCCGTGATATGAAGGCCGATTATCATGGCCTCAACCGGATCTATTTTCCGGGAGTCGATCTTTATCATCTTACCGAAACCACCAAAAGAATGATAGAGGCGGATATAGAGGCCGATTTTCAGCGAGCCCATGAAGGGATCGCACAACTTCCCTGGAAAGCCCGGTTCGGTGTGTACGTTGCTTATAAATATTATCTCACCCTGTTCCGGAAGATCAGGAAAACCCAACCCTCACGCATACTGGAAAAAAGGGTCCGGGTCCCCAATTACCGCAAGGCCCTGATATTGGTGAGGGCCGGAGTAAAAAATCAGCTTAAATTGATTTAATTTGCAGGTATGAGCCCCCTGCAGGAAGTGATATTGGTGAATGAACAGGATGAGCCGATCGGCACCATGGAAAAGATCGAAGCTCACCGGAAAGCCGTTTTGCATCGCGCTTTCAGTGTGTTTATTTTCAACAGCAAAGGAGAGATGTTGTTGCAGCAAAGGGCCCTCGGCAAATACCATAGTGCCGGCCTCTGGACCAATGCCTGCTGCAGCCATCCTGCACCGGGCGAATCGACCCCCGATGCTGCTGCCCGCCGCCTGCATGAAGAATTGGGATTTACCACTCCACTGAAAAAAATATTTGAATTCACTTACCGGACCGATTTCGATAACGGCCTCATAGAACATGAATTCGATCATGTGTTTGCAGGGGTCTACGACAAGGACATCCTCCCCAATGAAGAGGAAGTAAAGGATTATACTTACAAAAGCCTGGAAGAGATAAGGCATTCACTGGAATCACATCCACAAAAATATACCTCCTGGTTCCATATCGCTTTCCCAAGAGTGAGGGAATGGGCGGTACTGAACGGGTTGGGCAATTCACTCCGCTGATCGCCATCAAAAAAGATCATCATGCACTGGTTATTATATACAGCCATACTGATCACTACTTTTCTGCTGATGGAAGGCATCACCTGGCTCACCCATAAATATATAATGCACGGTTTTCTCTGGTACCTGCACGAAGACCATCACCAGCCTCAACCCGGTTTCTTCGAAAAGAACGATGCGTTCTTTATCATTTTCGCTATTCCAAGTTTTTGCTGCATCCTGTTCGGCACGCTGCGAGCAATGTATTGGCTGCAGGCCATCGGCTTCGGCATCATGGCTTACGGCGCTGCCTATTTCCTCGTTCATGATGTGATCATCCATCAACGCTTCAAATGGTTCAGCCGGTCTAACAATACCTATGTCCGCGCCATCCGCTGGGCGCACAAGATGCACCACAAACACCTGGACAAGGAAGATGGCGAATCTTTCGGCATGCTCTATGTGAATAAAAAGTACCGGGAGAAAGTACGGCGTGATAAGCAAAAGGCATGAAGCATTTCGATTATATCATTGCGGGAGCAGGGTGTGCCGGTCTGAGCCTTTTGGTAAGACTGCTGCAGAGCGGCCACCTGAACGATAAAAAAATATTGCTGATCGACCGGTCGCCCAAGTCCGGTAATGACCGCACCTGGTGCTTTTGGGAGAAGGGGAACGGATTTTTCGAGCAGGTGGTGACCAAAGCGTGGGAATATTTATGGTTTCACGGAAATGGATATTCGAAATTGAACCCCATTGCACCCTACCGGTACAAAATGATCAGGAGTGACGATTTTTATCGCTTCTGTTTCGATATCATCCGTCAATATCCCCAGGTAACGGTACAATATGGCGAAGTGACCAGGTTGGATAACAAGCCCGAAGGAGCGGTCCTGCTAACAAAGGAAGGAATAGTCAGCGCCGGTTATATCTTCAACAGTATCCTGTTTGAAAAACCCTCCCTGAAAGAAGGGCAGTACTACCTGCTGCAACATTTCAAAGGATGGATCGTTGAAACGGTCGATCCTGTTTTCGATCCCGCTGCCGCCACGTTGATGGACTTTCGCATCCCGCAGCGATCCGGCACTGCCTTTGTTTATGTGATGCCATTCACGGCAACACGCGCATTGATAGAATATACCTTGTTCACGGATTCACTCCTGCCGCCCGCCCGGTATGATGAAGGGCTGAAAGATTATCTCGACCGGTTCATCAGATCGGACTATACTATCATCGAAGAAGAGTTCGGCTCGATACCCATGACCAATTACCGCTTTCCTTCCTCACAGGGTCATATCATCCATATCGGTACGGCTGGTGGCCAAACCAAAGCCTCCAGCGGTTATACTTTTCAATTCATTCAAAAGCAATCGACCGAATTGGCCCGCCGACTGGCCGAAAAGGGCAATCCGCTGGGGCCCGCTACTGGCCCGGCCTGGCGCTTCCGCTTTTATGACAGCACCCTTCTCAGGATACTTGACAAAAATCAATTAGATGGTTCCTTCATTTTTACGGAGTTATTTAAAAAGAACGGGATCACCGATGTATTGCAGTTCCTCGATAACGAAACTTCTGTCTGGAAAGAAATGAAGCTGATCACCGTTCTACCGAAACGGGTCTTTCTGCGATCCGCCCTGCGCCAGCTTTTCCGGTCATAATTTCACGAGGAAACCATCGGAAAATTCCCGATTTGGCAAAGTAATTGTTACAATTGCGGGGATAATCCTATGCTAAACTTGAAGAAAAGGTCCTTATGAAATTCAATATTCCGGTGTGCCTCGCTGTACTGGTGTGCAGCTACCTCAAGACTAATGCGCAGATCAATTTTACTGCTAATGATTTCGGTCATGTGCCTGCCTATAACGGATATTTCCGCTACGGGACCAATGGTGGTTGGTATGGCAGTTCGTGGGATGACCAAAGCTGCGCCGATATTGCTGCAGGCAATCCTTCCAAGAATGTAAAAGGGGTAAGCTCCAAAACTTTTCGCCCGCCTTTGCCTGAAACTTTTCTCGAATACTGGGGTTACAATATCCGCGTTCCGGAGTTCAATCACTATGCTACTTTAGGTGTGGCCGACAATACCATCTTCCTGGGTGAACCTTCTGCGGCCCATAAGGACAACAATACTTACGCAGGATGCCCGGACCAATCGAAGCTGTTCAAGAATATGTATGAGCCTATTTGGGATGGTGGCGCCAATGGTACACCGGTCAATGACAATAATTACTTCGCATTATACGTCTACAAGACAGTCACGCTTTACAAATCCTACACAAAGTTCTGGGAGATCATCAATGAACCCGATTATGATAGTGGAGGTGGATCATACCTGGCAAGGGGAGTGCCCGGCAACTGGTGGGAAAACAACCCTCCTCCCTGCGATCTCCCGAATATGAAAGCACCTGTCTTTCATTATATCCGGCTGCTCCGCATCGCTTATGAAGTGATCAAGTCTGTTGATCCCACCGCCTATATCACAACGGGCGGACTGGGTTATCCCAGTTTTGTCGATGCCGTTCTTCGCAATACCGACAATCCTGTGGATGGTTCCGTAACGGCAGAATATCCCAACAAAGGCGGCGCTTATTTCGATGTACTGAGCTTTCATAGTTATCCCATGTACAACCTGGCCTCCTGGAGCAATGTCATCAACGGATGGGTATATAAACGCCACTCGGATGCTGCATCGGACGCCTATGTTCAACTCAAGAAAAACTTTGAGACCGTTTTGGGAGATCGTGGATATAACGGCATTACATACCCTAAAAAATTGTTCATCTGCACAGAAAATAATATCCCCCGGAAAGCGATCGGCACCATGATCGGCTCCGATGAAGCACAAAAGAACTATATCATCAAAGCTTTGGTGCAAAGCCAGAAGAACGATGTCCTGCAGATGTATGTCTATATGCTGGGTGATACCAAGACCTTCGCAGAAGCCACCAGTGAATTCGAGACCATGGGCCTGTACCAGAAACTTGAAGGCGCAGGGCCCCTGGCCAATGGCGGCGCTTACCTGGTCCAATACAATAATGAAGGGATAGCCTACAAGAGCACTTCAGATATCCTGCGCACTACCCATTTTGATGCTGCCAGGACCACCGCCATGAACCTGCCTGCCAATATCGAAGGAGCGGCATTCAAAGACGTAAATGGCGCTTATATATACGTGTTATGGTCAAAGACCACTACCGATCTTGTTGAAACCAGCTCGGCCACTTATAACTTCCCGGCAGCAATGAATGTAACACCCTACCTGAACAGGCGCGACTGGGATTTTTCTCAAACCGGCACAGTTACCCGTATCACCACAGGCACGCTGTCGCTTACTGCCACGCCGGTTTTCCTTTCCGAAAGCCAGGACCCCCTGCCTGTGCCCAATGATCCTCCACCTCCTTCAAAATCGGATGAAGATTTCCGGGAACTGGCACTGACATTGTATCCCAATCCTACCCAATCGGTCGCCTCCCTGCGATTCAATCTCCGTGAACCGCTCAACGTACGTGTGACCATCCATTCGGCCGATGGCAAGCTGGTTGCGGTGGCCATCCCCGGACAGGAATTTGCCAAAGGATCGCATGTGGTGCCGCTGACCATTACGCAGAAGCTTGCCAGTGGCGTGTATTACTGCCACTTCGAAGCAGGGACCATGCAGCAGATGAAGAAGTTGGTGATAGCCCGTTGAGCCTGCATCGTTTTTATTAAGTAGATTTGGGCGTACAACCCATATCATTATGCCCGCAGGCAATATTCTGCTGATCGACGATGAAGAAAAGCTTCGCAGCTTACTGAAAAGGATCATTACCCTCGAAGGATTTACAGTGCATGAAGCCAACGATCTTAAATCAGGTTTGAAGGTGCTCGAGAAAGAGGCCGTTGATCTTCTGCTTTGCGATGTGAAACTTCCTGATGGCAATGGCGTGCAATTCGTTTCAACAGTGAGATCGAAATTTCCTGCTGTCGAGATCATCCTCCTCACTGCTTATGGAAATATTGCAGACGGCATCCAGGCCATGAAGAATGGCGCTTTCGATTATATCACCAAGGGAGACGATAACGACAAGATCATTCCTCTTCTCAACAGGGCCATGGAGAAAGTTCAGTTGCAGAAAAGAGTGCAGCAGCTCGAACAACAAGTAGGCCGCCGCTACAGCTTCGATTCTATTCTCGGTGGATCGGGCCCGATCAGGGAGGCCATTACGCTGGCACGAAAGGTTGCGCCTACAGATGCCACGGTCTTATTGTTAGGTGAAACAGGCACCGGTAAAGAAGTATTTGCACAGGCTATTCATGCCGGCAGCAAGCGGGCCGGAAAACCCTTCCTGCCACTCAACTGCAGCGCCTTCAGCAAAGAATTGCTCGAAAGCGAACTCTTTGGTCATAAGGCAGGGGCTTTTACCAGTGCCGTGAAAGATAAAAAAGGACTGATCGAAGAAGCCAATACAGGCACCCTCTTCCTCGACGAGATCGGTGAAATGCACATCGAGTTGCAAAGCAAGCTCCTGCGGGTGCTTGAAACGAATGAATTCATCAAAGTAGGAGATACCAAGCCTACCAAAGTGAATGTACGCATCATTGCCGCCACCAATCGCCATCTTCAAAAAGATGTGGAAGAAGGAAAATTCAGGGAAGATCTGTATTACCGGCTCAATGTATTCACTATATCACTCCCTGCTCTCGATGACCGCAGACAGGATATTCCCCTTCTCGCCGATCATTTTCTCCGGGTCTTTGCCGAAAAGACCAATCCGCGTATCGAAGGAATGGACCTGTTATTCATAGATCAACTGCAGCGGCACAACTGGAAGGGCAATATCCGTGAATTGAAAAATGTAATGGAAAGGGCTGTGATCCTTGCTGATGGCCCTATGCTCACATTGAAAGATCTTCCGCTGGAATTACAACAATCATCCCCATCCTCCAACAATCATGAACTCTCTGCCTTCTCACTGGCCAGTGTGGAGAAGCTTCATATTCAACGTGTACTCAATCATACGAAAGGCAATAAAACAGAAGCGGCCAGGCTGCTCAATATCGGTCTCACCACATTGTACAGGAAAATAGAAGAATATCATTTATCCTGAGCACTCCGTTTTGAAAAGATCATTTTCAAAATGGAAGACCTCCACGATACCCTCCCCGTTCTCCCTGCAAGGAAAGGTTCAATGAAATCCTTGCTGTTCAGGCATTTCCAGGTTTTGGCGCTGAATAGGATGCCATAGGTATGCAGTTTGCGTCACCTGTTAAAAATCCTTTTATATGCTCACATTATTATTATTCATTGCCGGCCTGCTATGTTTCTGGCTATTCTACAAATGCATCGATTTCTTCGAGAAAGTTTAGCCACCGGCATCACTTATTAAAAAGAACCGATATGATGAACTTACTTTTCGTTGTGGCGATACTGGTATTCGTTTACCTCGTATACGTGCTGCTGAAACCTGAAAAATTTTAATCCTAAACTGACCGGACAATGAATACAGAATTATTAGGTGTGATAGTCACCTTCCTGCTGACCATCCTGCTGGCATTCCCGCTGGGAAAATATATTGCCAGGGTATACAAGGGAGAAAAGACCTTCACCGATTTCATGGAACCTGTTGAAAGGTTCATCTTTCGTATGTGCGGCATCGACCCCAACCGGAAAATGAACTGGAAAGAATTTTTGAAAGCCATGCTCACCATAAATCTATTATGGTTCGTATATGCTTTCTTCCTGTTGCTCTTCCAGGGGCGCCTGCCCATGAATCCCGATGGCAATCCCGGTCAAACCCCCGACCTGGCCTTCAATACGGCCATCAGCTTTTTGGTGAACTGCAATCTGCAGCACTATTCCGGGGAAACGGGCGCTACCTATTTCACCCAGATGTTCGTGCTGATGTTCCTGCAATTCGTCAGCGCTGCAACAGGGTTGGCCGCACTGGTGGCCGTATTCAATGGCCTGAAAGAAAAGACCACCAACAACCTGGGCAATTTCTGGAGCATTTTCACCAAAACCATTACCAGGATATTATTACCGCTCTGCGTAATCATTGCGGTATTACTCACCTTCAATGGATCTCCTTCCAGTTATGATGGCAAGGATTCCATCGTTACACTGCAGGGCGACACAGTACAGGTATCACGCGGCCCTGCCGCGGGATTTATCGCCATCAAACACCTTGGTACCAATGGTGGCGGCTATTTCGGGGCCAACTCGGCGCACCCGTTGGAGAATCCCAACTATTTCACCAATATGCTCGAAATGATCGCGCAGGTGATCATTCCCGTTGCCATGATCTTTGCGATGGGCTTTTATATCAACCGCAAAAAATTCGCCTATGTGATCTTCGGCGTGATGACGGTGGGAATGCTCTGCCTGCTGATACCGACGATGCACTGGGAGATCAATGGCAATCCTGCCATCGCAAAGCTGGGCGTTGTGCAACCCACCGGCGCCATGGAAGGGAAAGAAGTGCGCTTCGGTCCAGCCGCTTCCGGTTACTGGAGCATCGTGACCACCATCATCTCCACCGGTTCCGTGAATTCGATGCACGACAGCTCGATGCCGTTATCCGGGTTGATGGAATTGCTGGGCATGATGATCAATGCCTTCTACGGAGGTTGTGGTGTGGGTATATTGAATTACCTGATCTACCTCATCATCGCCGTATTCATTTCGGGTTTGATGGTGGGCCGCACACCGGAATTCATGGGCCATAAAGTGGAGGCACGCGAAATAAAGATCGCCGCTATCGTCACCCTGTTCTCCGCCATCCTGCTGAAAGGAGGTACAGCACTGGCAGCTTATTTCTTTGCCCATCATCCTGAAATAGGCTGGGCCGTGCAGCCTTCGGCCTGGCTGAACAATCCCGGCTACCATGGTTTCTCTGAAATGCTCTACGAGTTCACTTCTTCCAATGCCAATAATGGCAGTGGTTTTGAAGGATTGGGCGATAACAATATTTTCTGGAATGTCTCCACCGGCTTCGTGCTGATCCTGTCGAGGTATATTCCCATCATCGGGCCGGTCGCTATTGTTGGGCTGCTGGCCAATAAGAAATTCATTCCTGAATCCAGTGGTACGCTGAAGACCGATTCGATCACTTTCGGGACCATGACCTTTGCGGTGATCATCATCGTCAATGCCCTGTCGTTTTTCCCGGCGCTGGCGCTAGGGCCATTGGCGGAGTATTTCAGTATGCACTAAGAACAATCATACCATGCAGCCGGCCGCACAGGCCCTGCTCAAAAATATATTATCATGAAACGAGTTAAGAATACAGCTTTATTTCCATCCGGCCTGGTGATGACGGCCCTGAAGCAGTCGTTCGTAAAGCTCAATCCCGCCACCATGTTCCGTAACCCGGTCATGTTTACGGTGGAGATCGGCACGATTATCATGATTGGTGTTTGTTGCTGGATCGCAGCCGGAGAGACATCACAGGGCAGCCTTACCTACAATATTGTTATCACGGCGATCCTCTTCGTGACACTTCTCTTTGCCAATTTCGCGGAAGCCATTGCCGAAGCGAGAGGGAAGGCGCAGGCCGACAGTCTTCGCAGAACACGGGAAGATACTCCTGCCAAAAAGATTGAAGTGGTGGGAGAGATCTATATGAACGAAGTGAAGTTGATCCGTTCCTCCCAATTGCGCAAAGGCGATCTGTTTCTCTGTGAAGCCGGAGATATGATCCCGATGGATGGTGAGATCGTGGAAGGTATCGCCACGGTTGATGAAAGTGCTATCACTGGTGAATCCGCACCGGTGATCCGCGAAGCTGGCGGTGATAAATCGTCCGTTACCGGCGGCACCAAAGTATTATCAGACAGGATCGTGGTAAGAGTGACCACCGAGCCGGGAGAAAGTTTCCTGGACAAAATGATCGCCCTGGTAGAAGGCGCTTCCCGGCAGAAAACACCCAACGAGATTGCATTGACGATCCTGCTGGCCAGCTTCACGATCATTTTTGTGGTCGTATGTGTAACACTGAAACCTTTTGCGGATTACGCCAATACCGCTATCACGGTAGCTGCGTTCATCTCGCTGTTCGTTTGCCTGATCCCGACCACTATCGGCGGACTGCTGTCGGCCATTGGTATCGCAGGCATGGACCGCGCGCTCCGCGCCAATGTGATCACCAAGAGCGGTAAGGCCGTGGAAACTGCCGGCGACCTCGATACCTTATTATTGGATAAAACCGGCACCATCACCATCGGTAACCGCAAGGCCACCAATTTCTGGCCTACCAATGGAATTGGTGAGAGCGCTTTCCTGGAAGCCTGTATGCTTTCCTCCCTGGCCGATCAAACGCCGGAAGGAAAATCGATCATCGAGCTGGCCAACACGAAAGGCCTGAAAACGCCGTCTATCGGTAATGAACAAGTGGAATTCATTCCCTTCACGGCTGAAACACGCACCAGTGGCATCAACAGGCCCGACGGTACAAGGATCCGCAAAGGTGCTTCCGATGCCATTAAAAAAATAGTGATGAAAGCGGGGAATGGTTTCCCGCTGGAAACGGAAGAAAAAGTGAAAGAGGTAGCCAGGAATGGAGGTACGCCATTGGTGGTAAGTCGTAATGAACATGTGCTGGGCGTTATCGAATTGCAGGATATCATCAAACCCGGCATCCAGGAACGTTTTGAGCGCTTACGCAAGATGGGCGTGAAGACAGTGATGGTTACAGGCGACAACCCGCTTACCGCAAAATATATCGCACAAAAAGCAGGGGTGGATGATTTCATTGCAGAGGCGAAGCCGGAAGATAAAATGAACTATATCAAAAAAGAACAGTTGGGCGGTAAGCTGGTGGCCATGATGGGCGATGGCACCAATGATGCGCCTGCACTGGCGCAGGCCGATGTGGGCGTGGCCATGAACAGCGGCACACAGGCCGCCAAGGAAGCGGGTAATATGGTGGACCTCGACAATGATCCTACCAAGCTGATCGAGATCGTGGAGATCGGCAAGCAATTACTGATGACAAGAGGCACACTCACCACTTTCTCCATTGCCAACGATGTGGCCAAATATTTCGCTATTGTTCCTGCCTTGTTCATCACATCCATTCCTGCCTTGCAGGCATTGAACATCATGCACCTGAAAAGCCCGCAAAGCGCCATCCTGTCGGCCATTATTTTCAATGCCATTATCATACCCCTGCTGATCCCGCTGGCATTACGCGGTGTGGCCTATAAACCGATCGGCGCCAGCGCCCTGTTGCGCAGGAACCTTTTGATCTATGGAGTAGGTGGAGTGATCGTGCCTTTTATCGGGATCAAACTGATCGACCTTATCCTGGCGCTCTTTATGTAATCGACCTTAAAAACTGAAAAATGAAAAAATATATTTTGCCCTCTTTGAAGCTCACACTGGTACTGATCATTCTCTGTTCGATCATCTACCCGGTATTCATTGCCATGGTGGGAAAACTGTCTCCCGGACAGGGTAGAGGGAAAACCGTTTCCGTGAATGGTAAAGTAGTGGGATATGCGAATATCGGGCAGAAATTCACGGAAGATAAATATTTCTGGGGCCGCCCTTCTGCAGTGGATTACAATGCTGCCGGCTCAGCCGGTTCCAACAAGGGCCCTACCAATCCCGATTACCTGAAAACAGTGCAGGACAGGATCGATACATTCCTTGTACACAATCCCGGCATCAGGAAAGAAGAGATCCCTGCAGAGCTGGTCACTGCATCCGGCAGCGGGCTCGATCCTGATCTTTCGCCCGCAGCGGCTAAAGTGCAGGTAAAACGCATCGCTACTGTCCGGAAGCTGGACGAGAATAAACTGATCGGCCTCATAGACCAACATACCGAAAGACCTTTGCTCGGTTTACTGGGACCTGCCAAAGTAAATGTACTTCAACTCAACATTGCACTGGATGAACTGAAATAAGTAATCACAAACAAATAATACAAACAAGTAGGACCAATGAAAAAGATCATGATGTCGGCCGTTATGGCCGGAGGGCTTTCTATGCAACTTTTTGCCCAGGAAACACCCAGGAATCCTTTTACCGTAAGCGGTTATCTCGAAACTTATTATGTGTATGATTTCAACAGACCAATCAACAATACCAGGCCGGGTTTCATCTACAGCTATAACCGGAGCAATGAAGTGAATATCAACCTCGGGTACCTGAAAGGAAATTACAATACGGAAAGGCTGAGAGCGAATCTGGATATCGGTGCAGGTACCTATATGAATGCCAATCTCGCCGCCGAGCCGGGGGTATTGAAAAATATCTTCGAGGCCAATGCAGGCGTCAAATTATCAAAGAGTGCCAATCTCTGGCTGGATGCGGGTATCATGCCTTCCCATATCGGTCTTGAAAGCGCAGTTGGTAAAGACAACTGGACGCTTACGCGAAGTATGATGGCAGACAATACTCCTTATTACGAAGCAGGCGCCAAACTTGGCTTCACCAGCAAAAATGAAAAATGGTATCTCGCAGTGATGTATCTCAACGGATGGCAGCGCATTCACAGGGTCGATGGCAATACCACACCTGCTTTCGGTACACAGGTAACGTATAAGCCATCATCGAAAGTTACGCTCAACTACAGCACTTTCGTCGGTAGTGATAAGCCGGATAGCGCCAGGTTGATGCGTTACTATCATAATGTATATGGAATTTTCCAGGTAACTGATCAATTCGGCATTACGGCAGGCTTCGATTATGGAATGGAACAAAAACAAAAAGGAAAGAGTGAGCTTAATAACTGGTATACTCCTGTACTGATCCTGCAATTCAGCCCGGATGCCAATGACCGAATAGCAGTCCGGGGAGAATACTTTAATGATGAGAAAGGAGTGATCATCGCTTCCGGTACGCCCAATGGGTTCAAAACATTCGGCTGGAGCGTGAACTACGACAGGCAGTTGTTCAGCAATGCGGTATGGCGTATTGAACTGAGAAGCCTGAGCGGAAAAGACGACTATTTCCGCAAACGTAATAATGAGCTTACTGGTAGCAATACCTTTGTTTCAACAGCACTGGCGCTAAGTTTCTAATTCTTAACTTGCACTATATTAAACCGAAATGAATGCCCGAAACTTCGACTGAGAACCCGCAGCATTTCCTGGACCTGATCAAACAATCCAGGCGCGGTAAGTTCAAGATCTATATCGGCATGAGCGCCGGTGTGGGGAAGACTTACCGGATGCTACAGGAAGCGCATACCCTGCTCCGTAATGGAGTGGATGTGAAGATCGGTTTTATCGAGACGCATAACAGGAAAGAAACCCATGATCTCATTGAAGGACTGCCGGTGATACCGCGAAGAAAGTTATTCTACAGGGGAAAAGAGTTAGAGGAGATGGACATGCAGGCCATTCTCAACCTCCGCCCCGAAGTGGTGATCGTGGATGAACTGGCCCATACGAATATAGAAGGCAGCAAGAATGAAAAACGCTGGCAGGATGTAATGGATATACTCAATGCCGGTATCAATGTGATAAGTGCAGTAAATATCCAGCACATCGAAAGCCTGAACACGGCTGTGAAAGGGATCACGGGCATCGAGGTGACGGAACGGGTACCTGACAACGTATTGCAGATGGCCGATGAAGTAGTGAACATCGACCTCACCGCCGATGAGCTGATCACCCGACTGAAAGAAGGTAAGATATATACCCACGACAAGATCCCTACAGCCCTTGGTAATTTTTTTCAGTCGGAGAAGATCCTGCAATTACGGGAACTGGCTTTGAAAGAAGTGGCTTCTGCCGTGGAAGGCAAGATCGAACGGGAATTGCCGAGGAACCACAATCTGAAAGCAGAACGGTTCATGGCCTGTATCAGCAGTAATCATGAGATCGCTAAAATGGTGATCCGCAAAACAGCCAGGCTGGCGGCCTATTATAATTCGAGATGGTTTGTGCTGTATGTGCAAACGCCGAAAGAATCCGGCAACCGGATCGGACTGGCATTGCAGCGGCACCTGATCAATAATTTCAAACTGGCTACGGAACTGGGCGGGGAAGTGATCAAAGTGGAGAATATCAATATTGCCAAAGGGATCATAGAGATGGCAGAGCAGAAGAAGGTGACCACGATCTGTATCGGCAAACCCCATCTTTCATTGGTCAATGTGATCCTGAACACGGCGGTTTTCAACCAGTTGCTGACCAAACTGGCTGCGGCTGATATCGATATTGTAATTTTATCATAAGATGCGGCTAAAGACAAAATTATCGCTCGGCATTGGCTTCCTGTTCCTGGTGATCGTAGTCTTCGGCATATTCGGTATGGTCTCCATCAGCCGGCTCAAAGATGATGCGGACCGCGTGCTGAAGAACAACTACGAAACCCTGGTATACAGCAACAATATGCTGAAGGCGCTCAACAGCCTTCCGGCCGATACCTCGGCCTGGCAGTTTTTTGAAACGAACCTCCGGCAACAGGAGCAGAATATCACCGAGCCGGGTGAGAAGGAAGCAACGTTCAGGCTGCGGCAGAATTTCGACCGCTATCGGTCCAACCCTTCCGATTTCCTTGCCTTTACCAATATACACAGATACCTGCAACGCATCAATGACCTGAACCAGGAAGCTATTCTCCGCAAGAACAGGATCGCCAGTGATACGGCTGAGGAAGCCACCACCTGGATGGCCATCATCTTCACGGCGCTTGCCCTCATCGCTTTTTCACTGGTAGTGAATTTTCCCGGCATTATCAGTAACCCGATCAGCCATCTGTCGGCCGGTATCAGCGCCATTGCCAATAAGGATTATTCGAAACGCATTCACCTGCCCCAGAAAGATGAATTCAGTGACCTGGCCAATGCCTTCAACATCATGGCCGAAAAGCTCGATGAATATGAGCATAGCACCCTGGCCCGCATCAAATTCGAGAAAACCCGCATTGAAACGGTGATCAACCAGATGCGTGATGCCATCATCGGGTTCGATGAGAAGAGGCATATCCTGTTCATGAATACTGTAGCTGCTGCGCTTACTGGTTTACGTGAAAAGGAAGTTACCGGCAAATACGCACCGGACGTAGCGCTGAAGAACGACCTGATGCGAACACTTTTGCAGAATGATAGCCGGGCTGAACTGAAGATCTTTGCCGACGGGAAGGAAAGCTATTTCATTAAAGAGAATATAGAGGTCAGGAATGAGGGGGAGATGATCGGGGAAGTGATCGTATTGCGGAATATCACACCCTTCCACGAATTGGATGAAGCGAAGACGAATTTTATCGCCACCGTTTCCCATGAATTGAAAACGCCGATATCCTCCATCAAGATGAGCGCAAAACTGCTTGATGATAGGAGGGTCGGTAACCTGAATAAAGAGCAGCAGGAATTGTTGCAGAGCATCCGCGATGATGCCGATCGGTTGCTGAGGATCACCAGTGAATTGCTGAATATGTCGCAGGTGGAAACAGGAAATATCCAATTGAAGATCCAGCCTGCACAACCTTCCGGGATCGTTGACCAGGCTGTTCAGGCTGTGCAATTCCAGGCGCAGCAGAAAAATATCAATATCCGTACAGTTGTTCCTGCCGGCCTTCCCGCTATCCAGGCTGATACGGAAAAGACTTCCTGGGTGCTGATCAACTTTTTGACCAATGCGGTGAAATATTCGCCTGAGCTGTCTGATGTGGAAGTATCTGCATCCATATCGGGCGACAAAGTTTCTTTCACGGTGAAAGACCATGGCCGGGGAATAGATGAAAAGTACCTGCCCCGCCTTTTCGACAGGTATTTCAAGGTGCCCGGTACTTTTGAAAAAAGCGGTACTGGCCTGGGACTGGCCATCTCGAAGGAATTCATCGAAGCGCAGGGCGGCGCCATCTGGGTGGAAAGCAATATTGGAGAAGGCAGCCGGTTTGGTTTTTCGTTGCCGGTTGTAAAAAATTAGATTTGTCGTTTGTGGTTTGTTGTTGGTCGTTGTTGAGATCCGGGAAGCCTTGATAAATTTGAATTGATCTAATCAGCCATTATGAATAAAGAAAACCTGTTAAACCGGAAGAACAACAACCCCCAAACCACCAACAACAAACGACCCCTGGTATGATCTTCAAGAGAGTTGCACCATCCTCCGGCCTTGCTGAACTGATCGAATGTTACTGGATCGTGGAAAGCCATGACCCTGCACCCCGCCAGCAAAAGATCATCCCCGACGGATTTCCTGAGATCATTTTTCATTATGGCGATCCTTATCGCATCAAACTGGGCCGGCGGTGGGAGCCACAATCGAAAAGCCTGCTGGCCGGACAACTCAGCAAATTTTTCTTCCTGGAAAATACTGGCGTCTCCGGCATCATTGGCATCAAATTGAAACCAGCCGCACTGACGCATTTATTCGATTGTACTATGCATCGGTATACTGACCAGGTGGTCGATCTACACGAAGCCTTCGGCAACCGGCTGCAGGCCATGGAATCGGAATTGCGAAGCAGGAAGTCGCACGATGCCATGATCGGGATACTGGACAGAACATTCATGGAACTTGCTGAAGCCGCTCCTGTTGCTGCAACGAACATCGATAAAGCGATCGATCTCGTATTCGATAGCAAAGGAATGATACCGGTAGCTGATCTGGCTGCTGCAATAGGGGTCGGGGAACGGCAGGTGGAACGGTTGTTCAAAAAATATGTCGGCCTTTCGCCCAAGTTGTACGCACGGGTCATCCGGTTCAATTATATCTTTCAACTGATCCAGGAAGGAAATCCAGTCTGGACAGGCATTGCATACGATTCAGGTTTTTACGACCAATCCCATTTTATCCGCAATTTCAAGGCATTTACCGGTGAAGATCCCACCGCCTACATTTTCGGCGAGAAGAATATGGCTAATTTTTTTCTCCGGAAAAAAGAATAGACCGGTGAGGTCGGGTTTGTACAATACCGGTTCAATTGGCGGGGTTATTTTTGCTGCCATAAATCATCAATATGAAAAGAATATTTTGCTTCCTGCTTTTTCTCGCATTCCTGCAAACAGGATGGGCACAAACCAATGTTGTTACAGCGGCCGATTTTCATAAACTGAAATGGTTGGAAGGCGCCTGGAACCGTACCAATCTGAAACCGGGTAGTTCAGCCCATGAAAGCTGGACGAGGATCTCCGATAAGGAGTTGAAAGGGCAGGGTGTTACGTTGAAAGGAAAGGATACGGCGTTCGTTGAAAAGATCAGTATCATCGTAAAAGACAATGCCCTCTACTATGTGGCCGATGTGCCGCACAATAAGCAACCTGTCTATTTCAAATTCACTGCTATCACGGCCGATGGTTTTGTATGCGAGAACCCGGAACATGATTTCCCCAAAAAGATCGAATACCGGCAGGAGGGATCGATCTTGAAAGCCACGATCTCCGGCAATGGAAAAGCGATCCCCTTTGTTTTCGAGAGAAAATGATCGTACTCACATTACAGCAGGCCCGGCCCCGGTACTTAGCAATGACCAGGTCCGGGCCATTGTTTTGGCCGGCCTGTCGGGTATTATGGTTCTACAATAGGATTTATCGAAACCAACGCTAATTGATTATTGCAATTCTCAAAGCGTTATATTAATTTGTAAGGAAACCCCAGGCATGCAACCAACATCGAACCTACGAATTGCTTCCATCGATATCCTGCGCGCATTGACAATGGTGCTGATGATCTTTGTCAACGATCTTTGGTCTTTGAAAGGAATACCGGGCTGGCTGGAACATACAGCCGCCAAAGAAGATGGCATGGGCCTGGCAGATACAGTATTCCCCGCTTTCCTTTTCATTGTGGGCATGTCGGTCCCGTTGGCCATCAATAACCGTCGCGCCAAAGGGGATACCAATGGAAAGATCGGCTGGCATATCCTGGAACGTGGACTGGCACTGCTTATCATGGGCGTGTTCCTCGTGAATGGCGAATACCTGAATGCATCAGCCACCGGAATCCCCAGGGTTGTCTGGAACGTACTGAGTTGTCTTTCATTTATCCTCCTCTGGAACGCCTGGCCGAAAACGGCCAATCCCTGGGTAGTTCGCATAAGCAAGACCGTTGCTGTAGGCATCCTCCTGCTGCTGGCATTTATTTGCCGGGGTGGGGAGGATGGAGCGCTGAACCGGTTCACTCCGTACTGGTGGGGCATTCTCGGCCTGATCGGATGGGCCTACCTCGTGAGCGCCCTGATTGTTGCTTTCTCCAATACCCGCTTCATCATTTCCCTGCTCGCCTGGGTAGTCTTCATGGCTTTGAATATCGCCTCACATGCGGGCTGGATTCACAGTGAACTGGTGCAAAAGTTGATCGGCCCATTGGGCGATGCCGGCCATGCCGCCCTGGTGATGGGTGGCGTGCTGACCACGATGGTCTTCCAGCATTACCGGCAGCAACCCGGTAAAATGATGCTGGTCCTTTTCCTGACCGCTATTGTATTGATGGCATCTGGATTCTATGCCCGCAACTTCTGGGGGATCTCAAAGATCCTCGTTACGCCGCCCTGGATACTGATCTGTAGCGCCATCACCATGATCATGTTCATCATAGTATACTGGCTGGCCGATCAGCAGCACAAAGCGGGTTGGTTTTCCTTCATCGGCCCCGCCGGCACCAATACATTGCTCTGTTATCTCCTTCCATATTTTGCGTATGCAGTGGCGGTAGTTTCACATTTAACATTACCGGATGTGCTGATCACCGGTGCCGTTGGCTTATTGAAGTCGCTACTGTTCGCCTTACTGATCGTGTGGTTGGCCGGGCTGCTCGGTAAATGGAAGGTCAGGTTGAAATTGTAGCATCCTTCTTGTCTCTTTTTATTCTCTTAGCCCTCCAGCGGAAAAATAAGAGCAGCCCAACCGTGACCATGGCTATCTGCAAAGCCGCAGCGACCATGGTGCTCACATCCCTTGTTGCCTTCCCACCCCAATCCATATAATGGTGCTTGTGCAGTAATGCAAAACTGTAACCTTCGAAGAGATCACGATCATTGATGTATGCGGCCAGCTTTCCTGAGCCTGTCTCTACATAATACCGTTCATGGGCATTGGAAGCATACGCTACTTTCCAGACCGGCAACCTTTTGTTGATGAAGCCATATTCTTCCGTGAATTTAGTGATCATCTCCGTTTGCAGCACTTCTCCGGGTTGGTGACCGCTCAACCGGCCTGCGATGGTGCGCGCATATCGTTCATCACCATTGTCAAGGACAGCATAACTGCTGTTCCGGATATAAACCGGTGCTACTGCTTTTTGAGATGGAGACCTGGTAAGCACTCTCCAGTAAAGATCATTGCCGATCATCACGGGGGAATAATTATACAACGGCTGGTTTCCGATGGCCTGTTTGATCTGGGTAAAGGAGAATGACAATATACCGGCAGGGATTTCATGGCTGACCTCCTGCGAAACAGCAGGTGCCGACCGGAGTTTATCGAGCGCATGCAGGCCACCGCTGAATGTGAACATCAGGGTGAACAGGGAAGCAGTCAGTGAAACATAGCGATGCCAGCGTCTCGATCTTGCCAATGGCTGATTGCCTTTCTTTGTTTTGGTGATGAAAAAAATATACAGGCCCATGATCGTGGTGAGCAAGGCTGTCAATGTGATCATCCCCATCATCATATATTTGAAACCTCCCAGTGCATTGAGCCATTCCCAGGTATGAAACATACCGAAGATGGTATCGAACCAGGCACGCCGGTTGTCCATGGCGAATGCAAAACGGTCCATAGTGGTCTCTACGTATACCCTGATGCCGTCCGGGCGACTGAAATACACTTTGTAAACCGGCAGTAAACGATTCACGGGTTTATATTCCCCATCGAAAGCTATGACCAGCGTAATGCCCATCGCCTTGCTGCCTTTATCGTTCAGCAGAACACAGGCCGTAGCAGCATCGCAGCAATCGTGTGAGGGGCTTGCAGCCTCATCGTGTTCAGCATGCATGGAATGTGGGTCGATGTTGAGCGATGCGTATTGGACAGGTTGCTTAACAGTTTCAGGCTGGCCTTCGAGGAATTGTTTGGCAATATATTGTGCATACAAGGCATCGCCATTGCGTAATTGTTTACCGTTGGTGGCACTGAGATAAACAGGGAGATCACCAGCCTTGCGTTGCACCTGGTAGAACCAGTTGGTATCGATATGCACCAGCCGGGCAAGATGAAAAGCTGTGATCGAATTTTGTTGCAATGCCTGCTGCAGGGAAGTCTTCAACGCATGACTATCGACCTCCTGCGGCTGCAATGATTGTGTGGCCAGCCTGGGCTTGATATTGGTCATGAGCGGGTGCATGAAACCGCTTATTGCCCACAATAGAATAGGTATGGCGATGATCAGGCTGGCAGTGCGATGCCACCGGTAGATATGTTTGCGGACCATGTCATTTATTTTTTTTGCTGAGCGTATAGCCAATTCCAATATTGATCGTCCTGGGATTACCTACCGTATAGGAATATCCGTATGCGCTCTTACTGCTATTGATGGAATAATAGTTATCGAATAGATTGATGACGTTGCACCACACCTCCAGGTCTTTCCATACATATCCTGCGCGAAGGTTGGCGATATCGAACCCGGGGTCCTTGGCGCTGTTCTGCGGGTCCATCCAATAGGAGCCGTTGTGCTGCCATTCGAGGCTGCAACGCAGTCCCGGCAACCATTTGGGCTTGTATTGCAGCTCACTGTTGGCGATGAAGCGGGGAGCTCCGTTCATTTCCTTGTCATCGTACATCAGGTCTTTCTCTGCATAACGAATAAAACTGTGTTTCGAATTGGCGCCACTGAACCGGAAGCACCATTCTTTTAACGGCCGTACAGTGATACCATATTCGATCCCGCTATGCCTTGTTTTACCGGCATTGGCATAGCCGTAGCTGCCATCATCGAAGCGGATGGATATGATCTCATTGGTGCCATCGAGCAGATAAGCGCTCCAGTCGGCATAGATCTTTCCATTCCAAAGGCTGATCCACCCGCCTGTTTCATAGTTGAAGAAAGTCTGGGGTTGCAGGTTCGGAACTTTAACACCATTGAAAAGCTCCGTTACCTGTGGGGCTACAAATCCTTCACTGTAATTTCCATAGAAGCCTATTTCCCTGCAGGCCTGCCAGGTGAAGCCGATCTTGGGAGTAAAGCGATTGAAAGTTTGGGTGCTATTGGGGGCGCCGCTGAAGGCAGAGGGAGGCAGGTAATTCTTGAATGCCAGCCGGAATGCATCGTAGCGTAGACCGGCCACGATCCTGAGATCTTCCCGAACTTTATATTCAAGTTGGGTAAAAGCAGCAGCATTGCTGATACCGGTTGCGTAGTTACTCAGCAAACTGTCTCTCCTTTCCGTATAACCTGTATAGTTACGTGTAGTGCTGTCCTGGGCAATGCGGATATAAAAAGCGTTATAGGTAGATGGGCTATGATCGTAGGAGAGCCCACTCGTGGTTTGAAGCCTGCCTGCAAAGAAGTCCTGCTGGTGGGTAAGTATGGCCGCATAGCTATTGAAACTGTTGTCATTGATCTCTCCATGCGCCAGGGTCTTGCTACCTATCCACCTGCCATTGACCCTGCGGTAATCATCACGGACACGATAGGAAGGATTTTGCCCTACCTTATTGTCGCGGTAAACCAGCGCCAGCGTGGTACTGGAATGACTGTTCCATCTGTGTTGTACCTGTGTTTTGAAACGGATGGCTTTTACATCGCGCCAGGTGAAGCTATGCGGAGTGCTGTAATTCTTATTGCTGAATGCGGTGCTGTCGAGGCTGCCACGCATGTCGCTGTAATAATCCAGCAACGTAAAACTTCCGGTGATCGTGGTCTTGCTGGTCAGTGCATAATCTGCGCGAAGGGTCCCCACTGTTTTGTGAAAATCACTGAGGGCCAGGATGCCATTTTTATTCCGAGCATAATAACCGTTGAAGGAGATGCCCAGCTTGCCGAAAGTGGCGCCGGTACTCACATCTGCGCGACGGAAGCCATTGTCATTCCCCTGCAGCTCTACCCTGGCCATAGGTGATACGGGCGCCGCTTTGGTAATGAAATTGATGGCGCCGCCGATCGCTTCTGCGCCATACATGCTGGAAGAAGGGCCCCTGATCACCTCGATATTTTTCACGGCAGTCATATTCATTTCCAGCAGGGCATTGTGATTGAAGATCCCGGAGGTACGGATAGGTATCCCATCTTCGAGGTAGAGATAAAGCCCTTTGGTGCTCATCGGCTGCCTGATGCTCATCATGTGTTGTTCATTGCCAAGGTTCACCATGAAGACACCGGGCGATCTGTTGATGAGTTGATCGATGGTGGTGGCCTTGGTTTCCTGGATGGTGGTCGTGCTGATCTGGCTGATGGCTACCGGTGCTTCATTACGTCGTTGTACCTGCCTGTTGGCCGTCACGATCACCTGCTGCATGGAGGCAGGTTGTTGGTCGAGTGAAATGGTGAGTTGTTTACCACCGGTGATTTGGATAGTACGGGTAATATAGCCGATAGCGCTGACCCGGATGGTGGTGGCTGGCGTAGTGATCTGTACTATGCCTTGTTCATTGGCGGCGAATGAATTGCCATTACTGCTTTGCACAGTGGCGCCGGGAACAGGTTCGCGGGTAGCTTTGTCTATTATACGAATGGATAAAGTTTCCTGCGCGGACAAAGAATAACCTGCTGTAACGAGCAATGCCGTTAGCAGCGATCGTAACAATGAAGTCATTGCAATTAGATTGCGTGCGGGGTTACAGGCATGAGCATTCCGTCATCAGTATCATCGATGTATGATCGAAGTAGCTGCAACCCTCTCACTGGTTGAATGGAAATGTTGGAACAGACGATAAAATTGGAACGGAGATGGACTAAGCGGAAGGGGGATGAAAGAAATCACCGGCGATATCCATAGGAGTGCCGGTATTGAAAATGTTGAAGTTGGAAACATTGGGTGTGCCGATGTCGACGAAAACCGGTTGATCATAAGCGGAAGAGAAAACCTCATTCTTGTTTTCCAGTTTTCTTTCGGGATTGCTTTGATCGCGTTTCTCTTCCTGTTGTAATTTCTTGGCGAGATGGCATTGCCCGTTACACTTGAGTTTGGGCCGGAACCTGTTCTCACAAAGGTTTTTGGCGATATAGTCCTGGTTGCCGTAGAAGGCTATCACGATGATGGCGCGGTGGAAGGTCTGGGCCATGAAAGTGATCAACAGGAATATTGCGGTAACCTTTCTAAGCATAGAGTATTCGATGCAATGCTTTGCAAAATTAGTAGTTCCTGCAATACGATCGCGTTTTTAATTGACCAGGAACGGATATTTTATTTTTAACCGGGAAGTTATTCGGTGCGAAGTGATTTCACCGGTTTTGTCAATGCTGCTTTGATGGACTGGTAGCTTACAGTGCCTAATGCGATCAGCAGGGAGATAACCCCTGTAAGCGCAAATATCCACCAACTGATACTCACCCTGTAGGGGAAATCGCGCAACCAGGAATCCATCGCCCACCACGCGATCGGTGAAGCAATAACGAAAGCGATGAGCACGAGCTTCAGAAAATCTTTCGATAAAAGTGTAGTGATAGCGGCAATGGAAGCGCCCAGGATCTTGCGGATGCCGATCTCTTTGATCCTGTATTCAGCCATATAAGCTGCAAGGGCAAAAAGGCCCAGGCAGGATATGAAGATGGTCAAACCGGCAAAGAGCGTAGCGAGCACACTGATATGCCGCTGGTAGTCGAACTTTTCCTGGTAAGCCTTATCCATGAAATGGAATTCGAATGGATAATCCGGACTGTATTTTTTAAAGATGCGGCTGATGGTTTCCACATTGCTGGCAATGGAATGTTGTTCACTGAGCTTTATGCTGATAGTGCCGTAGAAATTGCCATACCCGGTCCTGTACCCATGTATGATGATGGGACGAATGATGTCGAAGGGTGAACCGGGAATAAAATCCTTCACCACGCCCACGATATGCCAGGTCCTTTCTTTGTCCGTTACTTGCTGGCCGATGGGGTCATTGAAACCCAATTGCTTCACGGCTGCTTCGGTGACGAGCAAGGCGGCAGTATCGGTAGGATATGATCCTCTATCGAAATCGCGGCCGGCCACCAGTTGCAGTCCAAAGGTTTTGGTGAAGTCCTGCTCTCCATTGAACACGACAAAGCCTTGTTTGGCGTTAGGGTCCATTCCTTTCCAGGTGTAACTGTTGTCGTAGCTCCAGATATAGGTGATCGGTGAGTTGGTGCGCGTCATGGCGGCTACTGCGCCACTATTGAGAAGCTCGTCCCTGATCACCGGGTAATTTTTCCTGATATCCCCTTTGATATATACGAAGCCGGTATTGTTCCTGTTGTACCCCGAATCCCGCTTCTGCGCATAGTTGATCTGCCTGTAAATAACAATGGTGCAGATGATCAGCAGGATGGCGAAACTGAATTGTACCACAACGAGGACCTTACGGGGAGTAATAAGCGCATTTGCTGCCTTGAAAGTGCCTTTGAGCACACTGATCGGTTTGAAAGCCGACAGGTAGAAGGCCGGGTAACTACCTGCAATGATGCCGGTGATGAGAACGAAGCCCAGCCCGTATAACCAGAACCAGGGGCTTGAATAAGGGATGCTCAGATTCTCGTAGATCAGTTTATTGAATCCTTTCAGGGCAGGTTGAACGATAGCGAGCGCCAGTAAGGCCGACAACAAGGCGATCAATATCGACTCACCCATGAACTGCCAGATCAGCGAGAACCTTCCGGCTCCTACCACTTTCCTGATCCCTACTTCCTTGGCGCGTTTCACACTCCGGGCAGTGCTCAGGTTCATATAATTGATACAGGCGATCAGCAGGATAAAACCGGCAATGAAACCGAATAACCGCACTTCCTCGATCGCTCCACCCGTGATCTTTCCATTCTCGAACCTCGACCAAAGATGCCATTTGCGCATAGGATGGAGGAACAATTCATTTTCGGCAGCTTTATCCTGTCCCTTCACGACATTCTTGAAAAGGCTATCGCCATTTTGCTCAGTGACCCCTGGCTTCAGCAATACGAAAGTCTGGATACTGGTGCCACTCCAATTAGAGTTCTCCCAGTCCACTTCTTTCATATAGCTCCAGGGTATCAGGTAGTCGAAATTGAACCGCGTATTATTGGGCAGGTCTTTCATGACGCCGGTAACGGTGAAATAGGCAATGCTATCTACCTTCACGATCTTTCCCAGCGCATTGGCATTGCCGAATAATTTCGTGGCCATTTTTTCCGTAAGCACCAGTCCATGTACATCATTGAGCGCCGTGGCCGGATTGCCCTGTACCAATGGAAAACTGAACAGGCTAAGGAACCCCGGATCAGTAATGAACCCCTGCGTTTCGAAATGATTATCACCCGTGCTGAACACGAATGCCCCGACCCAGTTCATCCTTACCGCGTCCTCAACCTGGGGGAACTGTGATTTGAGCACAGGCCCCAATGGGTGCGGTGTGGAGTTCCAGGCTTGTTGCTGACCATTGACGATGCCGCGGCTCATCACCAGGTAAGTACGGTCCCGTTTGGTATGGAACTGGTCGTAGCTGAGCTGGTCATTGATCCATAACAGGATCAGGATAGCGCTGGCCATACCGATGGCGAGGCCGGTGATATTGATCAGGGAAAAAGCCTTGTTACGGTAAAGGTTCCGCCAGGTGACCTTGAAATAATTTTTTAGGATACCGCCGTCGGCAATGGGAGAGAAGATCTCTATTTTTTTAGGGCGGCTATAATAACGGGCCTGTTTGGGTTTTTTATCTGCGGGATCAAGTTGGGCGTCTGTATCCAGGTTCTTCTGCGACATCCGTTTCAGGTGCCGTTCGAAAGCATCTTCCACCTCTTTTTTTTCTTTCCGGCTGGTTGGCTTGCCGGGCTGCCACATATCGGAAAGGATATCGGCAGAGTAAGTGGCTTCGGGATTTTTCCGGAGCAATTCTTCCAACTCTTCCAATTCCTTTTTGGTAGCTTCACCAGCAAGCTTTCTGCCCAATAAATACCATATTCTATCCTGGTCCTGCATGTGTAGGTGATTGAAAGCCCCCCAAAGCTATGCCCGATCTAATACGGATTGAGGATCAAATGAATGTAATATTACGAATTTTTCCGATTGTTTGATTTTGATACATGCCCCGTCTGATTTCAGCACAAATGTACCCTGCTCATGATAATGTCGGCCTTAAATGTTAACTGTTGCAATTTTTTAACGACTAATTAGGTGTTTTAACCCATTGATGGTATGAGATATTTTTCTCAACTTTCGGGTAACCAAAAACCTTTGACCAATACCGTCTTATCCCTAATTCTAAAGCCATGACCAAAAAACCTCCTTTCCGAAAGCTGCGGGGCTATGCATTCGATCCCAGTCTCTCCCTGAAAGTAGATACGGCACTGATCAATAATATCACTTACAAAATACCCTGGGAGGAAAATCTCGAGCCGGGGCCTAAGGGCGAATACCTGGAAGTGATCGATTATGATCCCACGGTGAAAAAATGGTATGCGCCTGTCAACCTCAATGACCTGTATATTGCCGCACAGGATGGCCTCGACCCCAGCGGCAGCAATCCACAGTTCCACCAGCAGATGGTATATGCGGTGGCCATGACCACCATCAAAAATTTTGAATCGGCACTGGGCCGGCCGGTGCTCTGGAGCCCACGCATTGTCAAAGCGCCACCCAGGGCCAATTCCGGAAGGGGTAAGAAAAAGGATACGGAAGAAGAAACGCAGGACGTACGGCAAACCTATCACTATGTACATACCCTCCGCATCTATCCGCATGCCATAAGGGATGCAAATGCGTATTATAGTCCACAAAAAAAAGCATTGCTGTTCGGGTATTTCTCTGCCAGACCGGCCGATATTACACTGCAGATGCCGGACAATCTCACTTTCTCCTGTCTCAGCCACGATATCATTGCCCATGAAACCACCCATGCCATTCTCGATGGTCTGTATCGCAAGTTCACTGAAAATACCAACCCGGATGTACTGGCCTTTCATGAAGCGTTCTCCGATATTGTGGCCCTGTTCCAGCATTTTACTTTTCCCGATGTGCTCAAGAACCAGATCGCGGCTACGCGGGGCGACCTCGCATCGCAGAACCTGCTCGGCAAACTGGCGCAGGAGTTCGGTATCGCCATGGGAAGCTATGGCGCCCTGCGCGATGCGATCGGCGATTTCAACCCGGTCACCCGGCAATGGAAACCAAAGGAACCTAATGGTGATGAATACAGGAAAGTGATGGAGCCACATGCCAGGGGCGCCATCCTGGTGTCTGCCATTTTCGACGCTTTCCTCACCATCTACAAAGTAAGGGTGGCCGACCTGTTGAGGATCGCTACCAATGGCACCGGCATCCTGCCGCAGGGAGAGTTGCAGTCCGACCTGGTGAACAGGCTGGCCGCAGAAGCTTCAAAGACGGCCGGTCATGTACTGAGAATGTGCATACGGGCTTTGGATTTTTGTCCACCGGTAGATATCAATTTCGGCGATTTCCTCCGCGCCATCATCACAGCCGACGCCGACCTGGTGGCGGATGATAACCGCGATTACCGCATCGCATTCATCGACGCATTCAGGCGCAGAGGTATCTATCCCACTGGTATTAAGAACCTTTCTGTGGAAAGCCTCACCCATTCAGAGCCCAAAACAGAAGGGATGGATGAACAGATCAGGATCCTTACCACGTTCCTGCGTGAGTACCGCGACAAGATCACATACATCAAAAAGCGTGAGGAGATATTCAATACCAATCGAAAATTCATTGCCGGCGACTATAGTTCAGCAGATAAGACTTATGGGTTGCACAGGAGGCTCAGTGTCAAGTTCGGGAACTCCACTGCTTTTGAAACGCTCACCGGGCTTATATTCGGGAATGATTACGGGAAGCATGGCGTAGGTGAATCACATGCCTATGGCGTCACTGGCCCTTCTTTCCAGGTACATTCCCTGCACTATGCATCGAGAGTGGGCCCGGATGGTAACCAGACCAACCAGGTGATCGTGACGCTCATGCAAACCGCTTTCGTGAAGCTCGAAAAAGACAAGAAAGGAAAATTACAGGTATCCGGCACCGATAGTAAGAATGGTTTTGCGCTTACCGGCGGATGTACGCTTATCTTCGACCTCGATACCCTCAGGCTCAAATACGCTATCAGTAAGCCTTTGCTCGATGTGGATGAACTGAAGAAGAAAGGCCCACGACAACTGAACCTGGGAAGGGCGCTGCAAGTGTCCAAATACACGCGTGAAAAAGGACATACTGTAAGCGCTTACCAGGCATATTTCGGACTGACGAAACTGAGCGGTATCGGCGAACCGTTCGCCTTTTTACACACACATTAAACGGATCAAATGGCAAAAGCAACAAAGGCCGCTAAAAAAACAACGGCCAAAATCAATAAAGTAAGGGTCCGTATGTACCGTGCCGGGACCGGTGATTGTTTCCTGCTCCAGTTCAAGGCAGGAAACACTGTAAAATGCAATATGATGATCGATTGTGGTTGTATCCTCGGCGGGAAAAAAGAATTCGAACCCTGGATAAAGGACATCAAAAAAGAAACGAAGGGTATCATCGATATACTGGTCGTAACGCATGAACATGCCGATCATATCAATGGTTTCAAGAGCTGCAGTGCATTGTATGATGCTTTTACTTTTAAGAAGGTATGGTTTGCCTGGACTGAAGACGATGATGATACAGCCAATGATCTCCGGAGGAACCATTCATCCCTGAAGATGGCATTGCAGGTCGCCACCACCCAACTCAATGGACTGGTTACCGATAAATATTATGATTCGATCTTTGCAGATGAATTCCAGTCGGCCCTGATGGTAGAAGCCAAAGAACATTTCATCAACTCGCTGAGCCAGCTCAATTCACTCAACCTGAACGATCTTCCTGCGGCATCAGGCAATGTGCCGAGCATGGTGGAGCTTTTCAGGGAATTCAAGGTCATCAAAGATCATACGGAAGTGGAATGCCTCTCACCCGGCGACCTGCTGAAAGGGCCCACCCTGCCTGAATTGCCGGGTATGCGCGTATTTGTGCTGGGCCCGCCGAAAGATACCTCCCTGCTCGACCTCACGGAAGAAGAGGGAGAGAATTTCGAAAAAAGGGAACATGCCAGCAGCCGGGACATCGCCTTTGCATTCGCTGCAGCGGTCACAGGAAATACTATCGGCACCGACTTCCTGCCATTCGAAGCGGAATATGAACTGGGCAATGAAAGCCCTGGGGTGAAAAAAGAATATGAACAGGGGAACGACTGGCGCAAGATCGATATGGACTGGTTGTTCACAGCAGGCAGCCTGGCCCTTCGCTATGAAGGAAGTATCAACAATACCAGCCTGGCGCTGGCATTCCAGTTCGAAGAAAGCGAGCGCGTGCTGCTCTTTCCGGGAGATGCGGAATTCGGGAACTGGAAGAGCTGGCATGATGGACTGGAATGGACGGTAAAAGTGGATGGTAAGAATAAGAAGGTCGATGCCACCTATCTGCTCAACAATACCGTGTTCTACAAAATAGGTCACCACTGCAGCCATAACGGATCTGCTGCAAGGCTGGGGGTAGACCTGATGACCCATGAAGACCTGGCAGCCATGGCCCCACTCAATTTCAACAAGATCCAGACCGGTTGGCTCAATACGATGCCCAATGACCTGTTATGCGCCAAGCTCATAGCAAAAACAAAGGGCAAATTCTTTTTCTCCGGCGACCGTGATCAGATCATGCCGAATATCAAAACAGACAGGGTAACGGTGAAGAAAACCCATGAGGCAACACTGAACGATCTCAATAAGAAATTCGATGATCAGGTGTTCATCGATTGTGAAGTGGAGGGGTAAGTTTTGGGATCCAGGAATTTTTTCGGGTTGCCCCGCGCGATCAGGTCGAACTCTTCTTCTGACAAGCCGGCCATGATATTGGCCAGCATCTCCTTATCGCTTTTATGGTTGCGGACAACATAGAAATCGCTTCCATACAATACTTTCTCCCGCAGCCCGGGATTTTGCAGCGTGAGCTTCAGTAAAGGAAGTATTCCTGGCTTATACAGGATATAGCTGATGTCTGCATAAACATTCGGGTGTTGAAGCATAAGGCTGCAAATGATGGTATACCAATCAACGAATTTCCAGATCTGTTCCGGTTTTCCCGGTCTTCTTTTCTTTTGGGGGCTGTTGTCATTGTAGAGAAATTCAACGCCCCTGGATGGTGCTTTGAAAAGCTGACTGCTATAGTTGTCACGGTCCCTTTCCATGAAACGCTCCCACTCATCATCGCCCCCAAAATGCCCGAAACAAAGTTTCAGGTGATGGAGGTTATGCTTCATGGGGGTCCTGGCATCGGTATAGCCGAATGCTTTTTTGATCCGCTCATCTGTTGACCTGCCTACCAGCTTTCTCAACAGGGTTTCATCCAGCAGGCAGAGATAATTCAACGGATGGGTAAAGATCACCTGGAAATCGATATTCTTACGTTCAGGTAGAAGCAACTGATCGAATTGTTCATCATCAGGCTCCTCATTGTCCTGTTCATCCCCATCCCTGTCCGTATCGGCTTTCGTGCTTTGTTTGAAAACAGGGTGCTCATCCCATTCCTTTTTCTTCCTGCCCCTGTAAAAGATCGTACCGCGGATACAATGGGTAAGAATAGGGAAACCTTTATCGGCCGCATATTTCCAAAGAGCCAGCAATGCTTCATCGAAAGGATAATAGCCCAGGGCAGGATAGATCTTGATACCACTGAAGTGTTGATCTTCCAGCCATTTTTTGATCAGGCAATCATCGGCCGGAATGATCTCACCGTTCTCTCCTACGGTGTAATCGAAATAACGGCGGTCGGCTTTTATTCTGCGGGGATCTGCAAATACGAAAGGAAAAAATGTTTTCGGATTCTTTCTTTTGATGGCGGCCAGTTCATCCATCTGGCTTTGCAGTTCGTGGGCAGGGGCGCCGGCATCCATATATTCCATATCCATCGGCAATACCACAAACCCGGAGCCGGGCGGATACTGTCGTTGCAGTTTCTCGAAGATCTTTGCCTGGCCTTCATACCTGGAAAACCGCCCGATGAGCAGGTATCGCTTCAACAAGGCCATGGTTTGTTTTCCCGGCAGCAGTCCAAGGAATTTCCAAAACCTTTTCAGGACAAAAAAGATGAGATTACGCCCTGATTTGAAAAAGATCATCAGCAACAGGAAAAACAATATTTTTACGAAAGCACTGCTCACGGTTATCACTACTTCGAAACTTTCGAGCCATTGTCGCACCTGTGATAAGATACCCGTTTCAACAGCTGATGAAGCAGGTTTGATCAAACTGCTCAGCCAATCATACGCGAAGAAAAAAACGTTGATGGTGAGGAAAATGCCCAGCAGGTTTTTCAGCAGGCTGAGCACAAAACTTCTGGCCAGCACCATCCTTACCCGGTATAACCATCTTTCGAATTTTTTATACTGGTTGGTATATGGGACCCTTCCGGGGTTGTTATACCACCATCTCAACAATTTCACCACACCCGATAAAGGCAATAACCTGTAAAACGGCCAGGGCAGGAAGGTTTTGGCCAGCCAGGGCGGAACATGGTCGCCCGTGAAAACATGCGTATGGCAATTGATGATGGGTGATTTGGGCTCACTCATGAAGATGGTATTAAGGTTAATGGAAGCATAAGGTTTGGAACAATAAAAATAGAATGTTTTTCTGAAGAAACGGACGGGTGAAAAGACCCCCTTTTCACGGAAATTGTACTGGTTGCGTAGAGTTCATGGATAACCATCACAAATTTTTTAGACTGATCAGGGTTCTTACTATTTTAAAGCACCACTCACCAATCCTTTCTGCTATGTCTGCAGCCAATATGCTTGTAATGCCATCGTCCGGCAACAGGGTCCAATCTATCGATCTGTTACGCGGGGCCATCATGGTACTGATGGTGATCGATCATGTGCGTGTGTATTCCGGCCAGCCTCCGGGCGGCGATACTGCCGGAATATTCTTCACGCGCTGGATCACTCATTATTGTGCACCGGGATTTGCCTTCTTTGCGGGTAGCGGTGCCTTCCTGTATGGTAATACCATCCGGAACAAAAGTGTATTGTCCCGGTATCTCCTGGGAAGAGGATTACTATTGGTATTGCTTGAATTGACCCTTGTCCGGTTCAGTTGGACATTCAATGTCGACTACAGCCAGTTTGTACTGGCAGGCATTATATGGATGCTGGGCTGGTGCATGGTGTTGATGTCGGCATTGATCTGGTTAAAGCCGGTTGTGGTGGGCATTATCGGGCTGGCGATCATGTGCGGTCATCAGGCGTTTAAATTTTTTCCTGCTATTCTTCCTTCCGGATTGCGTGCATCCTTCGAGCCCTGGTGGCAGTTCGTATATCCGTCGGCGGAAGTAAATATCCCTTTCGGTATAGCAGTGCTATATGTACTGGTGCCATGGATCGGTGTGATGGCAGCCGGTTATGGATTCGGAAAGATACTCCTGCTGGAACCTGCAAGAAGGAACAGGATCTGCTGGTGGATCGGTTTATCGGCCATCTTCCTGTTCCTCGTTGCCGGCAGCATTATCACGTATGAACATACACCTGCGGAAAATCCGAAACCTTTTATTTTCAGGTTGCTGAACCAGGGTAAATATCCACCCACACAGTTCTACCTGTTGATGACTTTGGGCCCGCTGATCGCACTGGTGCCTTTTGCAGAAAAAGTGAAAGGCTGGCTGGCGAAGGTGCTGATCACCATCGGGCGTGTCCCGTTATTTTATTACTTACTCCATATCCCGTTGATCCATCTCAGTGCATGGGCCCTCAATCTCATCCGGGAAGGCCATACCTACCAGCAGTTCTATGAAACGGCGCCGTTCACGCAATTGCCACCGGAACACCGGTGGGGACTGGGTTTACTCTATCTGGTATTCCTGGTGGATGTGGCCATCCTGTATTTTGCCTGCCGCTGGTATGCCGCCTATAAATCGGCGCATCCTGAAAAGAAATGGTTGAAGTTCATCTGAGAAAGCAGGTTATAGTTTAGGTATGAAATCCAATTGCGGGTAGATCTCGAACCTGAAATTGTGCAGGTCTTCCCACTCATGAATAAAGGCCCGGTTGTATTTCTCCTGGATATGATCTTTCAGGTTGTTCAGGTAAGAGGGCTGGTTCTCGGAAGTGATAATATCTACTGGTAGTAAAGGTATATTCTTCGCCAGGGCGATGCTGGCCCTTTTGTGGCCATCCACTACAAAATAATAGCCTTCGTAATATATGCAGGTGATCTTATTGGTTAGATCGAATGGCTCCTGGGCCAGTGCCGCTGCTGTTTTTTCGCTGCTGAATTCTTTAATGCTCTTTGTAGGGAACAGGAATTTGGGCGACACCCAGTTCCGGGACAGCAGTTGCTCCTTGCTTTCCTGTTGCGATAACCAGATAATGGTATCTCCAATATCAGGGGGCATTACCGATGTTGTTTCAATAACGAGATCATAGTTCGACAAATTACCACAATCGATACCATACTCGATCAGGAACCGGGCATTCTCACTGGCCTTTCTTTCAATGATCTCTGTGCGGGCTATTTCGCGGGAAGCATACAATTCGCTTGTCCGCTTTTTATCGAAGAGGATCCTGTTGATAGTGATCTCCAGGTTGGTGCGCAAATATATTTTCAACGAAGTGGACACAAAGAACCAGGCAAGCCTGGAATCCAGGATATAACCACCATCGCTTTTATTGATCTGGATTAATGTTTCATCGATCTTCTTATCGACCTCGGAATTGATATCCGCCAGCTTATTCATCTCCAGTACGGAAATTCCCTTCTCCCTGGCCATCTGCCGCTGGATCTCCCCGGTTGAAATGTACTGGTAGCCTAACTTTTCCGCAATATATTTGGAGGTAACCGATTTCCCGCTGCCCAGATCACCGGAGATGGCTATTTTTTTGCTCGTCATTGTTGAATTTTAGCGATAAAGATAAACAGTGCTTTTTCACGATATGGCCGGCAAATCTACGAAATGGGCTGAAATTCCATAAGAGCATTATTCAGGCGTAATCTGCCCTTCATGTTTTTTTATTACTTTTATATAGTTCAATGATTCACCCCTTCCCTGATCACCCCATTCTGAATAAACGGTTACACGAATGAACATCCACCATACTATCCTGCTTGTACTGGGATTGCTTTTCGTATTGATGATGCTGGTGATGCTCGCCCGGCAAATAAAGATCGCCTATCCTGTTTTCCTGGTGATGGCTGGTCTCGGCATTAGTTTTATTCCGGGTATGCCTGCTGTTCATATCGAGCCGGACCTGGTGTTCCTGATCTTCCTGCCACCGCTCTTGTATGAGGCTGCCTGGTATACCTCCTGGAATGATTTCTGGAAATGGAAGCGGTCTATCATCCTGCTGGCATTCGGACTGGTGTTCTTTACTTCCACGATAGTGGCGTATACCACCACAGCACTGGTCCCCGGTTTTACGCTGGCGCTGGGATTCGTTCTGGGTGGCATCATTTCACCACCCGACGCAGTGGCCGCTGCCACGGTAATGAAAGGAATGTCTATCCCCAAACGTATTATGACGATCCTGGAAGGTGAAAGCCTGATCAACGACGCCTCCTCACTGATCGTATTTCGTTTCGCCATCGCAGCGGTGATTGGGGGCACATTTTCTTTTCAGCAGGCTGCGGGTCAATTCTTCATCGTAGCAGGGATGGGTATCATTATCGGTCTCGCCATAGCGCATATCATGTATGTCATTCATCGCTTTCTTCCCACCACACCACCTATCGACGCGGCTTTGACGGTGATGACCCCCTATATCATGTACCTGACCGCAGAGCAATTTCATTTCTCCGGTGTGATGGCAGTCGTTAGCGGCGGGCTCTTCCTTTCCTACCGCTCTCATGAAGTTTTCCGCACCGGGGCTACGAGGATGAATATGCTGGGTGTATGGACTACTATGATCTTTGTGCTGAATGCGCTCGTGTTCATCCTGATCGGGCTTGAACTCCCCGAGATCATTGAAGGGCTGGGAAATTATTCCATTGGAGAGGCGATCAGGTATGGATTGATCGTCAGCGTCATCACCATCCTGCTCAGGTTCATTTGGATGTATCCTGCAGCGCATATACCCCGCTGGCTCAGTGCCAGCGCCCGCAGAGATCCATCACCCGGCTGGAAAGGGCCACTGATCGTAAGCTGGGCTGGAATGCGCGGAGTGGTATCGCTGGCAACAGCCCTTTCTATTCCGCTGTTGCTCGATAACGGGACCGCGTTCCCACTTCGCAACCTGATCATCTTTATCACATTTATCGTGATCTTCATTACCTTGGTTTTCCAGGGTCTCACATTGCCATTGATCATCAGATTGGTGAAACTTCCGGAGATTGATAAGACCATGCCCGAAGATGAACAGGAAGTGAAGGCCCGCCTGCGATTGAACAAGGCAGCGATCAAAAGATTGAATGAGCAATATGGAAGGGAAGTGAAGGAAAACCCGCTTGTGCTCACTTTGCACCAGGAACTTGAAAATGATATTTCGATAGCCAGCCAGAGCAGGGACCATGGAGAAAGTGAGCAGGAAGATATAGAACAATATCATCGTGTGCTATCGGATATTTATTTTCAGCAGCGAAAAGAACTATATAGGATGCGCAAGGAAAAATTCTTTAGCGATGAAGTGATAAGAAGGATGGAAGTACAGCTAGACCTCGATGACCTGAAAATAACGGGGCAGGAACATTGATGGGAACAACTCCATCAGACCGCTGTAGATCCACACAACAAAACCAGATTCCGAACTATTATCGAGTAAATATGAGATACGTGGAAATTAAGCCGGGAGAGAGATTGAGCCCTTATATCAAGTGCTATTTTTTCTTCGAATCGGGAACGGCAACAGAGATGGAGGATATCGTATTTCCGAGCGGGAATATGGAAGTGATCTTCAACCTGGGAGAAGGGACCTGGCAATCGGCCGTCAATGAAGTATTCCATAAAACCCCGCCTATTGAATTATGGGGACAGATCACACGTCCATTGCCTATCCGTTCGCAGGGAAAAAATAGGATGTTGGGCATCAGGTTCTATGCGCATTCCGCTGCCTGTTTCTTCAAGGAAGAGATCTGGGAATTCAACGACCAGGTTTCCGATGCCAGGGACCTGTTGGGAAAGTCGATCAGCACATTGCATGAACAATTATTGGAGATACCCCAGTTGAATAGAAGGATCGAAATGATCGAGCATTTTCTGCTGAACAGGTTGCCCGATGCAGCGAAAAATACCGACAGGATCAACATGATCGGCCAGATCGTGAAAGAGTTGCAAAGGGACACGCTCTCCGAAAATATAAAGGCCCTCGCCTCTAAATATGATCTTACGCCACGTTATCTCCAGAAATTATTTTTACAATATACCGGTGTTACTCCCAAATTCTATCACAAGATCAACCGCTTCCAGCTTAGCCTGAAGCAGGTAGCGAAAAAAGAAAGCTCGCTGACCTCCATCGCCTATGATTGCGGATACTTCGATCAATCGCATTTCATCAGGGAATTCAAATCTTTCACAGGCGTTACACCTTCCGATTACAACTCCGAAACATTCCCCGGTTCGATCATGCTTACCAATGGTTAGGCTGTTCCGTTTTGTACAATTCTACGGCCCCCTGCAAGTTTAATTTTACAGGAACAATTATACCTATGTCATTACATTATCAACAATTCAAAGACCTGCATCAGGCGAAGGAATTATTTGTATTGCCCAATGCCTGGAATGCAGAAAGTGCGCTGCTTCTTCAGCAGAACGGGTTCAAAGCCATTGCCACTTCCAGCGCTGCCGTGGCGAAAAGCCTGGGTTATGAGGATGGTGAGGGAATGCCATTCGAAGAGTATCTTTTCATCGTGAAACGGATCTCTTCATCCATCAAACTGCCGCTTACCGTGGACCTTGAAATGGGCTATGGCTCAACAGGCGATGAGATCTATGCGAATATTTCGAGGCTGGCGGAGATAGGCGTGGTGGGCATCAACCTGGAAGATTCGCAGATCAACAAATCGAAAAGGACCCTCCAGGATGCAAGCTCTTTTGCTAAAAAACTTTCACAGGTGAAGGACCGTCTCGAGGCGAACAACATCGCTCTATTCATCAATGTGCGTTGTGATACTTATCTTTTAAATGTTGAGGATAAGCAACAGGAAACAGCCAGAAGGGCCAGGCTTTACCGGTCATCAGGAGCAGATGGAATATTTCTTCCCTGTATCCTGAAAGAGGAGGACATCCGATCGGCAGTGGCGTGCAGTGATCTCCCATTGAATGTAATGGCCTTCCAGGGGCTTCCCGGTTTTGCCACCCTCACGAAATTGGGTGTGAAGAGAGTAAGCCTGGGCCCTTTCCTGTTCATGAGTGTCTATGATCATGTGAAACGCGCAACTTTGGAGCTTATGAAAGAGAAAGATATTTCGGTTTTGTTTTGAAAATCCCATCGATCTACCGTTGTCTCAGCCTATATTTTCTCATGTGATTATCGTTTGTACGACAAAAGATCACAAGGGCCAGCATTTTTATGCCGGCCCAATTTGGTTTATGATATCTGTTCATGGAGTTGTTGGAACATGAATAAATCGTAGCTGGAAAAATAAAAATGATCTGCATATTTCATGCAGATCATTTACAGAGGTTCATTTCCGAGATCAGGCAAACAGGTCGCTCTCTGCACCGAAAGCATGATCGATCAGAACTTTCCACGATCCATCTGCCTGCTGTTTCATCACTTCAATGCCTTTTGCACTGATCTTTACCTGTCCCTTTTCTGTGATGCTCCATTCGGACCTGCCTACTGCAATATTGCCTGTTTGCAGGCAGTAGACAGTTTTGATCTCCATTTTGCCGGGAATGGAAAGAATGGCTTTGATCGCCTCTTCGAATTTCGATTTCCCTGAAACCGGCTTTCCCGGCTCCGGCACGATGATCCCTGCAACATCGTACATGGTCATTACAATATCAGGGTCCCCTGTGTTGAAAGCTTCTGCCAGTGTAGCATGCACGTCTTCTGCTTTTTTGGGTAGATTCATGTTGTTGATTTTTAGTTACCCGGATTGTGTTCAACTGTTGGGATGATCAATTGCTGATCGTACAGTGATACAAAACTATAGCAACAATGCTCCTGTAAATTGTACAAAACAGAACTGGCCGGGTAACTTTTTTACACCGTTATTCTCGATAATTCGGTGATCCTTGCCAGGTGGTGATCGTCGTGGTCTGCTACAAAGAGGAACAGGTCCATTGTCCGCATGGGGGTTTTAAGGCGGGGATGAAGGGCAGATTTGAATACGGTTGCTTCATCGATCGATTCCAGCAGGCTGATGGTTTTGGTGCGTAGTGACCGGAATCGTTGCAACAGATCTTCTATGGGCACATTATTGTGATTGGCGAATGTGGTCTGGTTGTTTTGAAGGTCGGTAGGGCTTAATTCGGCCCTGCCGGAAATAATATCATCAAGTCTTTGTTGCCACAAAGGTTCGAGATCACTGAGATGCCCCACGTTTTCCTTGATCGACCAGGTATTGCCTGGCTTCAGTTCCAGCAGGGCAGGTGGGATCGTTTTCAATTTATCTTCCAGCCGGACAGGTGTGCCGCGCAACCGTTCCAATATCGATGGAAAGATATTTTGTGTAAAGCTGAAATCAAAATTCCGTTCGAACCAATTTACCTGCTTCATGGTTATCCGGTTTATACAGCAAGGTATTGGAAATACAGGAAATTTCACGGCCATGAAAATACAATGGTCTAGGTTATTTTACCCAATACACTAAGCCCGAGAGCCAGGTAAGATGACTGTTTAACAAAAGTTCTTCTTTTCATCAAATTGTTCATTTAATATACCGAACCGGGTGGAATTTCATCTGCCTCTGAGAATGATTGCATATATAAAGACTTATACTTTTCTGCCTCTTTGCGCTTGCCTTGTTTTAGCAGGCTTTGATACAATCCCAATAAAGACCAGCCATTGCCGGGGTTCCATACGATGTCTTCCCTGTATATGGTTTCGGCCTGTTGTGGTCTGTTAAGTTTCAAAAGATAAGCACCCAGGTATTGACGGGTGGGGATCAGCCAGCTCTTAGGTTCGCGGTAGATCAGGCTGTCTTCGATCTGTATGGCTTTTTTGAGTGCCGATATACTTGCATCGTATTTCTTTTGTGCAAATGAAATGGATGCTGACAAGATATTTTCTGCGATCCTCACGCTTTGAATAGGAGTGTTGAAGGGAAGCACCCGCACATACAACATGCTGTCGGATTGATTTTGTTTCAAGAGATCAAGGTGTTTCCTGGCCATTGCGGTATTCCCTGTTCTGGCATACGCCATTCCTTTGGCAAAATCATAAATGATATTCGAGAAAGGCCATTCTTGATTGGGGCGGATACTGTCTTCGATAATTTCTTTCCATTTACCCATTCGTACATAGGCCATCATAGGCATCATAAAAATGTCCTGTTCATAATACCTGTCGTGAACAGGTTTTACATTTTTGCTGGCCCTGAATGCCAGGGGCATGCATTTTGTATACATATTACCACTCAGGGCACAATAGACCTGAACGGCAAAATAATGTGGTACGTGAATTTTCGGATAGACCTTCACCAAAGAATCGTATAAGATCATACTCCGGTCTGCATCCTCATTGACCTGTACACCTTTGGCATAAATTCCCGTCCTTTCATATACATGGCTCGACATGTGTACCATGTGGGCAACATTGGGCATCACCTCTTTCAAGACATCGGCGCTTTTTAGCGCTGTAGCCGGATTCCGTGAAGCTTCCGTAACATGGATATAGTAATGCAGGGCAGCAGGGTGATGTGGTTCTTCTTTCAGGACCCGTTCGCAGATCTCTACCAGATTTGGTGTCCACGGCTTCGGCGTACCATCATTATTCCAGAAATCCCAGGGATGTATCAGCATGATGGCATCGACATATAAGACATTGATATCATGATCTTCGGGGTATTTCTCTGCCAGTATCCTCATGCTCTCCGCATAAGCAGCATTCAGTTCTTTTCTATGCCTGTCCAGTGTATCGGTAGAATACCGTTTATTCATGGCCTCAATCAGCAGCTTTTCTTTGGGAGATGTATTGACCGCATGCCGGTTCATATTTTCCAATACCGGTAACATGTTTTTCTTCATGGTATACAGGTGGGAGAAATTATAGCTGGGTCCCATTGAAAGGGCAAGGCCCCAATAGGCCATTGCGCAACCCGAATCAAAACGGGCTGCTTCTTTGAAGGATGCGTCCGCCTCACCCCACTGATAGCTGAAATACATGTTCAGCCCCTGGTTGAAGTAAAATTGGGCGCTATCGCTTTCAGTAGTGATGGAATAACTATGATGGCCCCATCCCGGCAGTACGGGGATATACTTTCCGTTTGCATCTTTACGGATATCGAACTCCCGGCCGGGCCCACAGCTCACGGCTTCACCCTGGTAAACGGAATCTGCACGCAGTGGCGCATTGTATTTTGAGCTCATCGCAAAGCATATCAGCAGGAGAGCGGGGAATGCGATCATCAGGTATTTTCTTTTCATATCGGGTTGGTTTAACAGCATCGATGATATACTGGATCGAATAATATCGAATAGCGGGTTATGGCCAATACGGCAAGCGCCATTTCATCGGGTGAATTATCGAAAAGGTGGGATTCGAAATTAGAAAATTATCCAGTTCCCTGTATTGTAAAAACCCGACAATATTATTGCAGGCTATTCAGTATCCCCTTGAGTGTTTCCCGGCTGGCCTCATTGCCGGCATCTTTCGTGAAAAGGGATGGGTTACAACCGGTAAACTGAAGAAAGTCTTTGATAAAATGCGACTGGTCGAAGTAGCCTGTCGCCGCAATGATCTCATGCAGAACAAGTGAATGGTTGTCCAACTGGCTGAGCACATAATTGAACCGGACGATGCGCAGGTATAATTTGGGGTTGATCCCGATCGTTTTGCTGAACAATCGTTGCAGGGTCCTTTCCGTAATAAAAAATTGCTTGAAGATATCCTCCACAGTGATATTCCCATGCCTGGCTTCAATAACGGACACGATCTCCTGTATCAGCGCAGTATCGTGCAAGCCTTTCCGCATGGCTTGTAATAGCCAATCATCGAATACTTTTTTTATTTCCCCGATATTATTGGAAGACTTCAGGGCAAGGAACAAACTGGTATCGCCCAGTTGAACATTGCTGATATCCATGAAATAGTTACTGATCGTTTTCATCGGCAGGCCGAACAAAGCGTGAGAACCGAAAGGTTTGAAGCTAATGGCCGCAGCCCTGCAGGGAAATGTTTGTGTTACGCCGCAGGCGTATGTGAAATGCCCGTTCATGGCTACTGGCGGCACTTCAAAACTGCCTTTTGAGGGGTGATGGATGGTAACTGTACCTTCCAGGATCGACCATAAAAACTGGTAACCGGTTACAGTGATCTTTTGTGGTATGACAGGTTCACGCTGATCGTAAAAAATATAGGCATTGATGAAAGGCTGTAATGAAATATCCGGTATCCCAAAATCAAAGGGCATGTGGGTGTATTAGGGAAATTTAAGATACATAAAAATAGTGGATGGGAAAAATAAAGTCCGGCCTGGTGAATCATATTTTCGATATGAGTTTCATGGCTTTCAGGTCGTAGATAAGGATCTCATGTTTGTCGGTTTTGTCATATTTCCCGTTGTCATTGGAATCATAATGCCCTGTTATTACGATAGCGCCCGTGTAGGGGTTGACTGTCCAGGTCCGAACAAAGAATTTGTCTTCCGTTATTTGGATTTTTTCCTTACCGTCGGTCGACAGCACGATGATCTGTTGCGGGTCGCTCCAGTCGATCGACTTGCTTCTGTCGAGGTTCACGGTGTTGGCGGCAATGATCAGTTTATTGATGTTTAGACTGTCAATTTTAACCTGTTCTATTTTTTGGATGAAAGCATCTTTAGGAAAGTCGATCTGCTTTGATTCTCCTGTCCTGGTGTTGATGAATAGCAGGTACTTATTGTTGGCAGACATTTTACCCCAATTTTCGACGCTTGCGATCACATACTCTGTTCCCTTTATTTCCGTCAGCTTGTTATAAAGGACATAATTATATTTATCCTGTGCGGAGGAGGAAAAGGATAGGACTGTGAGGATGGCCAGAATAAACGGTTTCATATTAAGTGGGTTTAGCCTGTTCAACGTGGAAGGGGTGGATTTTGTTACAGGTAATGGAAATCAGTTTTCCCGTATCTGGCTGGCCTGCTCATAGAGATCATATAAGCCTCTCAATAATTCATTTTGGCTTGATCCTGAATATTGATCGAAGAAATGCCGGATCTGCAAAAAGGTTGATTCGATCGGTTCTTCCAGCATTCCTTTTTCATCTATCCACATACCGGTGCCTGGAAGGTCGCCTAAGGAGATAGGGGAATCCTGATCGGGATCCTGCAACAGTAATTGAGCAACTGCCTGGAGGTATTTGAAAGCATTGGCAAAATCCTGCTTTCTGATATAGCAGATGCCGATATTGAAATAGATCAGGAGGCCGTAATCATAATGCAGGAGGTTGACAGAAGTGGACAATAATTTAATTGCGGAGTCATAGTCGCCTTCTCTCGCCGCACAGAAAGCCAGATTGACTTTATGTAAAGCGCATTTATCATAGACATCATAAGCGGCTTTTAGCTTATCGGATGCAGTCGCAAGATCACCTTTAAAAAAATCATCTCTGGCATCCGAGATGATCTGTCCGGCTTTTTCCTTGTTGGCAATTTCCGAATCCACGGCCTTTCTTTCTTCAAAATCCGCATTATCATAGATCGATAAGTTTTTGATCTTCTCCGGTTTCCCGATCTCTCTGAATACCTGGACCATCAGTTCATCGATCCTGCTGTAATAGGAGAAAATGTTTTTCAGGATCTCGAATTGAAGCTCTGCGGTCCCCAGTCTGCCGATACCTGCGGCGTACTCGATCAGGTTTTTCCTGTATTCCGAATAATTAGGTTCTATCAGTGTAGCATCATATTGGTATTTGAATGCACTATGTAGATCGTCCATGAGCGCCAGGCAACAGGAGAGGTTATTGATCGCTACGGTATGATGTTCGTTTAGTCTAAGCACCTGGCTGTAATACTTGATAGCAGCAGAGTAGTCACTTTTTGAGATCAATTCCTCTGCCATATCCATCAGTTGATGGGTTTCGGTTGAATCCGGTTCATAGGGCCCGATGTACTGCTCGATGGCTACAGTTTTGTTTCCTATCTGTGTTGTCAGGATCTCGGGCACGAGGTTTCCGCTACTCATTGTCGGCGTAGTATTAAACCCTAAAATTTCTGCCGTCAGAAATGTTGCTACCTCATTTTTACTTTTCAATTCCGCCTCTTTGTTCCGGTATATTTTTATTACGTGCAAACAAAGCCCTGATCTCAGATTCGCTAATTTGTGCACAATTCTATCTTCTCCCGATCCCACACATTCGCCGATCACATAATCAGTATTATTGAAACAAACCAGCTTACCGGCATAATTTTCCGGGTTATGCTTTTCGAGGTCTAATAATTCTAACATGCAGGTATATTATTTTTTGGGATGCGGTGGTGAGAATCGATTGCAGTGTATAGTTGAAAATATGAAATTTAATCAATTTAGCTCTTCTTGATCTTTGATAATGTTTTGCCAATTGATCTTGTCGGCTTCTCCATATCTTTTATGGCAAAGTCGATCGCTTCTTTGATCAGTGTTTTTACTTTCGGGTTCCTGTAGTCGCCTGGCTTTTTTACGTCTATATGCCTTATCAGATTCCCTGTTCCTGTAAGAAGGCTATGCGGATCTTTTAGGAGTGTTCCGTTGTTGAAGCCCAGGTTCAAATGATTTGTATAAATGGGCAACATGCAAAAAGCATCTGATAGTTTGTCGGAGATGGAGAAAACTGCTGTCAGGGCATGTGTATGATATAGCAGTTCGTTACTCTCAGGATAAAGTTCCAAAATATATTCCCTGAGGTCACGAAACAGGTCGATCAGGCTTTGCTCTTTGAAGCTCAACAAGAGCTGGAAGTCTGGGTGTATGGGTCTTGCTTTTGTCATGTTGCGCTGTTGTTGTATTGGCGAGATGCACCAGTTTAATTGCTTCCAACGACCGTGACTTAAATGCATTATTACCGACTGTTGTAAATACAAAAACAACTACTCCGGCATCCCTTTGATCAGGGTGCAATGCCATAAGGCTGTTTGTTGATACCAGTAGTAAAACCCATATAACGGCCCTTATCATAATCGATTTGCGCCTGAGTTCTTCCCGGATAGTTTATATTGAACTCATACTGCAATCTGAGTGATTTTGATTCCGGCTGGTTCTGAAGCACACATTTGAAATAAGGCCAGTTTGGCATGCAACCCGGGTAAACAATGGTCGAGCCAGTAAAGCGTTCAGTCGTATCCCTTACATAGCCGGGATTTACCAGTTTATCTGTCAATGTGTTGATATTGCGAACGATCAGCTTTATAGTGGGAATACAAAGTACAGCATGAGAGCCAAAATCGTAATAATTCAGATAAAATAAGGCATCCGTATAGCCGTCCTTCCATCCTCTATCGTAGTTGTCATTTTCATTAATACCATAACCGGGGTTGGTTTCCGTTTGAGGATCGGTTAAACCGGTATAGGTAGTCGGAGCAGCTACTTCATAGTAAGTACATACTTCAACAACAGATCCGCCGCCCATGATTTGGGGCGTAGAATTTACAGATATTGGATTATCTTTTTGGTTTACTTCAACCGGGGTAGATACATTCTTATTGCAGGAAATAGTGATCATTGTCCCCAGGACAACAAAACATAGGATTTTTTTCATAGTATAAAATTTAAGTAAATAATTGAACGAGTGTGATTTTTTTCGAAATGACAGATCTACTGTATCGTGATCTCCGGGATGCCCTGGATCTTCTCCAGGAATCAGAAGGTAATTCCTAAGATAAGAAAAAATCCGAGGAATTATTTATGCCCTTTTTTAAAAATTTGAGAATATCCTTGTTGTCACTTATGAAGGAAGATTGCATGAAAAACGTCGTTCATTGAACGCCGTTAAACTGATTGCTGGTAGTTCCAACAGGAGGATTATCGACCCAATTATTGCATGACCTCATCGTTTTTAGCGAACTGCCGGATTGAAAGGCTGGCACGAAATGTCCAGTTTATTTTATAAAAAACTGGACATTTTGTATATTTGTGATGTCAAAAACTTATTTGTTACAAACCCGATTTTATGGACTTCCGTAGAACAAGAGAAATATTCCTGAAAATATGGAAAGATCCTGTTTGGAGCAAGGTCATTTCCGCAGGCATACTTTTTCTGACTGGGATAATTGCTGCTAAAGCTACTAATTACTCTTGGGATGATATCTTTACCTTCATTATCAATAGGTTATCATATAAAATCCCTATTTATTTGATATTATCGGTAATAGGTTTGTATTTCATTATTGTTTTCTCAGTAAAGGCTATCAGAAAAAGGAAAGACCCATTCTGGGATGAACAGATGGGCAACTATGTTTTTAAAGACTTATACAATATTTTACTTATAGACAAATGGCCTGTACGAACTCAAGGGATGAGAATGTGGGGCCAAAACCCTCCAGATGGCACTTTAATGGACCTTTTCTTTCTGTACTATCCGTACTTAACAAAAGGCATTGATTTTTATGACAATATTGATGATGGACACTACCTATATGGCTCCCTTGCACCTGTTTTCGTTGGATTTGGTCTGGTAGAGGCATTTGATAAACCAGATGAGAACCTGCCGGGCAAAACCAATATAGCTTATAAAATTTCAGCGATGGGTCAGAGATTTCACGCTAAACTGAACAAGATTGGTTTGAAAGAAAAGATTAAAGAAGAGTTAGCAAAAAAGAAAAAGTATAATAAGATGTCCAGTTTTTTATAAAATAAACTGGACATCATGTTGCCTTTCCTGTAAGATTTAATCATGAAAATCACAGAGCTTATAACAAACCGGATAGAGAAACTCCCCACGGGGCAGGTTTTCGCCTATACGGATTTCTTGAAGGAGCCAGGCAAGCGGGAGGCGATTATTAAAGCCCTGAACAGGATGGTGACCGCCGGAAAACTAGCGAAATTGGCAAAGGGCAAATATTATAAAGCCGAGCAAACCGTATTCGGCACATTGGAGCCGGACCAGTATCAGGTTGTGAAAGACTTGCTTGAAGATGACGGCAAAGTAAAAGGCTATCTTACGGGCTATTCGGTTTATAATAAGCTGGGGCTTACCACCCAGGTCAGCAATACGATACAGATCGGCAGGAATGACATCAGGCCTCAATTCAAACGAGGTAAATATGCGATCTCATTTATCCGGCAGAAAAACGAAATCACGAAGGATAATATTCCGCTGCTGCAAATACTGGATGCAATACGCTATATCAAAAAAATACCGGACGCATCCTTTGCGTCATCATACCGCAGACTGTTCAGCCTGATCGAAGCCCTGCCGTCTGCCGATAAAAAATCTATGACGAAACTGGTGATGAAATATCCTTCCGCAACAAAGGCTCTTGTCGGGTCTATGCTTGAAAAGACGGGAGATAATGACCTTGCCGATAAAATATGCAGGACGCTCAATCCCATAACCGTGTATAAGATACCGGGGGCTGGAAATGTCATCCCCAACGCCGAAAACTGGAATATACAATGAGACTTCACGAAAACGAAGAACTGTTCAGGCAGGCTGCGCAATTTACCGCGCAGGAAAAGGGCATCCCTGAAATCTTTATTGAAAAAGACTATTGGGTGACTTTCGCGCTGCATACAATATTCAACAGTGACATAGGCTCCGAAACCGTTTTTAAAGGCGGCACGTCGCTATTAAAATGCTACGGCCTGATAAAACGGTTTTCAGAGGATATTGATCTGGTTGTGTTGAAAAGAGAGGGCGAGTCAAACAACAAGCTGACCAGCAAGATCAAGGCGATCAGCGCCATCGTGGCCGGAGCATTGCCGGAAGTCCAGCTACCGGAAGTGACGGTAAAAATGGGCATGAATAGAAAAACGGCCCATGAATATCCCAAGCGTTTTTCCGGCGAATATGGCCAAGTCAGGGATAAGATTATCGTTGAGGCGACATGGCTGGGGTATTTCGAGCCATACACGGAAATGCCGATCTGTTCATTCATCTATGAGATGATGCAAAACATAGGACAGGAAAAGCTGGCGGAAGAATACGGCCTGTTGCCTTTTACTGCAAAAGTCCTGAACCCGACCCGGACGATCTGCGAAAAGATCATGAGCCTTGTGCGGTTTTCCTACACGGAAAACCCTGTTGCGGATTTAGGCAAAAAAGTCCGTCATGCCTATGATTTGCACCAGTTGCTTCGTTATCCCGAATTTTCTGAATTTTTCCATTCGGACAGTTTTGTGCAAATGCTCCTGAAGGTTGGGCAGGATGATATCGCCAGCTATAAGTCGAATAACCAATGGCTGAAACATCATCCCAATGAAGCCCTGATTTTTAAAGCACTTCCTGATACTTGGAAAAGCATTAGTATTTCGTACCAGAGGCAATTCAGGTCAATGGTTTTCGGCGATGATTTTCCGGCGGCAGAGGAAATTTTACAAATCCTTGAAACAATAAAACAACGCCTTTCCAGTATAGAATGGACAGCCCTAGTGGAGGATGCTTCATGATATCTGAAGTCTTCCATTTCTATTCATTTTTAGTCCTAAAAACAAGCTCCCTTGCTTTTTGGATAATTTGGGAAAAATTTACGCTTAAATGACCTAAACAATATAAATCTATAGATAATCCATAACTTAAAAGACATAGACTGCATTTATTGCAATCTTCGCAGCGAGCGTATGATTGTCCCATTCTACTACCGCTCTTCCAGGTTCTCTTTCCTAAAGGCCAATTCTCAACGAAGTGATAACCATAGGAGTCAATTTTAATTTCTTTGGGCCGAGCATGCGTGTCCTTTAAAAATGAGTCTATCACTGACATTTTTGGATTATGCAACCTGTATTTCTGCTTAGTACCCGATATTATTTCTTTCTGGAACAAGGAATCAGTCAATTTAAAGTCGTGCCGGTTGTAAAGTTGAGCAATAAGTTTTTTTGCATCGATTTCAATAGCCGGGATATTTTCATCTCTCAGGAATCGCATTTTCTTCTGGCTTGCATAATGGATTACAGCAATTTCGATCAATAAAACCCTTTCCTTATGCCTTATCATGATATCCATCAGATTGGGCCAATATTTTGGACATTTGGAATTAAATTAGGGTAACGGTTCGATTTGTCGATTATACCTACTTATAAATAGTATCAACGGATGCAGGCGGTAGTTTCGGTTTCAATGCCATTAATTCGCTCAATTCTACAGTGACCTTTGCAGTTAGTTGCTCAATCAAATCATGCTCAAACGTCCATACTATTGTCGGATAGCGGGCCACTTTATCTTCGACCGAATACGCGGCAAAACTCTTATAGCCAAGCTGCTTTCCCAGCTAGTCGCTTTCGGCAAATTTTAAATTATCCGTATAATTAGGTGTATTCGCCTGAACAATGTACTGACCGTGATCTTTCCGCCAGTTCTGCATCGAGCTAGCAGGGGCTCCTTTTAACCCGGCTTCGGTAATCAGTATATTATCCGTGAAAAAGGCAATATTTTTATCAAATAATGATTTGAACAAGCTTACCTTTTTGTTCAGAAGGTCGGCTAACTTTCTATCAGGTTCTGGCAATTGTATTCCATTCCGCTCAAAAAAAGCGAGCCGGAAATGACGCAACTATTAAAAATAATTGTTATATAACATGGAGGTATTGTAAAAGGCCGACAAAAACGGCTGTTGGTCTTTCTTAAAATCGCTGCAATTGGCGATAAACCTGTTTATGTATTTATTGAATTTTGGAGAGCTTCCAGCCGGTCCATTAATTTGCGTATAATGTTTTTAAGGAGGGAAATATTTTTTCGATAATAATGGATGGAGATGTAATTTGCAATACCATGAAAAATTTCAGATCGCTGATCATTCTTTTCCTTCTTCAGCTATTGGTCATATCGCTGCATGCGCAGGAACAACCGCTTGATTACTTGGTAACCGTTCAGGGGGATACTACATGGGGTAAATTCAGGAAAAACTTGTTTCAATTAGTGTTCCTTGTTGGCGAAGAGAAGATCAAGATAAAAGTGGCTGAGCACAAATCCTATTATGTTGGCAGGGACAGCTCTTTGTACAGGGCTCTTCCCGTTCCCGGCCGGGAAAACAAGCAATGGTGCTTTACCCTTGAGGACGGACGAATCCGATTGTACGAATTTTATGTATCACAGGGCACCAACAACACCGGTGCTACCCTGAGCACCACCTCTTGGTATGCTACCAAAGATGACTCCCTCCTGCTGGACGTGAAAACAAATTCCTTTTGGGGCAGCCGTAAAGCCAGGAAGGAGGCATTGCTGCAATTGCTTTCCGATGATCCGGATATGCAGAAGGAATTTGAGCAGGCAGAAAATTTCAGTATTAAAACCATCAGGGCCCTGATCAAAAAGTACAACCAGCGGGCCATCAACAGAAGCAAAGCGGCTGCAAAAAGCTGAGGATAGTATTGTAATAAATTACGAAATCCGCCTTATCCAGCGTTTCAGGATCGACTTCTCACACTCAATTCATAACGTTTTTATTAAAATTATTAAATACCGACAGGAACCGTTTATTTGGATTTCCTAACAGTAACAGGACCTTTTCGAACTGATCTCAATAATTATCAGCACCTCTGTTATTGTCAGCTTATCCACCGGTTACTGGAGAAAAATCAATAGCGCTGTGTACAAACCTATCCTACGCCTAAATTTAAAAATCTTAAAGCGGTTATTATGACAATCAAGTCACACGGTTTACTTATCAAACCATACAATATTAAAGAACTAGCTGCAATCTGTGGTATCAAACGCAGAACAATGGGCAATTGGTTAAAGCATACAGTAAAGCCATCGGTATCAGAGTCGGAAATTACTATACACCCTTACAAGTGAAAATCATCTTTGAAAAACTAGGAACTCCTAGCGAAGTGAAAGACCTAGACTAACACTTTACCCAGCCCTTTACCTTATCCTCCAATTCAACCTTCTCTTTGATAGTTAAGCTCCAATAATTAAATTAGTAGTTCACCCAATCCGTCACGTGTCTGCGCATTCATGATGGCGAAACTTACTAAAGAAAAGGATGAATTTGACTAGCTGGCGCGTCCCTTCTCATTTTCCACTGAGAATCATAAAAATTAATTCAGTATTTTGTCCGATTGCAGGCCAGCAAAGTGTTTCAGAAGAAAAGAAAAAGGGACCAAGCTATTAGCTTAAGCTGAATCCCCTCCGGTAGCCTCGACAGGAATCGAACCTGTATCTGGAGCTTCGGAAACTCTTATACTATCCATTGTACTACGAGGCCGGAAAAAACACTGAGTGTACTCATTTGATCAGCACACCCACATTGCTCGCAAAGATCTTTACGGCAATGGCCAGCAAAATTACGCCAAAAAACTTTCTCACCGCCAATAATCCTGCATGGCCCAAAAGTTTCGCAATATAGTTCAAGGATTTCAAAACGAGGAAAACAATGATCAGATTGATCAAAATGCCTACAAGGACCGTGAGGGTTGAATAGTTGGCCCGCAGAGATATGATAGTGGTCAGCGTGCCCGATCCCGCTATCAGGGGGAATGCGATCGGCACCACCGTTCCTGATTTCGCATCGCCATCTGATTTAAAGAATTCGATACCCAATACCATTTCCAGTCCAAGGATAAAGATCACGATCGATCCGCCAACGGCAAATGATTCCACGTCCAGTCCCAAAACACCCAGGAATTTCTGGCCCACCAGCAGGAATAGCACCATCAATCCACCGGAGATCAGGGTGGCCCGCCATTCATGAATGCCACCCATTTTTTGTTTGAGGGAGATCAGCAAAGGAATGGAACCGATGATATCGATTACCGCGAATAATGTGAAGGTAACGGTTATCAATGCGTCCACCGATATGATCATAGCATTGGTTTTCCGTACAAGTTACAGGTTTACGGGAGAAGGAACAAGCCGTCTACAGTTGACTGGGCTTATGCTGCTCTTTGGCAGTAGCAATATTGGAGAGCAAATGGTATGGCCTTCCTGTTTCCTGCATGTCGATCCTGACCACACAGCCATAATGAAGTGAAAACGCGGAAAAAGAATCTTTCAATGGAGTTTGTGTGATGTGAGCGAGGATGCTCCTGATTACGCCACCATGACTGACGATCACAGCCGGCAATTCCGAAGCAGCGATCTTTTCAAAGCTCCTCACCACACGATCGTAGAGGTCTACATAGCTTTCGCCACCCGGTATCCGCACGTTCACAAAATCATTCATCCAGGGATTTACCACTTCACGCGGAATATCATCCCATCGCCTGAGTTCCCATTCACCACAATCGATCTCTTTCAGATCGGCCTCCAGGTTGATGTCAGTGTCCGGGAACAAATGCTCCGCCAGCTTACGGCATCGCTGTAGCGGACTTGAATAGACCGTTGCCATTCCTGCAGGCAGGTGCTGCCGGATGACCGAAGCTTCTTCATGGAAACTCGCCAATACATCGATATCGGCCTGCCCATAACAAGTGCCTTTTTCGATCTCTGGGGCCGTATGTCGTACCAGGTAAATGCTCATAATTATACAATATATCGCCAGATGATCAGGACACCAAGATAAAAAACAATTTCACTCACCTGCTGAATGGCGCCCAGGCAATCGCCTGTATAACCGCCGATCCATTTCCTGAAATATAGTCCCAGTTGATAAGATACCAGCATCACCGGCACTAAGGCCAACAGGAAATGCCAGTTGAGGAAAAGAAAAGGCAGCAGTGCGAAGGCGGAAGCGACAACGAGTAAGGAGATATCGGGTTTACGATTGGTAACCGGTTTCGATTTGCTGCTATCGGGATCGGTGGCATAGTCGAAGAAGCGGATCGTCAGCACGCTCATCAACCGGCTGCAGGCATGGGCCGCTACCAGGATCAGCAAAAAATCTTTATAGGCAAAGAGAATATTGGCAGAAGGATCTTCCAGGTCGGGCATGAATGCCGGCAGTTCCTTCAGCAACATGAATTTCGCGGCAAGGATACCTACAAGCCCCGTTACGCCAAAGGTGCCCAGCCGGCTGTCTTTCATGATGGCCAGGATTTTTTCTTTTGTCCAGCCACCGCCAAAAGCATCACAACAATCGGCAAAGCCGTCTTCATGCAATGCGCCGGTGGTCAGGATACCGGCAATGATAGAGGCCAGGATGGCCAGGTCCTGCCCGATGTATTTGTTGATGACGATGAAGATAAGGCCACTGATCCCGGCCACGATCCACCCGATCAACGGAAAATATTTGGCCGAGCGCTCCAGGTATTCCTGCGAATGGTCGGTAAATGACGGCACAGGCAGTCGCGTGAGGAACATCATGGCCGTAAAAAATATCCTTAATTCTTTTTTCATGTAGTTCATTGCTGATCTTTATCGCTGACCCCTGCACTGTCGAAACTGGCCATCTCCCGAAGGAAGTTCACGGCCGACCGCACCAATGGTATCGCCAGGGCCGCACCGGTGCCTTCACCCAGTCGCATTCCCAAATTCAATAGGGGCCTGGCTTTCAGGTGCCGAAGCATTTTTTCATGTCCCTGTTCGCCACTGGTATGCGCAAAGATACAATTGTCCGGTATGGAGGGTTCGATCGATTGCGCCACCAGCAGGGCTGCACTGGCAATGAACCCATCCACCACGATCACCATCCTTCGCGCTGCTACCTGAAGATAGGCGCCTGTCATCATGGCGATCTCGAAACCTCCTACCTGCTTCAACAATTCAAGCGGTTTTTCATTCACGGAGTCCAATTGCCTGAGATCATATACTTTTCTCAGTGTTCGTATTTTCGTTTGTAGTTGATCGTTATTGACACCAGTACCTCTTCCCACGCATTCTTCGATAGGGATGCCTGTAATGGAGGCCATCAATAAAGCTGCTGAAGAACTGTTCCCGATCCCCATCTCCCCGAAGCCAATGCAATTGCATCCGCTGTCGGCTATTTTATCCACGATCTTTTTCCCTTCGTCGATCGCTCTTTCAGCTATTCCGGGCTGCATTGCCGGGCCATCGAGATAGTTGGCAGTGCCGGGGCCCATCCTGGCATGGATGAAGTGTTCATTGGTGAGTGTGTTGTTCCATTCGAAATTGATACCGGCATCCACCACTTTAAGCCCAATGGAATGCTGACGGCAAAATACATTGATGGCTGCACCACCGCTGAGGAAGTTCAATACCATCTGCGCGGTCACTTCCTGCGGATAGGGATTCACCAATCCGGTAGCTGCAATACCATGATCACCGGCGAATACCACGATGTGCGGATCGACGATAGCCGGGTGGGCCGACTGCTGGATCAGTCCTACCTGCAAGGCAATATCCTCCAGCATACCGAGCGATCCGGGTGGTTTCGTTCTGGTATCGATCAGGTGCAGTAGCTTTTCCCGAAGGGAAACAGATGTATCGTTCTTGACCATAGCAGAGATTTTTAAGGTAAGAGATCGCAAAAATAGAACCCATATTCCGAAGCCTTATCCATCCTGGTATTACCGGCTGAACTTGTTTGCGGCGCTTCATATCGCCTGTAAACGATGTCACCTTTGGTGAATGGGACAGGGCTTTTGAAAATAGGGCCATCGAATACGAATGAATGGTACTCGCCGTTCTCACCGCATATATCCACGTTGGCCGGACAATCACGCACGAACGACCCATCCAGCAGCCTGCCGCAAAAACTTTTGCCGAGGTATTGCTCATTCACACAAACGATGATGGCCTTGAAACCTGTTGCAATGAATTCTTCCATCAATTCCCGGGTCGATATTTTCCACAAGGGGAATACCGTTTGTATATCGAGTGAACCCAGTTTTTCTTCCCGGTATTTTTTCAGGTCTTCCAGAAAGATATCGCCGAATATGGCATGGGTGTAGCCTTCATTTTTCAACCCGCTCACTTTTTCCGACATGGCTAGTTCATATTCCTGCATGCCCGGCTGTTCGGGCAGTTCGACGGTTTGCAATGGTAGTCCGATAGACCTTACCTGCGATTCCAGCAAAGCCCTGCGTACACCATGCATGGAGATGCGGTCGTGTACGGCATTCACGCTGGTGAGCAGGCATCCGACAGAATAGAGCGGGTTGTTCAATATTCTATGCAGGCATAAGGAGGAATCCTTCCCGCCACTCCAGTTCATATATGCACGGTGTGCTGACGGCATGACCATTATTATTTGCCGGTTGTTTCTTTGATCTTGACGGGGATACCACTCACCATCAGCACCACTTCATCGGCTTGTTGCGCAATGAACTGGTTGGCCCATCCCTGCAGGTCGGTGAATTTTCTGCCGATCGCTGTCTCTGCATGTATACCCATCCCGATCTCATTACTGATGATGATGAATATCCCTTTTTGTTGTTGCAATGCGATGATCTCTTTCCGGCAGGCTGCCAGGCATCGATCCACATCATTACCGAGGTCAACAAAAAAATTGGTAAGCCACAATGTAACGCAGTCGATCACCGCTACTTTATCATGGAGGTCCAATGAGCTGATATGTTTTTCTTCTTCCAGTGAGGTCCATCGTTCATCCCTTTCGTTCCGGTGTCGTTGGATACGCTGGTTGAATTCATCGTCCCATTTCCTGGCCGTAGCAATATACACAGGATGCTGACTGAATTGGAGCGCCAGCTCCTGCGCATAACGGCTCTTGCCGCTGCGGGCTCCGCCGGTGATGAAAATGATGGTAGAACCTGACCGGGCCCGGTTATTTTCCATTGAAAAGATATTTTTCTTCAAAAAGTGTTTGACGTTGTTTCAACTCCAGCAGGCATTTCCGGCAAAGGCAGTCGCCATACCGCTCTTCGAGGAATGCTCTTTCCTCCGTGCTAAGGGAAATGCCATAGCACTGGCAGTGGGTAACATCGCCTACTTTACATTCGAAAGCAGCTTTGCAGCGGGGACATTTCTTTTCTTCATGCTTGCACATTGGCAGGAGCTGATTGAAAAAGCGGATAATATTTGTGTTGCAGGTGCGGGGCTACGGTGAACAATGCAGGATGGAACATGGCTGCGAGCAATTCTATTCCATCCGTTAAAGTGCCTGCACTGGGCTGGGTGAACAGGTCGTAGTCGGCTATGAACACTGCTTCACGTTGCACGGCTGCGAGCTGAGGCCATTCGGGTTTTTGTGTGAGCAGATGAAGCTCCTGGCGGGTACGCTTCACATAGAAGCCGCAGGGAGCGATCACCAGCACTTCCGGATCGTATCGCACGATCTTCTCCCAGGAGGTAACGATGCTGTCGCCACCCGGATTGGAGAGCATATCGATGCCCCCTGCATAAGCCACCTGGTAAGGGATCCAATGCCCACAGTTATACACCGGCTCTATCCACTCCATCACCATCACGCGCCTTGGTGGCGCCTGATGGGAACGGAGCGTATCTATAATGGTGTCGATCCTTTTCTGAAGACCGGCCAGGTATGGATAGGCTGCTTCTTCACAGCCCATTGCCGAAGCGATGGTGATAGCGGTCTGAAAAACGTCTTCCAGGTTATTGGGTGTAAGCGGGACGAGCTGAGGTTGTTTTTCCAGTTTAGCAACGGCCGCTGCCGTACAGGCTGTATCGATCTGGCATACTTCACATACATCCTGTGTGAAGATCACATCGGGTGAAATGGACCGTAACAGATCTTCATCCACATAGTAAAGGCTCTTGCCCTGGGCCTTGGATGCAGAGAAGATCCTGTCGATCTCGATACTGCTGTACTGCTTTCCTTCCAGCACGCAGCGGACCACTTTTTGTTTTTCCGCGAGGGCCGCAGAAGGGCATTCAAAGGTGATCCCGTGAAGCAGGTGCTGCAACCGCATATCGTAGATCATTTGCGTTGCAGCAGGAAGGAATGAACAGGCGATCATATAATAAAGGATTTATTTATCCTGCATTGTGCACCCTGAATTGCAAAGAAGAATATCTCTTTTGCAACCATTCGAATCCACCGAAGAGCACGATGCTGTAGACCAGTGTGCCGATCAGGAAATTCCTTTCATAAGGGATCGCAGCTACCAGGCTGGTGAGGTAGCCGGAGAATGTTTTGGGGTAGATAGACCCTTCGACCATAAAACAACCCGGACTTGTACCGATCCAATGGATCAGAACAGCTACGAAAGATGCCAGCACGATATTCTTTACGGATGCTTTTTTGATGATCCATTTGCCTGCCAGTGCGATCAGGGCAAAGGAACCATAAGTCCAGTAAAAACCTTCGTACAGGATACGCCATTCATGATAATACACAAAGCGGTTCAGCACAATATCGCTCACCCAGAGCGTAAGCAACGGGAAGAGCATGGCTTTGTAATTGTTGCTGAAATAAGCTCCCCCGAACAATGCCATAGCGCCAAGCGGCGTGAAGGTGGCAAGAGGAGTGATATCGGCCTGTGCAGTGAACAGGATGCGCATTGCCGCTACTACCAGCATGAAGGCGAGCAGTACGGCCGTTCTCGGGTTGAATTGTTTTAATGACATAGGTGCACAATTTATGAATTTTCTTATAACCTGATGGCTATCCCGGCATTGATATTGGTGCCGAGGGTGCCATATCCGTATACTTCGTAATATTTGGTATTGGTGATATTTTTCAGGTCGGCGAAGATCCTGATATGGTTGTTCGCCAGCTTGTATTCGGCATAAGCATTCCAAAGTGCGTAAGCACCGAGCGTTACGGGATGTTGCACAAAAAAATCATCGAAGTACAGATCGCTGCGCTTGCTGTAATTGTAAACATTGGTGCTTACATAGAGGTGCTTCGTTACCTGGTATCCCAGGTTGGCGCCGAAGGAATGGCGGGGTCGGCGCAACAGGTTATCATAGGTAGTGTCTTTACCGGCAATACCGGTCTTGGTGGTCACTTCACCTTTGGTCCAGGTATAGAAAAGTTTGAGTTGGATGTCCTTCGTGATATTGATGGTAGGCTCCACTTCGATGCCCTGGTCGTCCTGTTTGTCGAGGTTGATCATGGTGAAGGCGGGCCCGTAAACGATCACATCCTTGCTATGCCTGCTGAAATAGACCACTCTTGCATCTACGAGATTATTGAACATGGATGCCTGAACACCGCCTTCATAAGTGTAGGACTTCTCCGGCTTCAGCTCTTTGTTGGAACCATATTTTCCATACAGGGATGCCAGGGAAGGCGCTTTGAATGCAGAGGCGATATTGGCAAATACCTTCACGTTCTCATTGACCAGGTAAGAAGGGTTGAAGCTATAAGTAAAGTTATTGCCATACCTGTTATGGTCGTTGTATCGTACACCTGCTTCGAGGTAGAAGCCTGCGAGGTTTTTCAGGAACACGGACAGATATGGACTGGTGATCTTGATCTCAGGGTTCTTTGGATCGGCAGTGGTGTCGTACATTTTCTGGGAACGGTAATCGATCCCTGCCAGTAATTGCAGATGTTTGTGTACGTTATACTGGGCGTAGACCTCCGCCAGATGCGAACGGCCGTCGAAAGTGAACCCGTCATAATTCCTGAAGGTCTCGTCGTACTGGTATTGGGCGTTGACAGCACCCCTGTTGAATTTGTATTGCACGCGGGCGCCTGAAGAAAGAAAGCTCATCTGGTACTGATTGGGAGCATCTTTGAAAGAGCCGGCATCGTACCCCCCTTTGAAATAGGTGTAACGGAAGAAAGGCATCACTCTTAATCCATCCACCACTTCCCCGTCGATATCGAATTGAAAGGCATTCCGTACGAAGCCATCCTTATCGAAATTCTGGGTGCCCAATGTATCCTTGGCTTCCGAGATGCCATCCGATTCGTGATGGCTGAAACCTACATTGTAGCTCACTTTCTCGGCAGTGCCGCTTAGCCCTGCCTGTGAGCTCATGGTTCCATAAGTGCCAAAGGAAAGGTTGCCGTACAGTTCGGCCGGTTTGCCTCCTCCCTTGCGTGTGATGATATTGATGACGCCTGCAATGGCGTCCGAACCGTAGAGTGTCGATTGCGCTCCTTTCAGGATCTCGATCCTTTCTATCTGTTCAACTGGGAACATGCGCAGATCGAAGGCCCCGCCGGTACCGGAAGGGTCGGTAACGGGTATGCCGTTCACAAGGATCACGGTATAATCGTTCTTGGCCCCGCGTAGGAAAATGGATTTGTCTTTTCCTGGATTGCTGGTTGCCCCATTCACAACGATGCCTGCCTGTTCGGTGAGGATCTGCGAAAGGTCTTTTCCAAGGCTCCTGTCTAACGTGGTACGATCGACCACAGTTACCACTTTACCTGTTTCAGAATTTTTTCTGGCGAATTTGGTAGCGGTCACCACCACTTCATCGAGTTGTTTTTGTTTGAAATGGCTGGAATCCTGGGCCCATGCGTGTACGCTTAAAAAAAGGGCCGGCAATGAGAGTAATTTTTTGTTCATGCTCATAGTTTTTTGTTGTTGAACTATGAGCCTTCGGAAAAATGAAATACGAACAGAAATGAAATGTCTTCTTGATAACAAGACCAATTTCATCCCGGCTTTTCACCCGAAAGCTCGCTGATGTTAGGAATATGCAACTGGCAGGTCTTCTGGCTTATTCCATGCTGAACGCCTTCCCATCCCGACAATTATCGGAACAGTGGCGAGGGTATTCAGCACCCGTGAAAGCTTTTGGCATCACGTAAGGAACTCACAGCTACGGGGATAGCACCGGTCTTGCACCGGATTTCCCTTTTAATCCCGGCATCGCCGGGAAACCAATTACGGAGCAAAAATAGGGTAAGCAATACAAATCCCTCCAAAATAATTTACACCCGGAGCAGTATTGAAATATCTTCCACCGGCTGCATTGATATCATTGCCCAGGCTATAACGTGCATCGAAAAGATTATCGACCCCGGCAAAAAGATCGGCCCGTAGTTTTTTGGTGAACAGCTTCCGCCATCCGATCCGGGCGCCGGTGAGTTGATAGGCCGCTGCATAATCCGTATTGGCATCATTGAGTGCGATACGATCACTGTAGTACCAGGTGATATTGGCGTACAGGCCCGGTTTGGTATTGATGTCGAGCCCCGCCGCCAGTGTATTCGGGGCCACGCTGGGCAGGCGGTTTCCTGAATAGTCACTGCCGAGTTGTTTGAAATTCCTGTACCTGAACTTACTGGTAGTATAGCTGCCCCAGATCCTCAGCCCGGTGAAGAAATGATTGGGAGTTGTTATCAATTGGTATTGCGCCTGCATTTCAAGTCCTTCCTGGTCGGTGGAGCCTGCATTCACAAAATAATCGGCATTGCTGGCGTCGCGTCTTTGTACGATGGCGTCTTCTAGGCGGTATTCAAAGTATACAACCTCTACGTATAACCGATTTGTGAACAGGCTGCTTTTGACCCCGGATTCGATGACCCTGCCATGCTCGGCATTGAGACCGGTATTGATCACGGTGGTAGAGGGCACCACTTCCTGTGCGGTAGGAGGGGAGAACCCCTTCGTTACATTCACGAACATCCAGGTATTCGGAAGAACATTGAGCGAAAGCGCCAGTCGCGGCGCCCACTCGTTGCCGTATGTCCTTTTTTGAGGAGCGGAAGAAGGAATGGAAAGCCTGGTGATATCGATCGATGATTTGTTGAAACTGGCGCCGACGCTGAGTATGAGCCGGGAGCCCAGATCGAGATCAGCCTGTGCAAAGGCCGAATACAGCCAGTTATTGATATCATCATCCGTTTGAAGCGTATCGGGATTGCCCTGCCTGTTCTTATAGGTTTTGGTATTGAAGAAACCTCGCTGTGCTTCCCCGCCGGCCAGTAGTTTCAAACCGATCGGGCCGAATTTATCCTGCCAGGTGAAAACTGTTCGTCCACCGAAATGGGGCTCTGTCCTTTTTTCATAATTACGGAACGTAGGATTCCTGATCAGTGAAAATGCGCCATATACCACTGAGCTGTTCTGAAGATGTTGGTTGAATTGATACTTATGGCCGATGCCTGTGAGGAATGTTTTTTGGTAGATGGCAGCCTGTGCCTGGTCGGCACTGGGAAAGGCGCCGGCTGCCGGACGGGCGGCGCGGGGATTGTTGAGATACTCGGACCTTGTAAGCGCACCGGGGGTTTGATAGTACAGGTCGCCATATAGCATCGATGTCTGCAGTTCCTGCCTGTCGCTCAGTTTCAGTTTCGTTTCCCAGGTAACTACATCCCGCCGCATATTGGTATGGTCACGGTAACCATCAGACGATAATCTTGAATAGCTCAGGATATTCCGGCGGTCGTCCGTGCCCAGTCTGGCCTGCACGTTGAGATTGCCCAGGTTATAACTGCCACGGATATACCCGATCTCCGCGCCCGGCTTCCATTCTGCAGGCTGACTGTTGATGAGCAACACGCCCCCGGTACCGGCCCCATACAAACTGCTGCCCGGCCCTTTGATCACTTCCACCGATTGTACATTATAATAACTGAGCTGGTTGAGATAGGTATTGCCGGAAGGGTCGGTGAATGGAATGCCGTTCCAGTATACTTTCACATTCCTGACACCGAAAGGGGCGCGAAGGGTGCTGCCACGCATGTTGAGCCGGTAGCTTCCCGGCGACCGTTCTTCCATCCGTACGCCCGGCGTGGCGTTGATAGCCGGCAGCAGGCTGGTATTATTGAATCGTTCCAGTTGCGTTTTGTCGATATAATTGATGGAACCGGAGGTAGTTTTCAATTGCCTGTTCTGTTCATAGGCCCTAACGATCACTTCCTGCAGGAGATGGGCCGAATCCTGCTTTCCGTTTGTTTGTGCTACCAGGGTGAAAGCCCAACCGATCAGGGCCGGTACCAGTATAAAATGTTTCATGAAGCTCAAAATGGTGAAATGTAAGGTAAAGGTAAAGCCAAATATTTTTTATCTTCCACAAATGAAGTCTTCCAAACTCAGCTTATTCGACCTTACCATGATCGTCATTGGCCTCGTGATCGGCATGGGGATCTTTCGCACGGCCACCGATTCCGCGAAAGATGCATTGACACCGGGCGTCTTCTTTGGGGCGTGGATCGTGGGAGGACTGGTAGCGATGTGCGGCGCCCTTACCTATGCCGAGATCGGGTCGAGGCACCCGGTCACCGGTGGATACTATAAGATATTTTCTTATGCGTACCATCCATCACTGGCCTTCAGCATCAACTGTATCATACTCGTATCGAACGCAGCCTCCCTCTCGGCCGTGGCCCTGATCGGATCGGGCTATATCAGCCAGGTGATCTTTCATGAGCCTGCCACCGATCTTACCAAGGTATCGATCGCCATCATTGCCATCATCATATTTTATGGTGTGAACCTCATGGGATTGAAGATGAGCTCCCGTACGCAAAATGTGCTGATGATCATCAAGATCGGGATCGTGATCATGCTCATCGCGGCCCTGTGCTTTCCCAGTATCTATTATCAGCCTGTGGCAGTGGCCGCACTGCCGGCCCCTGCAGCAGAAGCCGGCTGGCAGGATTATATCCGTTCTTTCGGCCTGAGCCTGGTAGCCGTTTCGTTTACCTATGGAGGTTACCAGCAAACGATCAATTTCGGCCATGAGGTGAAAGATGCTTCCCGGAATATTCCCAAAGGTATTTTTATCGGCATTACCACCATTATCATTCTTTACCTGGCCGTTAATTTCAGTTATTATAAGGTCATCGGCTTCAACAACCTTAAAAATACCAACGAGATCGCAACTGTGATCGCCGGTAAGCTTTTCGGTAATACCGGCGCTCTTTTCTTTTCAGGGCTTCTCTTTCTTTCGGTGCTGGCCTATGTGAATGTGCTGCTCATGAGCAATCCCCGCGTGATGTACGCCATGAGCGATGATGGGGTATTGCCTGCCGCTTTCAGAATGCGATCGAAAAAGAAAGATGTGCTGGTGGTATCGCTGTCAGTCTTTGCTGCCACCTGTATCATTGTGCTGTTCTTTGCGAAGACCTTCAATGAGCTCCTGAGCTTTACGATCTTCCTGGATTGTTTTGGGATGGCCATGTCGGCAGGTTCCATTTTCGTGTTGCGAAAACGGACCCGCCATCTCGACAATGACAGGTCTATTTATAAGATGCGTCTCTATCCCCTGCAACCGCTGATCTTTATTGCTGCTTATTCATTCGTAGGCATCAGCATCGCCATCAACAGGCCCCGCACTGCGTTGGTAGGCATTGCGGTGCTGGCCACCTTCATGCTGCTGTATTTCCTGATGAACCGCAGGAAACCCATTGCCTTTGATCCTGACAAAACCGATAACAGTTAAAAAATAGCTGCCATGTCGACCTATGATCTGTCTTATATCCTCAATGAACTGGGTGAAGAGCGCGAACATTATTTCAATGCCGTTGCGCCACCCATCATACAAACCAGCAATTTCGCTTTTAAGAAAGTGGAAGACCTTCACAGGGTTTTTGAAAATGAGTTCGGGGCATATATCTACTCCCGTGGATTGAATCCCACACTCGATATCCTCCGGAAAAAACTGGCTGCCCTGGACAGGGCGGAAGATTGCCTGGTGTTCAACAGCGGTGCGAGCGCCATTTATGCTTCCGTGGTATCGAATGTTCAGTCGGGCGATCATATCGTATCGGTCAAAAAACCATATAGCTGGGCGCAGAAGATCTTCGACCAGACCTTACCCCGGTTCGGGGTGGCCACTACCTATGTAGATGGTACCCGGATCGAAGAATTCGAAAGAGCCATTCTGCCCACTACCAAATTGATTTATCTTGAATCGCCCAACACCTGGGATTTTGCGTTGCAAGACCTCCGGGCTGTCGCCGAACTGGCCCGGGCCGAAGGCATCACCACCATCTGTGATAACAGCTACTGCACACCCTTGCACCAGCAGCCTATCGGGATGGGGATCGACATGGTGCTGCAATCCGCCACCAAATATATCGGTGGGCACAGTGATGTGGTGGCGGGCGTACTCACCGGCAGGCATGATATGATGGAAAAGATCTTCAACAATGAACTGATGGCAATGGGTAATGGCATTTCTCCTTTCAATGCGTGGTTGCTGATCCGCGGACTGAGAACACTACCCAGTCGCCTTGAACGCATCACAAAAACTACTCATACAGTGATCGAATGGCTGCGCAGTCAGTCCCGGGTAGAACGTATACTTTTCCCGTTGGACCCCTCATTCCCCCAGTATGAGCTGGCCCGCCGGCAGATGAGCGGGGCTTGTGGACTGATCACCATTGTGCTCCGTGCAGAAAAGATGGAGGAGATTGTAACCTTCTGCGAATCACTGCGACATATACTCATGGCTGTAAGCTGGGGCGGGCATGAAAGCCTTGTGATGCCCCGATGTGCGTCGATACAGCCTTCCGCATTTGATGCCGGTAATGAAGAGCACCGGATGGTCCGTTTATATGTCGGGCTGGAAGAAGCCGCTTACCTGGTAGCTGATATGGAACAGGCTTTTGCGGCCATGTCCTGACGTTGGGCCCGATTTAACGCTATTTTTTTCATGCTTTGGACGGTAGCGTGTAATTTGTGTGGGTGATCCACCGATCGCCGCTTGTCAAAAACCGGACTGCCACCCTTTCATTACAATTACTTTTGTTCTATGAAGAAATGGAAATTGCTATTGACTGTATTGTTACAGCTTTCATTCGTGTATGCTTCTTTCAGCCAGGAAAAATGGGATTTAAAACGTTGCGTAGATTATGCGCTGGCAAATAATATTTCCGTGAAACAAAGCGACATCCAGGCACGCCTGGCTGCAGTAGACCTTCAGCAGAGTAAATGGTCACAATTACCGAATGCGGATTTCAGCAGCGGATTGGGTTTGCGCTGGGGCCGTTCGATCGACCCGAATACCAACACTTACGGTAGTGGTACGAGCCAGTTGCTGTACCAGACCTTCGATCTGAACGCATCGGTGACCGTATTCAACTGGCACAGGATCCGCAATGCCATCAATACCAGCCGCTATACCAGCGATGCCGCCAGCATGGATGTGGAGAAGCTCAAGAATGATATCGCTCTTAACGTGGCCACTTATTACCTGCAGATCCTGCTGGCCAGGCAGCAGGTAGATATTGCGAAGATCCAGATGCACCAGACTGCCGACCAGGTAGCGATCGCCAGGAAAAAAGTGGATGCGGGCGCTATCCCGGAACTGGAAGCACTGAACCTGGAAGGCCAATATGCCACCGACAGCTCGAATTATATCTCCGCCCAGGCAACCGCCGACCAGAATCTGCTTCAGTTGAAAGCAGTGCTGAACATCGATGCAGGTCTTCCATTCGACATCGCTACGCCGCCGGTGGAGCAGATCCCGGTTGAGCCCATCGCTGAATTGCAGCCGGAAACCGTTTACCAGATCGGGCTACAGAATCAACCTGCACAAAAGGCCAATGCACTTCGCATACAGGGACACGAATCGAACCTGAAAGCGATCAAAGCCAGTTTCTTGCCCACCATATCCCTTGGAGGCTCACTGGGCACCCAGTTCTCCAGTTCCAATACCAAAATAACAGGCTACAAGTTCAATGGATATGTGCCTAGCATTGGTTTGGATAATAATGGCAACCTGATCCCTGCTACCGTTGCCGATGCAAACGGAACACTGTATCCGGTAAAGGGAGCTTCCTACTCGTATACGCAGGGTAAAAAAAGTTTTGGGGAAAGATGGGACGGATGGGGAACACAGCTCGATAACAACTTCCGGCAGGGCCTCGGACTGAATATATCCGTACCTATTAACAGTGGCGGTAATACGAAATTCAACTATGAAAGAGCGAAGCTGAATTACAGGAATGCACAGATCACCCGTGACCTGGCCAACCAGACCCTTAAAAACGATATTTATAAGGCTTACTATAGTGCAATGGCAGCTATGCAGAAATTCAATGCCACCAAGACCACAGTAGCCCTAACACAAAAGACCTATGATTATGCTGTGAAAAGGTTCTCCCTCGGATTGCTCAGCACCGTAGACCTCATCATCAGCCAGAATAACCTGACCCGCGCCAGACTTGACCAGGCAGGCTCCCAGTTCGATTATGTATTCAAGATGAAAGTACTGGAATATTATAAAGGGATGGGCATTAGATTATAATAAGCATACCCCATATAAAGCGACAAACTTGCAAACCAACCAAACGAAATAGTTACAGTTATGAAGAAGAAAATCTGGTGGATCGTCATTATCCTTGTCCTGTTGATCGTGCTGCTGATCGGACTGAAATCAGGAGGCGTGATCGGGAAGGATGAGGGCCTGAAGGTAGCCACCGAAAAAGTGCTGAAACGCACCATCATAGAATCAGTGAATGCCAGCGGAAAAGTATTCCCTGAAACCGAAGTGAAAGTGAGCCCGGATATTTCCGGTGAAATAGTGGAGCTTAGATACCAGGAAGGGGACAGCGTGAAGAAAGGCGACATACTGGCACGTATATACGCAGATATCTACTCCATGCAGCGCAACCAGGCTGCCGCCATAGTCGACCAGGAACGGGCAAGCCTGGAAAACAACAAGGCAGCGTTGCCCGGTCTCAAATCGGCCGTTGACCTGGCCCAGCGCACCTTCGACCGTCAGAAGCAATTGCTGGCCGACAAAGTGATCTCTACCGCCGAATTCGAGCAGGCAGAGAACTCCCTGCGTTCGGCCCAATCCAATTACAATGCAGCTTTACAAGGTATCCGCCGCGGAGAAGCGTCTATCCAGGGCGCACAGGCCAACCTGGAAAAAGCAGCCAAAGACCTTGGCCGTACAGCGATCCTCGCTCCCAGGGATGGGGTGATCTCCCTCATGAACGTGAAAAGGGGGGAACGTGTGGTTGGTAACTCCATGATGGCCGGTACGGAAATGATGCGTATCGCCGATATGAGGGTGATCGAAGTGCTGGTGGATGTTGGCGAGAACGATATTCCTAAAGTAAGCCTGAACGATTCTGCCCTGATCGAAGTGGATGCCTACAATAACCGGAAATTCAAAGGGATCGTTACCAAGATCGCCAGCAGCAATACTACCGCTGCCAGCGCTTCATCCGCGACCACCAATGATGTTACCAATTATAAAGTACATATCCGCATACTGCCTGAATCATATAAAGACCTCATTTCGGCCGACAATAAGTTCCCGTTCCGCCCCGGAATGAATGCCAGTGCGGATATCCAGACAACTACCAAAAATAATGTGCTGGCAGCCGCTATCAATGCAGTGACCACACGGGAAAAAGGGACCGACAAAGTGGCGAATGCCAACAAGGATAAGAAACCGGATGAAGGCATGCAGGAGCAAACGAAAACGACTGTCGGCTCCGATCTCGATGAAGTGGTATTCGTGCTGCAACCCGATGGTACAGTAAAAAGAAAAAAAGTCAAGACAGGTATCCAGGATATCAATCATATCGAGATCCTGGAAGGATTGAATGAAGGTGATGAGATCGTATCCGCACCATATAATGTGGTCAGTAAAATTCTGAAAGATGGCACTAAAGTAAAAGTAGTGCCGGCAGATAAATTGTTTGAAGTAAAGAAGTAGGATAGAGGTACTGCTTTCTTCGTGTCTTAGTGGCAACCGAAAACCCACTTTTTTCCTTTTCCTTACTTTTGCGGCAAAGAACTGCGTATGCGATTGGCCATTATCGGAAGCGGAAGCTGGGCGACGGCGCTTGCAAAGATCCTTACGGATAATCAACATAAGGTCAACTGGTGGGTGAGAACGGAACATATCGTTCAACACCTGCAGCAACGGCGTCATAATCCTACCTACCTAAGCTCCGTATTTTTCAATACAGGGCTGCTGGAACTCACAACCGATATCCGGAAAGTGGTGGCCGATAACGAGTATATCGTAATAGCGGTTCCATCAGCCTATATCGTCGATACACTGTCGGGCCTCGAAGCAGGGGCCTTCGAAGGGAAAAAGATCATCTCAGCCGTGAAAGGTATCATGCCCGGGCAAAACCTGCTGCTGAACGATTTTTTACAGCGTGAATATAAATTCTCCCTCTCCGATTATTTCACCATCATGGGGCCCTGTCATGCAGAAGAAGTGGCCAGGGAAAAACTATCGTACCTTACTTTTTCAGGTACCGATCTTGCCACTACCGAAAACATAGCGGCCTGTTTCAACACGGAATACCTGAATACCATCGTCAACTCCGATGTGTATGGCGTTCAATATGCAGCCATCCTGAAAAATATTTATGCACTGGGCGCAGGTATTGCTCATGGTCTTGAATATGGAGATAATTTCCTGAGCGTACTCATTGCGAACTGCGCCGATGAAATGGCCGGTTTCCTGAGAAAAGTGGGGATACAGCGTATAGAAGTAGGTGTGCACGATGGCGAAGACCCGATCACCCACCGCAAAACGCCGAACTATGCCGCTTCTGTTTATCTCGGCGATCTGCTGGTAACCTGTTATTCGCTGTATAGCCGGAACCGCACATTCGGGAATATGATCGGGAAAGGATATTCCGTGAAATCGGCCCAACTGGAAATGAATATGGTGGCCGAAGGATACAATGCCAGCCGGTCTATTTACCTGATCAATAAGGAAGTAGGGGCCGAAATGCCCATTGCAGGCACTATCTACCGGATACTTTGGGAAAATGTTAAACCTGCCGATGGGTTGAAACAAATAGAGCAGTTTCTCGTCTAAATAGTATATGCCTTTCTCATTTACTGCATACGGAGGCACAGCCATTCTTATCATGGTCGGGATACTGACCATCGCCGAGATCATCAAGTCCCGGAAAGCCCGTCGTCATTCGTAAAATTCAGGATTGCCTGAACCTGTTCTTCACTTCGAGTACAAAAGCCTGTGGGTTGGATGGACTGATCACGATCTTCTTACCGTTCACGATCAATAGTACCTGGTCTTTTATATTGGTGCTCCACATGGAATAAGTTCCCAACTTATCCGACCTGAATATTCCCAGGTATCCAAATAGTCCGCCGGATGCAAACATCCGAATACTGAATCCCATCTGTTCCGGGCCGAGCTGCTCGATCAGGGTGATATCCCCGATTGCCAGCCTGATATTCCCGAAAGGTCTCTTTATGATCACCATATTATCTGTGATCAAATATTTCGTGGGATGAATTCCCCAGGTGATGAGCAGGGTAGGGAGCATGATATAGGTGAAAGGACTAAGCGGCTGAAGGGCGAACAGCACAAGAAAGATGGCTATCATGATGTTGGTGATCAGTTTGGAGGTCAGGTCTAAAGGGGCATTGTAACTCATAGTCGTTGGGAATGGGAGAATAAATTTACGAAAAACCCTGGCTGTTATCTATTCTGAAAACAGGTCGACCGTAATACCATCACATAATAATTTCCCACGACCGGTTAACCTGAGCTGCGAGCCTTTTTCTTCCAGCAGGAGCCCATCGATATGTGTGCGACTGGCTTTGCGGATAGATTCTTCCGCCCACTTGCCGAACCGTTGCCGGATATACGAAAGGTTGATCCCTTCCAGGGTACGCAGTCCGGTCATGATGTATTCATTCAGTCGCTGCGTTTCAGTCAGTGTCTCCAATTCAAATGGCACTACATCATTTTTGAGGGATTGAATATACAAGGCATTATTGGCGATATTCCATTGCCGGTCTGTTCCATTGAAGGAATGGGCAGAAGGGCCTAGCCCCAGGTATTTTTTTCCCTGCCAGTAGGAACTGTTATGCCGGCTGCGATGGCCTGGTAAAGCAAAATTGGAGATCTCGTAATGTTCGTAGCCGGCCTGCTGCAGCCAGTCCATCAGCAAAAGGAAATGCCGGGCCTGGTCCTCACTGTTCACTGCCTTGCTTTTGTGCGAGCGGATCATGGAATCGAGCGCAGTCTTTGGCTCTACCGTCAATGCATAGCAGGAGAGATGGGGAATGCCCAGGTCAATGGCGGTGGCCACATTCCTTTTCCATTTATCATCGGTAAGTCCGGGTGAACCATAGATCAAATCGATGGTGATATTACCGAATTGCTCCAGGGCCAGCGAAAGGCATCGATATGCCTGGGTGGCGTTATGTGCGCGGTTCATCCATTGCAGGTCTTCTTCGAAAAAAGACTGTATGCCGATGCTCAGCCGGTTGATGCCGGCCTGCTTCCAGCCGGATAATTTTTGTGCATCGATATCGTCGGGGTTCGCTTCCAGTGTGATCTCTGCATCGTCGCTGATGCTGAAATGCTGCTGAAGGGCCCGCAGGATGCTCTCTAATTGGGCATTCTCCAGCAGGGAAGGGGTGCCTCCTCCGAAATAAATAGTCCCTACCGGCTCGCCCTGCAGGAAATCTTTTTGAAGGCTGATCTCCTTCAATAAAGCAGTAAGAAAATCGTTCTGTAGGGCCAGGGAGGTGGAAAAATGGAAATTACAATAATGACAGGCCCGCCTGCAAAAAGGGATATGTAGATAGATGCCTGCCATGATCGAACAGAATTTTATCGGATATTACACCCCAAAGGTAAGAAGAAGAAAAACTATGAGCCGGTGGACTGCTTTTATGTTATTGTTGGTCGTATGCTGCACTGCGGAAGCGCAATACCAATTGCGGATCGTGCCGGTGGACAGGGACACGGTATTCGTGAAAGACACCCTGAAACTGCAAACCAACTTCAGGAACCGGACTGCCTGCACCGAATACATCGTTAAACTGCCCGGACTCCTGCAATCCAGGGGGTACGCCTCTGCTTCGGTTGATAGTGTACGTTATGATTCAACCGAAGCTGCCATTCATCTCTATACCGGCGAACAGCTTCACTGGGCGCGGCTCAATACAGATTCCGTAGATAGAAAATTGCTCGACATCGTTGGCTGGAACCGGAAAGACTACGACCAGAAACGGCTCGACCTGTACCAGACGCAGGCCCTGCAACAAAAGATACTCGACTACCTGGAGAACAACGGTTATCCATTCGCCAGTGTAACGCTCGACAGCGTACGGTTCGTCGATCAGGAATTGTATGCAGGTCTGAAGGTCGACAAAGGCCCCCTGTACAAGATCGACAGCATCCGCAACTACGGAAATGCAAATATCTCTTCCAACTTCCTGCAGCACTACCTGGGCATCCCCAATGGCAGCATATTCCGGAAAGAAAAGCTGCAGGCCATCAGCAGGCGATTCAGGGAACTGCCTTATGTGCAGGAACAGCAACCCTGGGACCTCACCCTGCTCGGCACCGGTTCCATCCTCAATGTATACCTGGCGCCGAAGAAAAGCAGCCAGGTAAATGTGCTGGTAGGCTTCCTGCCCAACAACAACCAAATCGAAAGCAACAAGCTGCTCATCACAGGTGAAGCTACCATCAACCTCAGGAACGCACTGGGCAACGGAGAGACCATCGGTCTCAACTGGCAACAGATACAGGTGAAATCGCCACGGCTCAACCTGGCCTTTCAGCAACCTTATCTTTTCAATTCTCCCTTCGGAGCGAATTTCGGCTTCGACCTCTTCAAAAAAGACTCGTCTTTCGTGAACATCAACCTGCTGCTGGGCGTGCAATATGCCGTATCGGCCGACAAGACCGGCAGTGTGTTCATTCAGAATACCATCAGCAACCTGCTCACCGTCGATACCTTCGCCGTGAAAAGCAACCGTCAGTTGCCGCAGGAAGCAGATGTAACCGCAATAAACCTTGGCGTCAACTATGAATTATATCATACCGACTACCGTTTCAATCCACGCAAGGGAACGGAACTGGTGCTCAGTGCTGCAGCAGGCACCAAGACCATCCGGAAGAACAATGTGATCGTAAAGCTCAAAGACCCGGCCGATCCGGCATTCGATTTCAATTCCCTGTACGATACGATGAAGCTCAAATCATACCAGTTCCGCATCAAGCTGAACGGGGCGCACTTTTTCAAACTGACCAGGTTCTCCACACTCAAAGTGGGAGTAAATGGTGGCTGGTTCGAAAGCCCCAATATCTTCCGCAATGAGCTCTTCCAGATCGGAGGGTACAAATTGCTCAGGGGCTTCGATGAAGAAAGCATCTATGCTTCACAGTATGCCGTCGGCACTACGGAATATCGTTATCTGATCGGGCAGAATTCATACCTGTTCGCATTCATAGACATGGGTTGGGTGAAATCAGCTACCAGAACTATCAACACCAAGAACTCCTTCCTGGGAACCGGCTTCGGGATGGCATTCGAAACAAAAGCAGGTATCTTCAATATATCGTATGCAGTGGGTAAGCGCGACGATACCAAATTCAACCTGCGACAGTCGAAGATACATTTAGGCTATGTGAATTATTTTTAGTCAATAATCTTTCTATTTTTGCACACCCAACGATCATCTGTGAAAAAATACCTGGCCATTCTAATCGGCTGTCTTTTCATTTCGGCGATATCCTTTGCCCAGGCTCAGGGTGATACGGCATTACCCCCGAAAGATACTGCCACCAGGCTGGTGCAGCCGGTAAAACCGAAGAAAGATTCAGCGGTGCGTAAAGTTGTAACGGTCCCTAAAAAAGTAGATAGTATCGGCAGGGCAAAGGATTCGGCCCGTATTGCAGCAGGAAGGGATCTAGTCAGAAAAGATACGATCAGGAGAGATACTGTCAGGAGAGATACGGCCGCCATCTTCCGGGTAACGGCAGCACAACTGAAAGCCATCGAAGCATTCCAGCAGGTCCTCAAAGGACATCCTTATTATAATTTTTTCGGCAGGCCGATGGTGATCACCGGCAATGAATGGCATAGGAAAGATGAAGATGACCTATTCTATTTCCTCGCAGGACTGCTCTTCTACTTTGCGCTCATCAAAGTTTTTTTCAGTAAGTATGTCGATAATATCATGACCCTTTTCTTCCGGGTCACCATGCGTCAGCAGCAGATCCGTGACCAGCTACTTCAAACCCCGTTGGCTTCCCTGCTGCTGAATATCCTCTTTGTAGTGAATGGCGGAGTGTTCCTGGGTTTTGTGGCCAAACGTTACGGTATAGCCCCGACCGACAATGACTGGTTACTGCGCGGGTATTGCTCGGCCCTGCTCATCGCTATTTACCTGGGGAAATTCATCCTGCTCAAGATCACCGGCTGGGTCTTTAATGTAAGCCATGCAACGGACACCTATATTTTCGTCGTTTTCCTGGTAAACAAGATGATCGGCATTTTTTTACTGCCGGTACTGGTGCTGATGGCCTTTCCTTATCCGCCTCTATATACGGTTGTGCTTACGCTGGCATACATCATGCTGGCGCTTTTCCTGGTTTACAGGTTCATAATTTCTTATAAGCCAATACGTAACGAAATAAAAGTAAGCCGTTTGCATTTTTTTCTATACCTTTGCGCCTTCGAAATAGCACCCCTTTTGCTGATTTACAAGGTGTTATTGATTTTTGTGGAAAGAAGTCATTAATTTTGCGAATCCATACGTAACAAATATGGTAAAAAACGGGGCTAAAAACGTAGCAAGTGACAATTCGATTAGAAAAATTCTAATCACCCAACCCAGACCTGAAACTGATAAATCACCGTATTTTGAACTGGCAAGAAAATACAGTGTTTTATTGGAGTTCCATCCATTTATCAGGCTTGAAGGCATTCCTGCCAAAGAATTCCGCAAACAAAAGATCGAGATCCCCAATTTCACGGGTGTCATATTCACCAGCCGTAATGCCATTGATCATTTCTTCCGGATCTGTGAAGAAATGAAGATCAGCGTATCACAGGACACCAAATATTTCTGCATCACCGAAGCAGTTGCCTTATATCTTCAGAAATTCATTCTTTACAGGAAACGGAAAGTGTTCTATGGGGCCGATGGCACCAACAAGAGCATGTTCGATGTGATCAACAAGCACAAAGAAAACGAGAAGTTCCTGTATCCCTGTTCCGAGAACCAGCAGGACAATGAGATCGTGAACTGGCTGAAGAATAACCGCTGCGAGTTCGCCACGCCTTTCATGTACCGTACCATCAGCAACGATGTGAAAGAGGTGATGGTGAAAAATGAATTCGATATCATCTGCTTCTTTACCCCCAGTGGCGTGAGAAGCCTCTTCGATAATATTCCTTCCTTCCAGCAAAACGGAACAAGGATCGGCGCCTTCGGCAGCAATACTTCCCGCGCCGTGGAAGATGCCGGACTGACACTCGATATCAAAGCTCCTCAACCGCAGGCGCCGTCCATGGTGGCTGCATTGGAGCAATATCTTGCTTCAATACTAAAGAAGAAATAAGACAAAGACATTTTAACCACTAAGGCACGAAGGCTCAAAGGAAATGAGGGTTCCCTTTGAGCCTTCGTGCCTTAGTGGTTCAACAAACCCACTATCTGGTATATAATTTTTTAGTGCCTCCTTCAAAATCTGTAGCTTTAGAACAATCGCTACAGTATGACCCGATTTACCAACAGGTTGGCAAACGAAACAAGCCCGTATTTATTGCAGCATGCTCATAACCCGGTCGACTGGTATCCCTGGGGAGAAGAAGCATTGGCGAAGGCCCGCGAAGAAAATAAGCCCATCTTGGTAAGCATCGGGTATGCTGCCTGCCATTGGTGCCATGTGATGGAAAAAGAAAGCTTCGAGGATGAGGCTACCGCCAGCCTCATGAACGAACATTTCGTGAACATCAAGATCGACCGCGAAGAACGCCCTGATCTCGACCATATCTATATGGATGCCGTTCAGGCCATGACCGGCAGCGGCGGCTGGCCACTCAACGTTTTCCTTACTCCGGCCGGTAAACCATTCTATGGAGGCACTTACTATCCGCCAGGGCCAGCTTTCAACCGCCCTTCCTGGCAGGAAGTGCTCAATGGCGTTGCCTTCGCCTTCAACAACAGGAGGGCCGAGATCGATGCACAGGCCGATAACCTCACCAACCATCTCGAACAATCGAATGGATTCGGGCTACAGCAAAAAATAGCAGGCACTTCTTTTTCCACCATCTTCACCAAAGAGAAAGTGGATGAGCTGTTCAGCAATATCATGAAGATGGCCGACCGTTCGGAAGGCGGTTTCGGCAAGGCCCCGAAATTCCCGCAAACATTCACCATCCGTTTCCTGCTTCACTATTATTTTCATACCAATGAAGAAAGCGCCCTGCAACAGGCCTGCCTCAGCCTCGACAAAATGCTCCGCGGGGGCATATTCGACCAGGCCGGCGGCGGATTTGCCCGTTATTCTACCGACGATGAATGGCTTGCCCCGCATTTTGAAAAAATGTTATACGACAATGCCCTGCTGGTGACCACACTTTGCGAAGCCTACCAGTTGACCGGCAGGGAGGAATACAAACGTACCATTCAGCATACACTGGCATTCGTGGAAAGGGAAATGATGTCTGCCGACCATGCTTTCTACTCGGCCCTCGATGCCGATAGTGAGAGGGTGGAGGGAAAATATTATGTATGGGACAGGCAGGAAATTGAAACCATATTAGGGGAACGGTCGGCATTGTTCTGCGAATACTATGATGTTACGGAAAATGGCAACTGGGAACATCGGACTATTCTCCGTATCAAAGCTTCACCGGAGGAATTTGCAGCAGCCCATGGAATGAGTGTCGGGCAATTATGGAAAGAGATGGATGAATGCATGGCGAAAATAATGCTATCGCGTGAAAAGCGCGTCAGGCCGCAACTTGACGACAAACAGCTATTGGGATGGAATGCACTTATGAATACTGCTTTCGGTAAGGCTTATGCGACATTGGGCGATGAACATTATCTCGAAACGGCGAAAAAAAATATGGGATTTCTCCTCCGGGAATTCAGGGCGGAAAATGGGTCGATGCACCATACTTTCAAGGAAGGGATAGCCAGGTATCCTGCCTTTCTCGACGACCTGGCCTGCCTGGTGGAAGCCCTGATCAACCTGCAGGAAATAACGGGCGATGCAACGTACCTGGGAACGGCAAGGTCAGTGGCCCGCCAGGTGGTGGAAAACTTCAGTGAGGAGGGAACAGGATTTTTCTTCTTTACACCCAGCGGTCAGCAGGATATTATCGTACGTAAGAAAGAAGTGTATGATGGAGCGGTCCCTTCGGGCAATGCGGTAATGGCGATGAACCTGTATTACCTGGGGGTGGTATTCGATGAGCCGGGTTGGAAGGAGCGGTCGGTAACGATGTGCACGCTTCCTCATCAGGCAGTGACCAGGTATCCCACTTCATTTGGCGTTTGGGCAACGATGGTGCTGGCGCTCACGTATAGCATTCCGGAGATCGCAATAGTTGGCGGGAATTTTGCAAGTGTTCGAAAGGCTTTTCTTCAAACCTTCACACCCTTCCGTATAGTACAGTCCTCACCCAAAGACGATGAAAACTTTCCTCTACTGGCCCGAAAACCGTATACCGGATATACACAAATTTTCCTATGTAAAGACTATGCATGTCAACAGCCTGTTAATGAGGTAGATGCACTTATTAAATTGATGAAAACTGTGTAAAACTTAATATTTTCAGGATACAATAATATGGTTTTGGAAGCCGTTTAAACCTTTACGCTGCTGGTGTATTGCAGTTTTAAAAATTAAATTCTAAACTTGTGATGAAGTCGGTAAAACATTATTTTTGCCCAATACCCTTTAATATGATGAAAATGAAAAACCTATCCGTTTTCGTAGCCCTCGTGGTGATGTTTATCGCCACCGGATGCAAAATAGGAGGAAAGTCGAAAGGTTTGCCGAACGATGGCCAGTTGCATGGCGTATCACCGGCAGCCAGGTATAATCTTACCAAGCCCCCTGGTATGTTGTACATCCCGCCCGGTACTTTCCACATGGGTCCCAGTGATGAGGACATCAATTACAACTACACAGCAAGAAATAAGCAAATATCCATAAATGGCTTTTGGATGGACGCTACCGAGATCACGAACAACGAATACCGCCAGTTCGTGAATTGGGTGCGCGATTCAACCGTTGCAACGCTGATGAATTACGGGAAGGATGTGGATGGTAATTTCGTGGTGGACTGGAAAAAAGCACAGACCATCAAGTATGGCGATAAATCCACCATCGAAAAGATCGACCAGATCATCCTCACTCCGGAGAACAGGATCTTCGGTAAAAAAGAGATCGACCCTTCCAAGATCGTTTATCATTCAGAGACCTTCGATCTGAAAGAAGCAGCAAAAAGGGAGAATGCCAGTCAACCCCGCTCCAGGTTCATCGTCAAGAAGAATGTCAAAGTTTACCCTGATACACTGGTTTGGATCCGTGACTTCTCCTATTCCTATAATGAGCCTATGACCAAGCGTTACTTCTCTCACCCTGCTTTCGGCAACTATCCGGTAGTAGGGGTGAACTGGAATCAGGCAACTGCTTTCTGCGAATGGAGAACGCATTACCTCAACTCATTTCTTGCCTCCAAGAAAAGACCTAACGAATCAGATTTCCGTCTGCCTACAGAGGCCGAGTGGGAATATGCAGCCCGTGGTGGTCGTTCACAATCCATGTTCCCCTGGGGTAACTATTATCTCAGGAACAAGAAAGGTTGCTTACTGGCCAACTTTAAGCCCGGCCGTGGTAACTATCCGGAAGATGGCGCTTTCTATACTGCCCGTGCCGACGCTTACTGGCCTAATGACTTCGGCCTGTATTGCATGGCAGGTAACGTATCGGAGTGGACTTCTTCCCTGTTTTATGAAGGAGCTTACAATTTCCAGCATGATATGAACCCTGATATCCGCTTCAATGCGCAGGATTCAGATCCCCCCCTTATGAAACGTAAAGTAGTTCGCGGCGGAAGCTGGAAAGACGTAGGATACTTCCTGCAAACCAGTACCCGTAATTACGAGTACATGGACACTGCCAAAGCTTATATCGGATTCCGTTGCGTAATTGACCTGCCGGCATCCCAGGGCAAACGTTAAAATTCTGCTAACGAGTAAAATTTTTGACTGTAGTAAGCCGTTATTTACTTGATTTATACAAAAATCAAAATAGAACCGTATTCCCTAACCCTGAAAATCCGTTTTCTAACCATTTAAAATTAAAACTATGGCTGGAGTTTCTAAATCAACTGAAAGACTGGTAAACGTAATAGTATGTATGGGTGCCGCTATTGTGATCTTTGGCGCCTGGCAGAAAATTACCCATAAGGCCCTGGCAGACTTCTTCCTCACAGCAGGTCTGATCACCGAGGCCATCATCTTCGTAGTATACGCATTCCTGCCCCCTCCCGGTTCAGAAATGCACGCTATAGCTGAAGCATTACCCAAACTGGCCGGTGGCGGCTCCGGAAATCCTGCACTGGATAAAATGGACAAAATGCTGCATGATGCCGACATCAATCCCGCCAGCCTCAACCGTCTTAGCGAAGGTTTCAAAAAATTAGGCAGCTCTGTTAACCAGATCGCCGATGTATCCGATGTAGTAAAATCGACCAGTGAATATTCAGCCAAGACAAAAGAAGCAGCCCAGGCGTTAGATGCTATGAAAACTGCCTATCAGGGTGCTACTACAACGATAGGACATTTCAACTCCGCCGCCGATAGTACCAAGCAATTCCATGAGCAGGTACAGGTTCTGACCAAGAATTTAGGTTCGCTCAATGCGATTTATGAACTGGAGTTACAGGACACCAACAATCACCTGAAAGCCATGAACAGCTTCTATGGTAATTTGGTGCAGGCTTCACAAACCATGCAAGGCAGTGTAGACGATGCCAAGAAAGCTCATGACCAGATCGCCAAACTGGCCGGTAACCTGAGCAATCTGAATACGATCTATGGCAATATGCTCAATGCCATGCAGGGCCGTTAAACCGGGGTGATCCAATTATCCTGTACCCATGTAATCGTAAACACATTAGTCAATGAAAAGTATTTGTTTAAACTGAAAAACCTAAATCCATGGCTTTACCTAAAGAGCCCCGGCAAAAGATGATCAATATGATGTACCTGGTGCTGACAGCCCTGCTGGCACTCAACGTATCATCGGAGATCATCAATGCCTTCGAAACGGTGAATAATAGCATCCTTACTTCCAATAAGATCATTGAAGACAAGAATGCAGTAACCTATAAATCGCTTGAAGACAAATTAAAGGACCAGCAAACTATGGCCAAAGCCCAGATCTGGGCGCCCAAGGCCGAACAGGCAAAAAAAATGTCCGATGATCTGTTCGCTTATATTGATGAGATCAAAAAAGACCTGATCAAAGAAGCAGGTACACACGAAGAGAACGGCGAACAGAAAATGAATATGGATAAGCTGGACGCCTCTACCAGGTTGCTCGAAATGACCGGGAAAGGAAAAGAATTGTACGGCAAGCTCGCCGATTACCGTAAAAATGTTGTAGGTGTTCTGAAGCCTGAAGAATTTGCCGATAACCCTACTTTCCAGGCACAATTGAAGAGCCAGGTGGAAACGTTCAATAAAACAATGCCCATCGATCTCACTGTTCCCAGCTCCAAGAGCGGCAACAAATTCAGCAATGATGCAGAAGGCTGGACACTGAACAACTTTCACATGACCCCTTCCATCGCCGCCATGACCATTCTCAGCAAATTGCAGAATGATATCAGGAACTCGGAAGCTCAGATCGTTGATTATTGCCATCAGCAGATCGGCGCCGTAAAAGTGGTGTATGACCAGTTCGAAGCCATTGCGCAGGCGAACAGGACCTATGCTATGCCTGGCGACGAGATCGAGATCACTGCCGGTGTAGGTGCATTCAGCGCTGCAGCAAAACCCGATATCACCATCGGTGGCAAGGGTATCTCCCTCACCAACGGTAAGGCTGTTTATAAGACCACTGCCAATGGCAGCGGCGAACAATCGATCGCAGTAAAGATCAGGTATACCAAGCCTGATGGAAGCGTAGCCGAAAAGAACGAGATCGTGAAATATTTTGTTGGTACGCCTTCAGGAGCCTCGGTGTTCCTGGAAAAAATGAATGTACTTTATATCGGTGTCGATAACCCGCTCACCATCTCCGGTGGTAGCGTAGGCCGCGAAAAAGTAAGTGTGAACTTCCCAGGTGGTACGATCTCCAATTCAGGAGGCGACCGCTGGATCGCAAAGCCGAAAACGCCGGGCCTTTCACAGATCAATGTTACTGCAAACGGAAAGAACTATGCTTTCCCGATGCGTGTCAAATATCTGCCCAATCCTACCGGTTTTATCGGTAGCAAGAAAGGTGGCAATATATCTTCCTCCGAATTCAAAGCCATCGGCGCTTTGATCGCAAAGCTGGAAGAATCCGATTTCGAAGCTCCTTTCAAGGTGATCAGCTACAGGCTGGCCGCTATTGGAGGACAGATCCAGGTGTACACGGAAGCAGTGAATACCGGTAACCGCTGGGGTGGACAAGCTGCCTCCATCGTTGGCAGGTGCAGCCCCGGAACTACCGTGTTCTTCGATGAGATCAGGGTTGTTGGCCCGGATGGAAGAGAAAGGGAAATTCCGCCAATGAAGTTTAACCTGAAATAACAACTATTTAAATAGGGAACAATGAAGAACCGCATTATCAAATTGTGTCTGTTGCTCACAGTGCTGGCATTGGGAACTGCTACGGTAGATGCCCAGACGAAAAAGCCCAACAGGAGTAAAACGGTACGGAAGACCACCGCTAAAAAAGGTGGCACCAGTAACAGGACCAACAATGCTGCCAACACAGCGGCGTTGACCCCTCCGAAGGATACCGTTAAACCGCAGATGGTGCTACCGGATGCAGACCTGAAGATCCCACCGATCAAGAAGTCGCTCCGTAACGATAACGCCATCGAGCGCAACCTCGTGAAAGACCGTATCCCGCTGGCCTATGAGAACCTTCGCGAAGATGATGCGGTATACATGCAGCGTGTGTGGAGAGAGATCGATATACACGAAAAAATGAACCTGCCATTTACGTATAAGGCTGATGGTGATCATGGTAACCAGCGTTTCATCATGATCCTGCTGAATGCCATCAAGAACGACAGCATCACGGCTTTCTCCCCGGAAGATGACCGCTTCACTACACCGATCACTTTCAAAGAGATCGCAGAAGGCATGGTAGGCAAACCTAAACTGATCCAGGTACCCGACCTGACGAATGACCCCGATGGTTCCAAAGGGTTGATGAAAGACACTGCTATTATCGATGAGTTCAATCCTGATAAAGTAGAACGTTACTGGATAAAGGAAGATGTGGTGTTCGATAAAGAAGCTTCCAGGCTTTTCACCAGGATCCTGGGTATTGCACCCCTGAAGACCATCCTGAACGATGACGGATCCTTCCGTGCAGTATCTCCGGTGTTCTGGGTGTACTATCCCGATCTGCGCCCCATCTTCGCCAAAAACGAAGTGTACAATGGCCGCAACTATGGTGCAAGGATGAGCTGGGAAGAATTATTCGAAAGCCGCATGTTCGCCAGCCGTATCATCAAATCTACCATCAACAACCCGAACGACCTGTTCATCAGTAGTTATGTTAAGGATCCGATCCTCGCCCTCCTCGAAGGAGATAATGTGAAAGAAAAGATCTTCAATTACGAACAGGACCTTTGGTCTTACTAAACGAATCTTTTTATGTATAAAGAGGCATCGTAGAAATACGATGCCTCTCTTTTTTGGAGCAAGATCATGTATAACATATTAAAACTGAATGCAATTCTGGCGTGCCAACATTAATATTTTTTTCAAAATACCCATATACGGGTATTGTTTTGTGGTACCGATTCATTATTTTTACACTGGTTTTTCATAGGATATTGGATTTTAAAAACGGGGCTGGATGTCTATCCGGGCCCCTTTTTTATTTTATACTTTTCCTGAAAGAACTCCTGCAGCATAGGTGGTTTTCAACCAGTACTTTCACCCTCGGTATCGTTCTCCCGGTGAAAATATGACCAGACGATCTTTGCTTTAGCAGCCCCCACCGTTTTTGCGATCTCCTCTTCTCCCAACTCCCTGATGCGTTTAACAGACCTGTATTCTTTCAGTAGTTGGTCGGCGGTATTTTTACCGATACCTTTTATCTGTTCCAGTTCGTTCTTAAATGTTCCCTGACTGCGTTTTTTTCGGTGGAAGGTAATACCGAAGCGGTGCACTTCATCCCTGATGCGCCTGATCAGTTTCAGGCTCTCGCTGTTGTAGGGAAGTTTCACCGATTCCTGGTCGCCGGGAAAAAAGATCTCTTCCTCATTCTTCGCCAATCCCACCACAGTCATCCTTCCCTGCAATCCCAATGCCTCGATGCTTTCGAGCGCGGCGCCCAATTGACCTTTTCCTCCGTCGATGATCACGAGCTGCGGAAATGGCTCCTGTTCATCGAACAATCGCTTGTAACGCCTGTACACGACTTCTTTCATCGTGGCGAAATCATTGATGCCCTGGACGGTTTTTACGTTGAAATGACGATAATCTTTTTTACTGGGTACTCCATCCCTGAAGCAGACCATGGCCGATACGGGAAAGCTTCCCTGGAAATTGGAGTTATCGAAGCACTCGATGTGTGCCGGCAATTCCGGTAATTGCAGATCATCCTGCAATTGGTACAACACTTTCTTCCGTTCCATATCATCTTTCCCTTCCAGCTTCAGGATCTTTTTCTTGTTGATCTCTTCACGGAAATAGTTCACGTTCTTTTCCGAGAGGTCGAGCAGTTTCTTTTTATCGCCTCCTTTCGGGATGGTGATGATCACGCCCGGTTCATCATATTCGATAGGAAAGGGCGCCACGATCTCTGTCGATAAACTATTGAAGGTGGTGCGCAACTGTCCGATGGCAAAGGCGAGGATCTCTTCGTCCGTTTCGTCGAGATGCGTTTCCAACTGCGAAGTATGGGTCTGTACGATGGTGCCGTTCTGTACCATGAGATAGTTTACATAAGCCTGGTCATTATCCCGGAGCAGGGAGAAGGCATCCACATTGGAGAGCTTGTTGGTGATGATCACCGACCTGGCCTGGTATTGTTCCAGGTGTTCGATCTTTTTGCGGATGATCTCTGCTTTTTCATAAGCCATTTTTTCGGCAGCGGCCCTCATTTCCGTTTTGAAATGCTGGATCACGGGTGTGAGGTTCCCTTTCAGGATATTCTTGAGTTGAAGCAGGCCCGCCTGGTAGTCTTCGGCCGTTTGCAATCCCTCGCAGGGCCCTTTGCAATTGCCCAGGTGGTATTCCAGGCAGACCTTGAATTTGTTTTTACGAATATTGCTCTCTGTCAGGTTCAGTTTGCAGGTGCGGAGCTGGATATTGGCCCGCACGAAGTTCAGCAGCTCCCGTACTTTGGCCACCGATGTGAAGGGGCCCAGGTACTCCGATCCATCTTCGATCTTCCGGCGGGTAAGAAAGACACGGGGGAAGGGTTCTTTTTTGATAACGATATAGGGGTAAGACTTATCGTCTTTTAGATTGATATTATATCGTGGCTGGAATTGTTTGATGAGTGAGTTCTCCAGCAGGAAGGCGTCCTGTTCCGAATCCACGATCGTGAACTCGATCCGCCTGATCCGCTGAACAAGCTCGTATGTTTTGTAGGAAGTAAAGGTCTTGATGAAATAAGAGCTTACCCTTTTCCGCAGGCTCTTGGCTTTGCCTACGTACAGCAGGGTATTCCGGTCGTCGTAATATTTATAAATACCCGGATCGACAGGTATGGTATGTGCAATTTGCTGGAACTCCTGGGAAGTCATGGAGCCAAATTTACGAACTCTTGCCTCAATCGCCGAAATGCAGCGGGTCCCAGATCAGTTTCAGTAACGCGGTGGAAGCCTTGCCCTGTTTGGGCTGGCGGATGGTGATGACAGAAAAGTACTGTCCCGTTTTCCAGGTCTGCTTCTGCTGTACGAATGTATCGCCTTCCGTGAACTCCTTCTCCATATAGATCATATCTACTTTGTCGACCGTAAGGGCAGGCGCTATATACACGATCACTTTGCGGATCTGCGGTGTTGTGTCTTTGGCAGTATAGATGAAATTAAGCAGGCGGGTGGATTGGTCCATCAGTGAGGTCTCGGTGAAATGTTCCCTGAAGCTGACGGAATCCAGTTCGGCCGGCAGTAAGGGAGTTACCAGTTGATGGAAATCTTTGAGGGAAATGTATACTGAATCCTTTTTACCATCGACGGTTGTTTTTTTAAGGATGCCACCTGCAAAGGAATCCACCTTCCTGATATCGTCGTGGACCAGGTCAGGTACGGGCAGGTAGGAGATGATCTTTTCCGTGGAAGGTTTTTCTGTTGCCGGCGCAATGGCCGGTTTGGTTTTTTCTTTACAGGAGAGGATGCTGAATAATAAAACAGCCGCCGGGAGGAAGTATCTGTTCATCCGATAAATATAAAAAATTATCAGGCAATAAAAAAAGCCGCCGAGAACCTCGTACAGCGGCTTTTTCTCGTTTGCGAGTTAACCATCTCAGCGGATAGTTTTGGCTACTCCTATCTTGATACCGTATTCCATCAGGTATTCGCGGATAGGATATTCTTTAACGTAACTGGAAAACAGTTGATAGCGGAATTGCGGGCCAACATGCCATCTCAGGTCGCCCGTTTTATACGATATGAACAATTCGGCTCCTGTATTCACATTCCATCTCCTCACGAGGGATGGATCATGCGTATAGTTCTTGTAATCGGTCGTGATCAGGTAGGTGTTCCTGTTCAGCAGGTAGGTGGGCTGGATGGTGCCGGCTATATTCAATTGCAGTTTCTCATTGCCGAGCAGCCGGAGCTCGAGCCCTACAGGCGAGCTCAACTGGAAATACTGGTTGCGCAGGTTCTCCACATCATCGCCTCCGATATTCCTCACATTAGTGAGGCTGGTGCGTTCGTTGCGCCCGTGGCGGCCAACATAATCGAGTGCGATGGTCGCCTGGTCGGGGGTGGATGTGGTATAAGCCTGGATATCGTACCTGGAATAATTGAACTGTAATCCGGCCCTGATGCGGATATTGCTGTTCAGGGCGTACAGGATATGAGTGCCTATTTCGAATCCGAGGGCTGGTTTATGGTTCACCAGTTTGTCTGGATCGATCTCGGTATTCATGGCAACGGGAACATTCTTCACGCTCACATATCCATAGCTGTTAGCCATCAGCTTGCGGTAGTTCATGGTAGGCGAAAAGGCCAGCATCCAGCTCACCCGCCGCATAGGAGGCGGAGTAAGGTTGTATATGGCATTTTCCTGCAGCCAGTTGATCCTTTTCATATCCTCTGCGCTGCCATCGTTAGCCAATTCTTTTTTAAGCAGGACGGCCTGGGAGGCGGAGCCTGGCAATGCGGTCTTTCCGGTAGCGCCATCATCCGTTGCATCATTATCAGTCTCGATGATATTATTCAGTAGCGGGTATCGGTCGTTGCCTGTAGCAATAGCGGTGAGATGCTTGCCGAGAGTGGTAAGCGGAACAATTTTTTTCAGGGAACTGGTTTGTTCAGACACAGGTGTTTCTTTGGATATGACTGAACCAGCATCATTGTGAGCAATATCCAGTGCAGGCTCTGAGGCCAGGAGGACATTCCCGGGATGGTAGGCTCCCTCAGGATTGAGCAGTGAAGGGCCATAGCTGGCAGTGGATGGGTGAGACACTGAACTGCTGGAACGGGTAGGAGTGGAGAAAGGTACGATGATGGCTTTTTCGGTCTTTTGGGTGTTGGCGGTAATACTGGGCAGGGGAGCAGGATTGAGCTTGTCGGCAGTTTTCTTTGCGCCGGGTGTCATCAATTCAACCATCATATAATAACCCACACCGGCGAGGAACAGCAGAAATCCAAGCCAATACCATTTTCTGCGCGTGTGCAAACTGCGATGTATTCCCTTCCAGACATTGTCTGAGGGATACATTTTATATTGGTCAGCTTTTTGCTTGATCAGTTGCTCGAAATCTTCATTATAAAAACCGCGCTCCATAATATCGTTAGTGTTTGTACGGGATTGTTTTCAAAGGTTTGGATCGGCTTGTATCTTTTCACGGTACCTGTTCGTTGCCTAGTGGCCGCCGGTCATGCCCAGTCCCAGCCACGTAATTCTCTCTTTCGGTTTCTGGATGATCTTCTTCTTGATGAGAATATCTTCCAGCATTTGTTTAGCGCGTGTGTACTGCGACCGGCTGGTGCTTTCCTCTATGTCGAGCATTTCGGCGATCTCTTTGTGAGAGTAGCCTTCAATTGCATAGAGGTTCAGCACGGTGCGGTATCCTATTGGTAAGAGACGAATACATTCCACTACCTGCTTGGCCTGCACGATCGAGGGCACTGATTCTTCCCTCACCTGAACGCCGGTAGCATGGATAATGTCTACGCTCTCATTGAACTTCTTGTTTTTCTTCAAATGGTTGATGCAGGTATGGACCATGATCCTTCTTATCCATCCTTCAAAAGCTCCTTTATTCTGGAAGGTGTGTATCTGGGAGAACACTTTAATGAAACCTTCCTGCAACATATCCTCTGCATCTTCCCGCTTGTGGGCAAACCTGTAACAAACAGACAACATTTTCGGGCTATACCGTTGGTATAATTCCCGCTGGGCAGTCGTGTTATTACGTAAACAGCCTTGAAGTATGGCTTCTTCGGTCATATTAACCGTTTGGTTGCCCTGTAATTTAGACAATTTTTGGCAGTAAAAGCTGCGCGGCGCCTAAAAAAATACCTTAGCGCACAATAAAAAAGATGTTGGGAATGCCACTATTTTATCAGTATCTCGCCGGTCATTTCCGGGGGTATGGGCAACTGCATCATGGTAAGGATGGTGGGGGCCATATCGCCCAGTTTACCTGCTTTTACCGTGCCTTTCCATTCTTTATCTATAATAAAAAATGGCACTGGATTGAGCGTATGGGCGGTATTCGGGCTGCCATCCTCATTGATCATGTAATCGGCATTGCCATGGTCGGCCGTGAGGAAAACGGTATAGCCATGCGCCAGGGCGGCCGTCACTACCCGCTCCACGCATTTATCGACCGTTTCAACGGCTTTGATAGCCGCTTCCCAAACGCCTGTGTGCCCTACCATGTCGGCATTGGCATAATTGAGGCAGATAAAATCGGCCGATCCCTTTTCGATCTCGGGAATGATGGCATCCGTTACCCCGATAGCGCTCATTTCCGGCTGCAGATCATACGTAGCCACTTTGGGTGAAGGGACCATGATGCGGCGCTCGCCATTGAAAGGATTTTCCCTGCCGCCGCTGAAGAAAAAAGTGACGTGGGGATATTTTTCGGTTTCGGCTATGCGTATCTGTTGTTTTCCCTGCTGCTCCAATACTTCGCCGATCGTATTGTTCAGGTTGTCGTTCTCGAAGATGATATGGACGTTCTTGAATGTCTTGTCGTATTCCGTCATGGTGGTATAGTGCAGGGATAATTTTTTCATCCCCTGGTCAGGGTGATCGGCTTGTGTGAGCACTTCGGTGATCTCCCGGCACCGGTCGGTCCTGAAGTTGAAGCAGATGGCCACGTCGCCGTCCTTGATGGTGGCCAGTGGTTGTCCGTCCTTTCCTTTGATCACTGTGGGTTTGATGAACTCATCGGTGGTATTGTGCGCGTAAGATTGTTTAATGGCTTCGATAGCGCTGGTGGCTGATTCACCCGTGCCTTTCACCAGGGCATCGTAGGCGAGCTGCACCCTTTCCCAGCGCTTATCACGGTCCATGGCGTAATAACGTCCGCTCACCGTGGCGATTTTTCCTGTGGTGGCGTCGAGGTGTTGCTGCAGGCTGGTGATGAAACCCAGACCGCTCTTAGGGTCGGTATCACGGCCATCGGTGAATGCATGGATGAACACATCGTTCAGACCTTCCTGTTTGCAAATGGAAACAAGGGCTTTGAGATGATCGATATGGGAATGCACGCCGCCATCGCTTACGAGCCCCAGCAGGTGCAGGGGTTTTTGATGGGCAATCGCATAACGGATGGACTGCAGCAATACTTCATTGCGGGCAAGAGACCCATCGCGCACGGCTACGTTGATACGCTGGAGTTCCTGGTATACGATGCGGCCGGCGCCGAGATTGAGATGGCCTACTTCACTGTTGCCCATCTGTCCATCCGGCAGTCCTACCAGTTCTCCGCAAGTGATCAAGGTAGTATTCGGATATTTCGAATACAAAGAGCTTACAAACGGAGCATGCGCATGCTGAATGGCATCTGACGATTTTACCTTTCCGAGGCCCCAGCCGTCCATAATGACCAGTATTGCTTTCTTGTTTGTCATATAACAAAATGATTGTGTTAGCTTTGTTGCTAAAGTACACAAAGGTAATGGATTAGGTTCTTGTTGGTAATTTTTCAACGTATTCTTACTTTGGCATGTTTTTAGCCCCTTTTTAACCGAAATAAATTTTGTGACTTATGAAAAAGTATCTGGGATTCGCGACCATCGCCTTATCGCTATTCCTGGTATCCTTTACTCCGTACTATTATTCGATCGATGATGTGGTCGCTGCTATGCGTAGTGGTAATGCCAGTGAATTATCGAAATATTTTGACAGCCGTGTTGAAATATCCCTTCCAGGCAAAACCGATAACTATAGCAAGAGCCAGGCCGAGATCATATTGAAAGATTTCTTTGCCAACAATGGAGTGAAGAATTTCCAGGTCAAACACAAAGGTGAACAAAATGGTTCCCAGTTCTGTATTGGTACATTGCAAACCAAGAATGGTAATTTCAGGACCAAGTTTTTCATGAAGCAGAAGGGCGACCAGCAGGTTGTGCAGGAACTGGGTTTTGAACAACTGACCGAGTAAAAAAATTAACCATCGATCTTACTTTCCCTGGAAACGAAGGGAGGCCCCGGCATTCGCCGGGGCCTTTTTTTGCCTGAACCGGGATTGATGGGATGAAAAGGATTTGTGGGATAGTTCGCCGCTGTTGCCGGCTCTCGGAAAAGATGATGGAAAAATATTACATTTACGCCGTTCAATTATCAGCAACCTTTCTTATCAATTCCATTCATCCCATCAATCCCGGTTCAGACATGCTTTCTTTCGACGAACAATTACAATGGCTTATCAGGAATGCCCTGAAAGAAGATATAGGCGATGGGGACCATTCCACTTTATCGGCCATTCCACCCGATGCTGCCGGCAAGGCCATTTTAAAGATCAAACAGGATGGTGTGCTGGCCGGAATAGCGGTAGCAGAAACGATCTTTCGTTACAAACAACCCTCTGTTCAGTTTACTGCTTTTAAAAAGGATGGTGATACCATGAAGGCTGGAGAAACGGCTTTTGAAGTAAATGCCACCGTACATACCATCCTGGAATGCGAAAGGCTTGTGCTCAACTGCATGCAGCGGATGAGCGGTATCGCTACCCTTACCCGTCAATATTCAGACAAACTGAAAGGGTTTAGAACAAAGGTGCTCGATACGAGGAAAACCACTCCCAATTTCCGGCTGCTCGAAAAGGAGGCCGTACGGATCGGGGGAGGATATAATCATCGTATGGGCCTCTACGATATGATCATGCTCAAAGACAACCATATCGATTATGCAGGTGGGTTGGAAAAGGCCATCGGCCGGGCCTGGCAATATGTGCAGGAGGTGAAACCAGGATTAAAGATTGAAGTGGAAACGAGAAACCTCGATGAAGTAAAGCGCATAGTGGCTTATGGCAAGGTAGACCGCATCATGCTCGACAACTTCACGCCCGCTCAACTGGAACAGGCATTGATCATCATAGGCGGTAAAATGGAAACGGAAGCCAGCGGCGGCATCCATCTTGATAATATCCAGGACTATGCCCGCACCGGTGTGGATTATGTGAGCGTAGGGGCCCTGGTCCACCAGGCCCGGAGCCTCGACCTGAGCCTGAAAGCGAAACTGATCTGATCATTGAAATGATTTCCGGCTGGTTACCGTAAGCACCGGAACAGCGGGGAATCATCAAACCAAAAATGAAGCACGATGTCGAAAAAAAATAAACCAGACAGCAGGGGATTTGTCTTTAGTACCGATCCCAATTTCCGGTTCGAAGAAGAAGGTAACGAAGAACAGGCCACATTGCCGCCTGCACGGCAATTATTGAAAGTGATGCTCGATTCAAAGAACCGGGCGGGCAAAACCGTGACGGTGATATTCGGGTTCACAGGTACCAACACCGACTTGGAAGAGCTGGGAAAAAAGCTGAAGAACTACTGCGGTACCGGTGGCGCCGTCAAAGACGGAGAGATCATTGTGCAGGGTGACCAGCGGGAGAAAGTGATGCAATGGATGGTGAAGAATGGATATACCAAAGCGAAAAAAATATGATCAGCTTATCCGGTGAAGCCCGCCTGCCGGGTCCCAACGACAAACCACCAACCACCAACAAACTATTGTCCTTGCGCTAAACTATAAGCCTTTTTCTCCCCCCACATATTGAGCAGTTCGGAGGAGCAGATCTTGAAATCGCCGCTCAGGCTCACGTACAATCCCAGTACATCCTGCTGGTTGAGGCCGGAACCATCGAGGCTTTCGAAGCGCACATTATACTGGTTCACCAGGTTCGTATAGATGGAACCGGTAGGCCATACCTGGGTACCGCGGTTACTGATATTGATGAGATTGAATTTCACGCCTGCATGACGCTGGCATTTTTTAGCGATCACGGCCGGCTGTTCATCGCTCTCGATGAACATATCCACTCCCACGATCTTTTCATTCTCCATTTCCTTCGATACCAGCATGGGATTTTTCTCCAGCTTGAATACTGTTTGCGTAACCGGCATGTTCGGCAGCAATTCTTTCGCATTGAGGGCCGGCTGCTGACCGAAATTCCTGATAATGGCCTCTGCAAACTGTGTGGTGTTGAGGGCCGGCTGGTTCTTGTTGCCGAAGTCACCGGTGCGTACTCCCTGTTCCAGCGTATACAGCAATGCATTTTCGATCTGGGCGGCATTTTCCATAAGTCCGAGGTGACGCAGCATGGCGATGCCGCTCAGCAGCAGGGCTGTGGGATTGGCGATATTCTTTCCGGCAATATCCGGGGCTGTTCCATGCACTGCTTCGAAAATGCAGATATGGTCGCCGATATTGGCGGAGGGGGCAAACCCAAGACCGCCTACCAGTCCGGCACAAAGATCGGACACGATATCTCCCTGCAGGTTGGTGAGCACGACCACATCGAAAGTATCGGGGCGGGTAACGAGCTTCATACAGAGATCATCCACGATCACATCATCTGCTTTCAGCTCAGGATAATCTTTGGCCACTTCATAAAAACATTCGAGGAAGAGCCCGTCGGTGATCTTCATGATATTGGCCTTATGACCGCAGGTAATGCGGCGGGCATTTTTTTTCTTCGCCATTTCAAATGCATACCTGATCACCTGCAAACTGCCGGGGCGTGTGATAAAACGGCGGCTCAGGGCCACATCATGGGTGAGCATGTGCTCGATACCGCCATAGGTATCTTCGATATTTTCACGGACAACGGTGATATCGATAGGAATGGCGGCTTTGGAGAAAACAGTGTCCACACCATGCAGTGTCTGGAACACCCTTTTATTGGCATAAGTATTCCAGGTTTTACGGGCCGTAACGTTGACGCTCTTTACACCTTTCCCTTTGGGGGTTTCCATTGGTCCTTTGAAAAGGATCCCAAGATTCTCGATGGTCAGTTGGGCTTCCGGGGTCATTCCATTGGAAAAGCCTTTGTCGAACACCCACTTGCCCATGTCGACCGTTTCATATTCAAGGGGTACATTGTTCGCTTTAAAGATCGATAATACGGCATCCATGATTTCCGGGCCTATTCCATCTCCTTTAGCTACAGCTATTTTCATATATCAAAAAATTAATTGTCTATTTATGGGTCCCCAGCGCTGCAAAATTACCATCCTGCCCCAACAATTCCAGTTAAATTCTTGTGTATTTGCTACAGGCTGCTTTTATTTTTGATTACCTTTAAACTCCAAACAGCCATCAATGGTATCGAAAATTTCCGAGGGCATCGAGATCAGCGTAGAAACCTTTTATCAGCCGGATTACTCCAACCCTATTTCCGGTGAATACATGTTTGCCTACCGGATCACCATTGAGAACCACAACAATTTTCCCGTTAAACTGCATCGCCGCCACTGGTATATTGCCGACAGCAATGGCAGTAACCGTGAGGTGGAAGGAGAGGGCGTGGTAGGGGTCCAGCCTACGCTTCAGTCGGGCGAACGGTATCAATATGTGAGCGGCTGTAACCTGCGCAGTGAAATGGGGAAGATGTACGGCACTTATTTAATGGAGAACCTGCACAATAAAAGCCAGTTCCAGGTCAATATCCCTGTGTTCGAAATGATCGTTCCGTTCAAGATGAATTAGGGGTTACACACTTACCACCTGATTCTACGCACTTACCAGTTAATATAGCACACTTACCAATTCGTTCCTTCCGTAAGGCAGGTTGGGGTTATTTTTGCCTCACATACGAATTTCTAAACTCTCAATGTTACGCTGATGAAATTACTCACTTCGCTCTCCGGGATTATTATTCTTTGTATATTATTCACCACCCAAACCCATTTGAGCTCCTGCCAGAAGGAACCTATCACCGATACGGTTACTATTGTCAAAAAGGATACGGTAAGAATTACTGAAGATTGCAACTGCTATGACCTGAAAGATGGACTGGTAGCACACTATAATTTTACTAATGGCGATCTCAATGATTTGAGCGGCAACAACAATCATATCATATTCAATAATGCTACAAAAACAGCAGACCGTTTTGGAAATGCGGGTAATGCTTATTTGTTCAATGGAACTTCCAGCTACATGAAAGTGGCCAATAGTTCATCACTGAACCCACATCACATTACATTGATGGCAATTCTAAAATTCAACGGATTCAATCAAAGCACTTGTCATGGGAACTCGGTCATCCAAAAAGGAAATAAAGAGCAGGAAATAGGTTTTTATGGATTGAGGGCAAGTGATATGGGCAATGATTGTAATGCTCCGCTCGACCCGAACAGGGTAATTATTTATGGGTTTCGTGGTCTGGATCCGTCAGCAGCAACCAACCTCCCCGATACTAATATTGTAAAGCTGAATAAATGGTTGACCGTTGTATTTACCTACGATGGCACCCAATCGAAATTGTATATGAACGGAAAATTAGCGCGTGTTTCGCCGGGGAGCCCGCCTCATGCGCCTAATAGTAATGATTTGTATTTTGGCAGGGGAGAATCCATGCAATTTCCATACTGGTTTAACGGCGTGATCGATGAGATCAGGATTTACAATAAAGCACTGTGCGAAGCGGAGGTGAGGGAATTTGAAAAATTGAAAGAGTAGGTATTATATTTTAGTTTCAAATAATAAAGGCGTGGCAAATTTTAATTGCCACGCCTTTATTATTTGATCTGTTTGTAATCATAGCAATTTATTTTTCTTCATTCCCATTCTATACAACGTGAATCCCATAAGGGCGAAGAAGATCACGCCCAGGAAGAAATAACCTGTTTGCCCAAGGCTTTCCGACAACCCATGTTCCAGGTTGATCTTCTCCAGGCCAGCATGGATGCTGCTATTGGCCAGCAGGAAAGCAACGATCACACCTGCAATGGCGCCGCCTGCCACCAGACCTGTGGCGAACAGGTTGCCCTTCTGCAGGTCTTCTTCTTCCGCTGTTACATGCTCTCCTTTTTTCTTTTTCTTCCATTCCACCAGCCCGCGGAGAGCGCCGCCGATAAAGATGGGCAGGGTAGTGGCCAATGGCAGGTAAATACCGATGGCGAATGAAAGCGCCTTGATGCCGCACAACTCCACCACGATGGCAATACAAACGCCAACGAGCACGAACTGCCAGTCGAGGTTATGCGAGAGGATACCTTTGATCAGTGTAGCCATCAACGTTCCCTGCGGAGCAGGATAGCGGTCTGTTCCGATGGAGTGGAAAACACCTTGCTGCACCATTTCCTGTGTAGGCGTATCGAGCACTTTGATGGTAAGCCCGATCACTACGGAGGATACGATAGCGCCGATGAACAAGGCCATCTGTTGGAATTTAGGCGTGGCGCCTACGATATATCCTGTTTTAAGGTCTTGTGAGGTAGTACCTGCATTCGCCGCTGCAATACAGATCATGCCACCTACCACTAACGCCATCGGCTCGTAAACTTTACCCGTCCAGCCCACAGCGATGAACACGAGGCAGGTGCCCATCAATGTAGCGATCGTCATACCACTGATAGGGTTATTCGAAGATCCGATCAGGCCCACAATACGGGAAGATACGGTAACGAAGAAGGCCCCGAAGATCACTACGAGGATGCTCAGCAGTAATTTGCTGCCTACCCCTTCTCCGGGCAATTGAGGCAGCAGGGTCATGAGCAGGATCAGGGCCACACTGCCGAACCCTACCACTTTAAGGGAGAGGTCGCGGTCGGTACGCTCAACGGATTGTACGGTACCGCCATTCTTCAGGGAACCGAGACTGCCCTTGAAAGAAGATATAATGGTAGGAATGGTTTTGATGAGCATGATGAAACCGCCTGCTGCTACTGCGCCGGCGCCTATCTGGCGAACGTAAGCGCGGTAGATGGCAGCGGACCAGTCGTTGAAAGTATGGTTCACGGGGTCCCATCCACCAGGGCCTCCTTTATCTGCGAGAGAGGGAAGATATCCGAGCTTGATCAATTGCGCGGCCACTATATCCGCAGGCACCAGCGATGCCAATAACGGAATGAATACGAACCAGCAAAGTACACTACCGGCCACCAATACCCCGGCGATCTTAGGCCCCACGATATAACCAACGCCCATATATTCAGGAGTGATCTCACCGCTGATACGGGCCGAAGGAAAATATTTATTGGCCTGCTTCGTCATGAAAGCAGGAGTTTCTGCGATCAGGTGCAATACTTTCTGGAAGAAAGCGTAAATCATGGCAAATCCCAATCCAAGGAAAGCAGTCTTGGCGAACTCGCCGCCTTTTTCTCCGGCCTTCAATACGGAAGCGCAGGCCGTTCCTTCGGGATAAGGCAGCGTGCCATGTTCCTTAACGATCAGCGGCCTTCTCAGTGGGATCATCATGAGCGTACCCAGGATGCCCCCGAAAATGGCAAGGATCAGTATGGTGAAATAATTGAAGAAATCGGCGCTGCTCTTTTCGCTGAGGAACAGGAAACCGGGCAACGTGAACACTACCCCGGCCGCAATACTTTCACCGGCACTGCCGGTGGTTTGAATGATATTGTTCTCCAGGATGGTAGTGCGGAGGAACAGGCGACTGAGCGTGATGGCCATCACGGCGATAGGGATAGAAGCAGATACCGTGAGGCCGGCTTTCAGCGCGAGGTACACCGTGGCTGCGCCGAATATGATGCCGAATACCGCTCCCATCAACACCGATTTTACGGTGAATTCAGCCATCCTGGTCTCAGGAGCAACGAAAGGTTGAAACTTTTTTTCAGACATAAAGGTCCTTGGTTTTATGAGGAAAATTGCGGAATGAACAGGCGGCTATTTTACGTCGCCCATTCTTTTTTCCATCCAAAAGCTTAACAGGAATAACAAGGCGGCTGCGATCCCGCTGATCACCACGAACAACATAAAGAAATCGTACAGGTTGTTGATCTGGTAACCCAAAAAATGAGTGGGTCCCTGGCTTGGCAATAAAGCTCCCAGCTTTCCACCGAATTTGTTGGCCACTGCATTCGACAGGAACCATACCCCCATCAGCACAGAAGTGAAACGCGCAGGGGCCAGTTTATTCACCAGTGATAACCCAATGGGCGACAAACAAAGCTCACCTACCGTATGCAGGAAATACAGGCCCAGCAGCCAGAGCATGCTTACGGGTTCCATCACATCTTTCACGCCATACGCGATCAGCAGATAACCCAGTGCCAGGAATACCAGGCCCAGGGATTGCTTTTTCGGTGAGGATGGTTCAATATTATGTTTGCCCAGCCATTGCCATAACGCCGATAGCACAGGCGCTGTCAAAAAGAGCCACATGGAGTTGACGCTGTTGAACCAACTGGAGGGGATCTCATTCAGCACATAAGGTGTGCCTTTGATATAATAAATAATGGCGAAGGCGATCCCGCCGATGGCCATGGCAGCAAAGATCTTTTTCAGCTCACCGGGAATTTCCATCATCCGTTGCAGTATGAAATACATCAGGAACCCCAACGCCACGATGAACAGGATCGCAGTGCCCATTTGGGTATTCACCGGGTAGTTGCGCCGGGTATTGCGTTCAGCAAATAAAGTAAGGGAGGAGCCTGCCTGCTCGAATGCCGCCCAAAAGAAGACAATGAAAAATGCGGCGATGAATATCACCAGCACCCTGCCTCTTTCGGTGGGCGTAAGCGAGCTGTCGAAAATGATAAGCCCTGATACGCCGATGGCTATACTGAAAATAAAGGACCCGATATAATCGAGTTTACCCAGGTTCCTGAACACGAGGAACATGCCCAGTGCAATGAGTCCCCACAGCGCCACATGCTTCAGGGAAGAGCCTGTGCTCTCGCGTTGTGCCTCCTCACCGGCCTTGCTGTTGAGTTTGTTGGGGAGGATGCCGATGCCATTTCCCTGTGGGTCTACTACATATTTATTCTTGAGCCAGATAAAAGTAAGCGTGCCGAGGATCATGGCCACTGCTGCCGCCATGAACCCCCATTTGAAAGCCTCCGGGATCACTTTACCACTGTCATCATACCGGTTGCCAAGGCCGCCACAGATCAGCGGGCCGATGAATGCGCCGAGATTAAAGCACATATAGAATATGGTATAGGCCGAATCCAGGCGTTTGTCGCCTTTGGGATAAAGCTGCCCAACCATCGTGGAGATATTCGGTTTGAAGAAGCCGGTGCCGAGAGCAAGTACGATCAGTCCAACCCACATGATCGTATTGGCCAGGCTTACATCCGTATAAAAGGAAGCGCTGGTGAACATGAGGAACTGCCCGATGGCCATGAGGATACCGCCTGTGATGATGGAGCGGCGGTTACCCCATAAACGGTCGGCAAAATATCCGCCCAGCAAAGGAGTGAGGAAAGCGAGCCCAGTATAACTGCCATACACATTATCCTGTGCATGGTCATCTTTCATCATTAAAGCGTTGGTAACATATAAAACCAGTAAGGCACGCATGCCATAGTAACTAAAACGCTCCCACATTTCCGTAAAGGACAAGACAAAAAGCCCTTTCGGATGTTTGCCCGTAACGGGTTGATTCATATTTTGGTTTTTGGGTTGAAGCAATCGTGAACACCGCTCGTATCGGCTCTTTGGCGGCGTGCTGTTTGTTTTAGCGGCGTAAAATAGTGATAAATTCCAATTCGGTGTTGCAATCCTGAATTAAAATTCACCAAATTCGATGGTGAATCCCGAAATTCGCACCGGTTTAAATGCTCCATTATAACATGATGAATATTTTACTGATAGGTTCCGGAGGCCGTGAACATGCGCTGGCCTGGAAAATTGTTCAAAGTACACAATGTGATCGGTTATACATTGCCCCCGGCAATGCCGGCACGGCTTTATGCGGCACTAATGTAGCCCTTGCTGCTACTGACTTTGCAGCCGTCAGGGAATTTGTGCTCAGCCATTCGATCGGCCTGGTGGTAGTGGGCCCTGAGGAACCATTGGTAAAGGGCATCGTGGATATATTCCGGAATGATGCCGCCTTGCAGCATGTCGCCATCATCGGCCCATCTCAATACGGTGCGCAACTGGAAGGCAGTAAAGCATTCGCTAAAAAATTCATGATGCGGCATGGGATCCCCACCGCCGCTTACCGGGAATTCGATGCCGCCAGTTATGATGCCGGTATTGCGTACCTGCAGCAACATAGCCTTCCCATTGTATTGAAGGCAGATGGACTGGCAGCCGGAAAAGGAGTGCTGATCTGCAATTCCGCGGAGGAAGCCATCGAGGAGTTCGGGCTCATGCTGCAGCAAAGCAAATTCGGTGATGCCGGCAGGAAAGTAGTGGTAGAAGAATTTCTCAGTGGTATAGAGTTGAGCGTATTCGCTTTGACGGATGGCAGGGAGTACGTATTGCTCCCGGAAGCCAAGGACTATAAAAGGATCGGGGAAGGTGATACTGGTCTCAATACCGGCGGTATGGGGGCTGTAAGTCCGGTGCCTTTTGCCGATGCGGCTTTCATGAAAAAAGTAGAAACGACGATCGTTCGGCCTACCATCGAAGGATTGGCTGCCGAGAAAATCGATTATAAAGGCTTTGTATTCTTCGGTCTTATCAAAGTGGGGGATGAACCCTATGTGATCGAATACAATTGCAGGATGGGCGATCCCGAAACGGAGGTGGTGATGCCCCGCCTAAAAACAGACATGGTGGAATTGTTCATGGCCACTGCCCAGGGAAAACTTTCATCGGTGAAGGTAGAACAGGATGAGCGGGTAGCCTGCACCGTTATGGCGGTAAGTGGCGGCTATCCAGGCGACTATAAAAAAGGTTTTGCCATTAGCGGGCTCGATCAGCCGCTGCCTGCAGAGAGCCTTGTTTTCCATGCAGGCACTGCCCAAAAAGATGGGGCCGTGGTAACCAGCGGTGGAAGGGTATTATGTGTTACCTCTTATGCCATGAGCATTCCCGCCGCCGTTAACCAATCGAAAGAAGTATTGAAAAAGATATCCTTCGATGGAATGTATTATCGGAAGGATATCGGGTTCGAGTTTTAAATGAATACTGGCTATATGAAAAAAGAAGTGCACTACGATGATTACCTGGAACTGGACAAAATACTGAATGCGCAGTTCCCGGAGAGCGACAAAGTGCAGCAGCCCGCGCATGATGAAATGCTGTTCATCATCATTCACCAGACTTATGAGCTATGGTTCAAGCAACTGCTTTATGAAGTGAATTCCGTGGGCGCTATCATGCACAAACCGGTGAATGATAATTCCCCTGAACTGCAAACCGTGGTGCACCGGCTTTCCCGCGTGATCACCATACTGAAAGTGCTGGTGCAGCAGATCGATATCATGGAAACCATGACGCCGATGGACTTTCTCGATTTCCGCGACATGCTTCGCCCCGCCTCCGGTTTTCAGAGCTGGCAATTCAAAGAGCTGGAAGCCAGGCTGGGACTGAAATACGAACATCGCTTCGGACAGCAATACTATATCTCCCAATTGAGGCAGGAGCAGATCGATATCATCAAAAAGGCAGAGCAGGAACAATCCCTGCTTCAACTGCTCAATGCCTGGCTCGAAAGAATGCCCTTCTTCGAAGAGGCCGATAACTGGAAGCATTACCGGGCAGTGGCATCAGGCCCAGCACAGGAGGATTGGGGGCAGGGACCGTTCTGGAAAGATTATCGCTCCATTTATGCAGGCAGCCTGGCCGAAGCAGAAAAAACCAATAAAGAGTATTTCGACGCTGTTTTTAGTGATCCATCATCGAATAATGACAGGCATCTTTCTCCCCGTGCCTGCAGGGCCGCCCTGTTCATTATGTTATATCGTGGTTATCCCATCATGCAACTGCCTTTTCAATTGCTGAACAATCTGCTGGAGATCGATGAGCAATTGAGCACCTGGCGATACCGGCACATGAACATGGTGCAGCGTGTGATCGGCACCCGTATCGGTACAGGCGGCAGCACTGGTCGTGATTACCTGAAAGGTGCGCTGGACAAGCATTATATCTTCGCCGAGATAGCGCGGCTCACCAGTTTCCTCATCGAGCGCCGCAAACTGCCGGTGCTGAGCCAGGAAATGGAAAAGCGACTGGGCTTTGTTGGCCGGTCGATCAATTGAACCTGCCCTGCTTTTGGATGACCCGGTAATGTTTTGCCAGGAATTCTCCTACGGTATGATTGAACGCTTCTTGGTAAATGAAAGGAATGCGATGGAAATAATGGCGACGGCTGTTGCGAAAAGAAAAAGGGAACGGCTGCCGGAACCTGTCCAGAGTAAGCCTGCCACCACACTGGCCATGAGTGTGGCGATGCTTTGCAGGGATGTGTATAACCCAATAGCAGTGCCGGTTTGCGCCTGCTGCACCATCCCAGTAAGCCATGCCCTCGCTATCCCTTCAGTGGCGGCTGCATAAAGGCCGTACACGAAAAAGAGGCCGTAAACAGTGATAGGGGATGATGCGAAGGCGAAACCGCCATATACTACGCAGAACAGGCCGAGACCTCCGAGAAAAACTTTCTTCATCCCCACCTTATCGGCCAATGCTCCCATAGGATAAGAGCTGAGGGCATATACAAGATTGTAAAAGATATAGGCGGTGATGGTGATATCGTCGCGGCCACTGATCTCCTTTGCCCTCAGTAACAGGAATACATCGGAACTGTTGGCGATGGCGAAGATGACCAGTCCGCCCACCAGTTGCCGGTAGCCATTCGGAGCCATCTTCCAGTAAGAAAAGAAAGAAAAAAAATGCCCTTTTCTTGTCGCGGGTGAAGTTGTTCTATTCTCTTTCAACAGGAAGGCAAAAGCTACGGCGATCATGCCGGGAAGAAATGCGAAATAAAAAAGCTGCTTGTATTGACCGGGGAAGAAATGCAGGTATGCCAGGGCGAGCAGGGGGCCAGTCACTGCGCCGACCGTATCCCATCCGCGATGGAAACCGAATACGCGGGCCCTGGTGACCGGTGTGGCTTCTGCCGAAAGAAGGGCGTCCCTGGCGGCCGTACGCAACCCTTTGCCGAGCCTGTCTGTAGTACGCGCCCCAAAGATCCAGAGTGGATGCGTGAACATGGCCATCATGGGTTTGGAGAGCGCGCTCAGAAAATATCCCAGCTTCACGAAAGGCAGTCGCAAACCTTTTTCATCGGAGAGTTTGCCGAAATATCCTTTGCTCAGGCCAACGGTGAATTCGGCAATGCCTTCCAGCAAACCGATCAGCAATACGGAGAAGCCGATCTCTTGAAGATAAACAGGTACTACAGGGTATAACATCTCGCTGGCCACATCGGCGAAACAGCTTACGATGGAAAGGACCCAGACTGTGCGGGTGATGATGCGCATGCAAAAGTAAGTTAGTAAAAATCCAGTATCAGAAAACAATTATCACCGGCTGCCTGCGTTAGTGCATCAGCAGCATCACCGTAATAAATCAAACGATATTCTTCGGCAGGCGTTCCAGGTAGGTTTAAGGCAAATTTAACGGTATCCACAAGTGTTGAAAAAATACTGTTCCGGCAAGGGTTTCGCTTTGTTATTTCGGATTATTTGCTTCAATTTTGCAAGCATTATATTCATATCCAAAAATCTGACCTTTTAAAATGGGCCTATTCAACTTTTTCACCCAGGAGATTGCGATTGACCTGGGTACTGCCAATACCCTCATTATACACAATGATGAAGTAGTGGTGAATGAACCGAGCATTGTAGCGTTGGACCGCAATAACCCGAAGAATGTGCTGGCAGTGGGAAAACGAGCCCTGATGATGCACGAAAAAACCCATGAAAGTATCCGTACTGTTCGCCCGCTGAAAGATGGTGTGATCGCCGACTTCAATGCCGCCGAATTGATGATAAGGGAGATGATCAAGATGATCTATCCCAAAAAGCCATTATTTCCCCCCAGTTGGAGAATGATGATCTGTATCCCTTCCAGTATCACAGAAGTGGAGAAACGTGCCGTGCGCGACAGTGCAGAGCAGGCCGGCGCCAAAGAGGTGTACCTGCTGCATGAGCCGATGGCCGCGGCACTGGGTATCGGGATCGATGTGGAGGAGCCGGTAGGCAATATGATCATCGATATCGGCGGTGGCACCACTGGTATCACGGTGATCGCGCTGGCAGGTATCGTGTGCGACCAGAGCATCCGTATTGCCGGCGACGAATTCACGGCCGATATCATGGAGGCCCTGCGCCGTTATCATAGCCTGCTGATCGGCGAACGTACAGCAGAACAGATCAAGATCAATATCGGGGCTGCCATGAAAGACCTCGACAATCCGCCGGATGATATCCCTGTCAATGGCCGCGACCTGGTGACCGGCATCCCCAAACAGATCATGGTCAGCTACCAGGAGATCGCAGAGGCGCTCGATAAAAGCATTTTCAAGATCGAAGAAGCGATCCTGAAAGCACTGGAAATGACTCCCCCCGAACTGGCCGCCGACATCTACCGCCGTGGGCTGTACCTGACCGGAGGTGGCGCCTTGCTCCGCGGGCTCGACAAACGCCTCAGCCAAAAGATCAAACTGCCCGTGCACGTGGCCGACGATCCTTTAAAGAGCGTGGTACGTGGCACAGGTCTGGCGTTGAAGAACTATGAACATTATCCGTTTGTAATGCGTTAATTCGCTTGCGACCGAATCTAAAACTTACCTCCGTTGCGTAACATATTTCTCTTCATCAGAAGGTACTTCAACTTTGTGTTCTTCGTGGTGATGCAGATCATTGCCTTGTATATGCTATTCCATTATAACCGCTTCCATGAAGCAGCTTTCATGGGTGTGGCCAATGAATGGACCGGACGGGTAAGCAAGAAGTTCAATAACGTAGAATACTATTTCCACCTCAAAAAGACCAATGAAGAGCTGGTAAAGGAGAATGAGATCTTGCGCAACCTGCTCCGCCAGAATTTCGAAGGCGCCGATACTACCCTGAAGGTCCTCGTCGATTCTCTCAGCCGGGACACTTTCGGCCACCTGCGAAAATACCGGTACCGCGATGCGAAAGTGGTCAATAACAGCACCAGCCTGCAATACAATTATATCACCATCTACCGCGGCGAAAAACAGGGAGTGCATAAGGATATGGGCGTTATCAGCCCTTCCGGGGTACTGGGCACTGTCGTTTACAGCAGCAGCAATTATTCCATTGTCATGAGCCTGCTGAATGTGCAAAGCAAACTGAGCGGTAAGCTGAAAAAGAGCAGCGAAACAGGACAGGTTTCATGGGATGGCAAGAGCCCGTTCTACCTGACCATGAACAGCCTCCCCAAGAGCGTTCCCTTGGCGAAAGGCGATAGTATAGTGACCAGCCAGTATAGCTCCCGTTTTCCGGAAGGCATCCTGATCGGGACCGTCGCTGAGATCATCGATGATAAAGCCAGTAACTTCTATACCCTCAGACTGAAGCCGGCCACTAATTTCTTTGCTGTCGAGCATGCCACCGTGATCGAGAACCTGCAGGCCGAAGAACAAAAGAAACTGGAAGAAACAACTAAAATGAATCAATGAGCGACCTCGTCAGAAATACGATACGATTTATATTGTTCATCCTGGTGCAGGTATTCGTGTTGTTCCAGATAAAACCACTGCACCAGTTCGTTGTTCCCTATCTGTATTTCCTGTATATCCTCTGGCTTCCCTTCAGCATGCCGCGCATGGCAGCAACCTTGCTGGGGTTCTGCTTCGGCCTCACGCTCGATTTCTTTACTAAAACACCCGGCCTGCACGCAGCGCCCTGCACACTGATCGCCTATCTGCGGCCTTTCCTCGTGAATATACTTATTCCACAAGAAGGAGCCGACAAGAACTATAAATCACCTTCCATTACCAGCATGGGCTGGGCGCCTTATGCAACGTATGTGCTCATACTGACTTTCATTCATAATACTTACCTCGTATTCCTGGAGTGGCTCCAGTTCGGCAGTTTCTGGTTTTTTCTCGGCAAAGTGCTGGCCACAACCGGTATCAGCCTTATGCTGATCCTGATCACTGAACTATTGGTTTACAGGAAAGAAAAGTTCAGGACAAATACTGTTTGAGTTGACAGGTTTAAAGGTTAATAGGTTGACAAGAGAACCTCATGAGATAATGCACCTTGTCAGCATTTCAACTTGTTAACTTTTCAACCGTCACTTCGCACTTAAATAATTAGGTATAATTTTGTACATTGATGACAGATTCGTGTAAGCAATCCTATGGCTCTATTTAACCAGTCGCGCAGCAATATTATCCGCCTCATTTTCCTGGGAATCTTCCTCATTATAATAGTGCAGTTGTTCAACCTGCAGATCATTTCGGGAAAGTATCGCCAGTTGGCGATGAACAATGCGGTATTCCCGAAAGTGAAATATCCCGACCGTGGTATCATCTTCGACCGCAATGGCAAAGCCATTCTCAATAATACCATCATGTTCGACCTGGTGGTAACCCCCAATGAAGCCAAACGTACCGATACTTTCGGCCTTTGCGAGATCCTTGGCATCGACACGGCAGAATACAGGAAAAGGATGCTGGAAGCACGTTTCAAGAATGGCCCTTACCGGCCTTCTATTTTCCAGGACCTGCTTACACCTGAATTGCATGCACGCCTCGATGAGAATATCTGGAAGTTCCCCGGCTTCGCACTGATAGAAAGGCCCGTGCGTGTATATCCTTTCAACGCTGCCGCCCATATCATGGGCTATATCGGGGAAGCGGATTCTTCCATCATCAAACGCTCACAGGGATTTTACAGGATGGGCGATTATGTGGGCAGGAGCGGACTGGAAGCCTTTTATGAACCTATCCTTATGGGGACAAGAGGCGTAGAGCACCTGATCAAAGACAATAAGAACAGGCTGGTGGGCAGTTTCGAGAACGGCCGCTATGATACGCCCGCCGTCGCAGGCCGCAACCTGCGCACCTTTATAGATATCGACCTGCAACAGCTTGCTGAAAAATTGATGAATAATAAGGTAGGCGCCGTGGTAGCCATCGATCCCAAGACCGGCGGCATACTCGCCATGGCATCGGGCCCTACCTATAATCCCAACAGCCTCACAGGTTCCAACAAACAAAAGAATTACGGGCAGTTGGTGCTCGATGTGGCAGGCCCCCTGCTCAACAGGGCCATCCAGGGTAATTATGAACCGGGTTCAACTTTCAAACCCCTGGGCGCGCTAGTGGCCCTCGATGAAGGCGTGATCACTCCCAGTTACGGATATCCCTGTCCGGGCCGGTATTTCGGCTGCGGTCATGGTAAACCGGCCTGCACCCATAAAAATCCCGGCCATGCTGCCAACCTGCGACTGGCCATCGCCAATTCATGCAACTCCTATTTTGTGCAGGTATACAGGATGGCGGTCGACAATCCAAGATTTGGCAACGTCAAGAACGGGTATGAAAAATGGATGGAATACATGAACGCATTTGGACTGGGCGACCGTACAGGCGTAGACCTCACCAGTGAGGTCACCGGCCTGATCCCCGATACTGCCCGGTACAACCGCGTATACCGTGGCGCCTGGAACTCCTGTACCAATCTTACGCTCGGCATCGGACAGGATATGATGCAGGCCACTCCATTACAACTGGCCAATGCCATGTGCATCATCGCCAACAAAGGATTTTATTATACTCCCCACTTCGTACAAAAGATCGATGGCGGATCTGCTGCAGATACGATGCTTAATAAATTCCAGACAAAGCACGAAGTGCTTACGAAAATATCCGATGATGCCTATGAAGCGGTAATGACCGGTATGCAGGAGGTGGTGGAAGGAGCAGCATCGAGAGCAAAAGTGCCGGGTATCCCGATCTGCGGTAAAACAGGTACTGCGGAAAAATACAGGATCATCCAGGGCAAAAAGATCAAACTGGAAAATAACTCGGTATTCGTTTGTTTCGCTCCACGCGATAATCCGAAGATCGCACTGGCCGTTGTAGTGGAGAACAGCGGTTTCGGTAATACCTGGGCAGCACCGATCGCCGGCCTGATGCTGGAAAAATATTTGAAGGATAGCCTGCCGGCAGACCGGCTCAAGGAAGTGGACAGGATCACCAATTCCAGCCTCATGCCCTCTTACATTAAATACCTCCAATACATTGAAGATTCGGCGAGGGCTTACAATTGGTATGATAAATATGGCGACAGCACGCTGATCAAAAAATTCCTGAATAACAACCGTACAAAGCCGCCTTTCCCCAAATCGAGGGAATCGAAATCGGAACGGCAATCACTGGGTCTTGTGCTGCCAGATCCCAGATTATTCAATAAACCTGTACATGCTTAAAGGCCGGCTATGAACCAACGCAATCCCGCCATATCGAAAGGAGTAGACTGGATAATGATCTGGTTGTACCTCGCACTGGTGGCCATCGGCCTCCTGAGCATCTTTTCAGTGACCTATCGGGAGGGCGACAGCGTGGTACAGAGTTTCCTGAGCTTTAAAACAGACTACAGCAAGCAAATGTATTTCTTCTGTGCCGCCCTGGTGGTTGGCCTGTTCATTTTGCTCACCGATAGTAAATTCTTCACCGCCACTGCCAATATCTGGTACGCTTTCGGCTTATTGCTGCTGGCGCTGGTATTCCCCTTTCATACAGCAGTAAAAGGTACAGAATCCATTATCAGGATCGGCGGGTTCAATCTTCAACCTGCAGAGCTTTGCAAGGTATTCGTGAACCTGGCGCTGGCGAAATATTTATCGAGGGTTGAAACCGATTTCAGCAAACCCCGCTCGCACCTGATCGCTGCGGGCATTGTACTGTTGCCTGCCCTGATCACCGTTGCGCAGAAGGAAGTCGGCCTGGCCCTGGTGTTCCTGGCGTTTTTCCTGGTGATGTTCCGTGAAGGCTTACCGCCCGGTTACCTGATCATTGGTTTTTCATTGGCGGTATTGGTGGTGGCCACACTGATCGTGGATAAGGATGTGCTCGCTATAGTGCTTACCGGGATTGCCGCTGCGGCCATTTATGTATTGCGGAAGCAGATCCGGCGCAAAAGGGGACTGCTTTTTATTATCGTCCTGATCTGGGTGGCCTGTGTGGGCGTACAGCGGTTCGCTGTTCCCTTCATCTTTACCAAGGTATTGCAGAAGCACCATGTGGAAAGGATATTCTCTCTCATCGGAAAAGAGAATCCTTATGCGACCCTCAACACCGTTGAAGGGGATGAGCCGGTACCCGTAAAGAAAAAAGACACCGACTACAATGTACGGCAAAGCAAGATCGCTATCGGCAGCGGCGGCCTTTTGGGAAGAGGATTTATGAAGGGAACGCAAACGCGGTTCGACTTCGTACCGGAGCAACGCACCGATTTCATCTTTTGTACCATTGGTGAAGGTTTCGGGTTCGTAGGAAGCACCTTGGTTTTGGGGATCTATATTTTTCTACTGATGCGTATCGTGAATCTGGCCGAAAGACAGCGAAGCGTGTTCAGTCGCTGTTATGCTTATGGCGTGGCATCCGTTATCTTTTTCCATATTGCCATCAATGTATGTATGACCATCGGCCTGGCGCCTGTGATTGGGATACCCCTGCCATTCATCAGTTATGGTGGTACATCGCTGCTTTCCTTCTCCATCATGTTATTTATCCTGATCCGCCTGGATGCCGACAGGCAAATGGTGTTGCGCTAAGGCGTACATTTGCTCCTTGTAAGTAAATGATATGAAAGTAATTCCATTGAGCGAAGGCGCTTTTACGATCGATAAGACAAAACTCTTCATTCCTTTCGATATCAATGCCGATGATCTGCAAAAAAGGGCCGTGGGCAGTTTGCTGGTAGAGATCCAGCCATTTGTGGTGATCACATCGGAAGATGTGCTGCTGATCGATACAGGATTGGGCTTCAGTAATCCCGATGGCCGTCTGCAATTGCACCAGAACCTGATCGACAATGGCATCAATCCTTCCGAGATCACGAAAGTGCTGATGTCGCACCTGCACAAAGACCATGCAGGTGGCATCAGCATCGAAAAGGAGAGAACACTTAGTTTCCCCAAGGCCAAATATTATATCCAGAAAAAGGAGTTTGCCTTTGCATTCGAAAAAGGCTTACCCTCTTATATACCCGAAGAACTGGAATGCCTGAAAGACTCACCACAGGTGGTATGGCTGGATGGGAATGGGGTGATAGATGGATACATCAAATATGAGGTTACTGCAGCACATAGTCCTTATCACCAGGTATTCTGGATAGTGGATGGCGGTGAAACGGTATTTTATGGAGGAGATGATGCGCCGCAGTTGCAGCAGATGCGCAGCCGTTTTGTGGCGAAGTATGATTATGATGGGAGGAAATGTATGGAACTGCGGCAGGAATGGTGGAAGCGGGGAGAAGAGGAAAAATGGACTTTTCTTTTCTATCATGATGTGAAGAACCCGGTGTGGAGGTTTTGATATTAGATTTTTTTCCGTTTGTAATATAGCTTTGATTGCAATATGCTGTTTTTATTCTACACGGTTTTCGCCTATTTTGACACAGTTACAGGCTGAAACTGCACAGTTACCCAATAGTGGTCGGGAATCCATTGCTGTAAGGGGGATTATAGTATTTTTGAAAACATAACCCCTTAACCGTCCTTATCTTCCTTATGAGATTGTCAACGTTGTTCAATACGATCAGGAACTTCTCTACCAGATATTTCTATTCGCTGAAATTTCCTTCAATATTTATTGGTCAATACTCGTCTTATAAACTATAGACTATATGAAGAATATTCTATCGGCCTTTATTCTATTCATGTCGGTGACTGTTATGGCGCAGAACTCTCCCGGCATGCCTGCTGCCGAAATAGTAGAAAAAGAGGGTCTCGATCTGGCCGATAACCAGGCTTTATTATTGAAAAAGGTAGAGGAACTCACTTTATATGCAATTGCGCAACAAAAGGAAATAGAATCATTGAAAAAGGACATTGTGAACCTGAAGAAGAAAAAAGGCCCCAAAAAGAAAAACCAATGAAAACATCGACGTACTCTATAAAGGTATTTGTATTGTGGGGGCTAATATTATCAGGATTAGGGCCATTAGCGGCACAATCGGTGAACACCAATAACCGTGATAAACTGTTGACACCATCTCCAACGGTAGCATCCCTGGGCACTTATGGAGGTATGGATATAAAGAAATCGACCGGCGGGATTGGCAAGCAGATAAGTCTCTTTAATGTGAAGGAAGGCGCCATCATTTATAGTCCTGGTATCGAATATTTTTCCAATGGCGTCAAAGTCAATGAATGGGGAGGGCGGCTGGGCATAGGCTGGACGGAAAATCTGACTGCTACCATACAACGGATTGTCAGGTCAGTTCCGGATGAAATGGCCACCGAACGGACACAGTTGACCCCTTCACAAATAACATCCATTACTCAGGCAAATCTGAACTACCTGAAAAGCGTTGCCAACAGCAATGCGAATGGGTCTGGAAAAGATACTGAGTACGATCTTTTTTCATATAACATTTTCGGTGAAAGCGGGAGCTTTATCATCAAGGATAACCAGCCTGTTTTGCTTAATCACCAGGATACGGTTTTTATTGAAGTGCTTTCTACTGTTCCTTATTCCTTTATTGTTACGAAAAATAACGGTATAAAATATTTCTTTGGTCTTAATGGAGATAATGAATATTCGGGCAATTATAATGATAACCTATGTGATGAGGCTGCCCCTTACATGAATAGCGTTACTACTGCCTGGTTTCTGACCAAAATAGTTTCTCCAGTAAAAGATACGGTACTCTTTAATTACGGAACACTCCAATATGATTTCATTCATGACTATGAAGAATCAGGTTATTTGAGCATTTTAAATAGAATTTGTCGTACTGATATTTCACAAGGCACACAAAATTGTGCACGTGAAAAGTGGACAAATACAAAATACCTTCAATCCGTTATAGGAAAAAATTTCCGGGTTACGGTCGACTATAAGCCGGGCCTTCGCAACGATTTAGGAAACGAGAAACTGATCAGTAAGATCAACCTTTTTGATAAAGCAGATCACCTGGTAGCTCAACATGAATTTCAATACGATGAAATTGTTTCCAGTGAGGCTGTTGAGTTGAGACTACAGGGATCGTTACCTGCACAATCCTACATTACGCCCCTAAAGACCCGCTATTTCCTGAGCTCTTACCGGATCAATAGTGTTCAAAACTCAACCTACCAGGAATATCAGTTTGGATATCTCAATCCCAGTCAATTGAGACATCGCTTCACTTTTTCACAAGACGTTGCGGGATATTATAATGCAAAACCGAACACCGGATTTATTCCGCAAGATCATCTTATGAATTCTTGGGGGAGTAATCAGAACGTTGATCAATTCAAGGACTTCCTGAGTACCCAAGGATTTCTGGGAAACAGGGGATTTGACGGCGTGGCCTCTGCAATAGGATTATTGAACAGGATCATTTATCCTACAGGTGGAATAGATACAATTATTTATGAACCGAACTCTTATACCAGTACCAGTGAGGTGACAGAACCTGCACCGCCTATCCAGGAAACTTTCGTCAATACAAATGTGTCAGGTTCAGATCGATTAATCAGTTCTTCAAATTTCACAGTTTCGTATGGACAGGGAGTACAAATAAGTGTTTACTCAGGCTATTTTGGAGGGCCATTTGAAAATGACAATGATGGCTCGATCTGGTGGGTGGACTGCCAACTTTGGGATGTTACACTCGATCAAGCCGTGCAGCTTCCCGGAGACCCTATTTCCCATGAGAGTATTTCTATGCGATTGTTCGAGCAATATAATGGAACAATTAATTTAGACCCTACCCATTCCTATCAATTCCGGTTCACCTTGCATGGATATAGAACACAGGTAGATTACATTGTTCAATCATATATCAAGAACACCGTTACTGAAGAAAAACCATATTTTGGCCAAAGGGTCAGGCAGGTCATAACTCGTTCTCAATATGGCCCTGATATAGTGAGAGCTTATCGGTATCATTCATTCAACAAAGATGGAAATATCCTATCATATAATACCAATACTTCGGCTAATAAAGCAGATGTGTATACTGGTGGATTCTCTTCGAAAATAAGAACAGTTGTTCATGATGAATATTGTACAGGTGAAGGTACAGGTGGAATTGAGACAGCTGACAATGATATCTACAAGATTACTTCAAACTATCGCTGGGGACTGAATACACTGGGTGGCTCCCCGATAGCTTATTCATCTGTTACCGAACTAATGGATGCGAACGAATCTTCATTTATAGCCAGTCAATTTTTCATCTCTCCGGATATGACTGGCGTCTGGATCTTGGGTGATTTCATTCCCGCAGTCCCAACCTCCAACTCAGGCTGGGTCAATGGATTGGAGACCTACAGATATCTGGGCGCAAAAAGGTCAGGTAATTTCGAGATCGACAAAGTGCAATCCTGGGAGTATCAGTTAGCGGTCAATCCGTATAATAGTTTTGATAATTATGTAGTCCAAAAACTATTCGATTTCCCCAATCCCCAGCCAGGAAATTTACAGGATCAATTCAAGGCTTTCACCATTGTATGGTATCCCATGTTCAGCAGGTGGTTCAAGTTGGACGCTATGACGGAAACCACTTATGTAGTAGGAAAAGGTGGACAGGAATCAATTACCCAAAGAAAAGAATTCAAGTATAATGAACAGGATAAGCTATTAGCAGAGGAGAAAACACAAAACAGTAAGGGGGAGATCAATTTCACGAAGGTGCGCAGGCCAGCCTACATGGTCCAAAATAGTCTTGATCCGACCGGTGTTTATCAATCGATGGTAAATAACCATCTTCTCGATCGTGAGGTTGAAATTATTCACTCGAATGCTGTTCAACAGCTCGATCTCCAAAGAATAAATTATTATTCCCCCTATACCGGTATTTATGTCCCCAGCTTTATTGAAACACAGGTACTGAATAAACCAGTAGCGGTCAGGGAACGATTCCTTGCGTACGATGATCGTGGCAATCCGCTGAGTATATCTTCGGCCGGCGATTCGAAATCCTGCTACGTCTGGGGTTACGGCGGTCAGAGTGTGATCGCTAAGATTGAGAATGCTGATAACAGTACTGTTCAGTCCATTCTGGGTGGAAGCGCAGCAGTGGATGCTTTTCGCAATTTGACCAATCCTACTGAAAGCCAGGTGTTGAATTTCCTGGCTCCGCTTCGATCTGATCCCGGTCTGAGCAATGCTATTGTAACAACCAGGACTTTTATACCGCTTGTTGGACTTAACACGCAACAGGATGCGCGCAATATTCCAACCCGTTTCGAATACGATGATTTCAATCGCCTGCTTCGGGTCCGGGACCGGGAAGAGAATATTTTGCAGTCGTTTGAATACCGGTATAAAGTGGCACAGTAAACTAATATAGAATAAATTCTGACAAAAGTCATATCAGGAACAACCCTAATACCCGGCTTATGGATCGTCAAAATATAGTCAAAGGGATTGCGATCACAGCGCTTTCCATATTACTATCGGCTACACTCAACGCCCAGGCACCCTCGAACAAACCGAACGGCTCGTCGGCGGGGAGTGTGAGTACGTATACACCTGCAGGTTACAACCCTCTTGCCAGGATCAACTACGTACGTACCTGGGAAGCGCTGGGCCCGATCACAGACCCCGGAGCACTGGTGGGAGCGGGCAAAGAGTATGTTCGTCAGACGACACAATATGTGGACGGACTGGGCCGTCCGCTGCAGGGAGTGGTACGCCAGGTGAGCCCGATGGGGAAAGACCTGGTATCTCCGGTTGTGTATGATGAGTTCGGCAGAGAAGCCTACCAGTTCATGCCATACCTATCTCCGATGGGGGACGGGTTGTTCCGGCCGGACCCATTCACCGAACAAAAGAGCTACCTGCAAACGCAATACGGCGGAGAAAATATTTTCTACAATAAAACAGACTATGAGGCCAGCCCGCTGAACCGGGTGAACAAGGTAACTGGCCGGGGCAATAGCTGGACGCAGCAGGGATTGGGGGTATCGCATCGATACCTGGTTAACAGTGCCGCCGACGGAGTACGGATCTGGCGAACCGGCTATGACGCGCTCACGTACACGAACAATGATATAACGACCAACATTCCCGTCAGCAGCGGAGAATACGGGTTGGGGGAACTATACAAAACAGTGACGGTGGACGAGGACGGTCATGCCGTAGTGGAATACAAAGACAAGGAAGGGCAGGTTGTGCTCAAAAAAGTGCAGGTAGGAACGATCGCATCGGACTATAGCGGCTACACCGGATTTTTAAGTACGTATTATGTATATGATGAGCTGAACCAGTTACGGTTCGTGATCCCACCCAAAGCCGTGGCACAGATACAAGCGAACTGGCAGTTGACGGTGGATGTGATCAATGAAGGCTGTTTCCGGTATGAATACGATGCCAGGAGGCGGATGATCGCCAAAAAGGTACCGGGAGCAGGATGGGTATATATGGTGTATGATGTTCGAGACCGGCTGGTATTCACCCAGGATGGGAACCTGCGGAACAGACAGCAGTGGCTGGGAACATTGTACGATGGGTTGAACCGTCCTGTGTTGACAGGCATGCTAACGTATGGGAATACCCGCGATCAATTACAGGGAGTGGTAACGACGCAGACGAGCACATCGCCGAACCCGGTACCGGGCCCTCCAATCGATCTGGTGCTGGACCAGCCCAATACGTCGGGGAATTATACGGCGCTGCGGAACATCTCCCTTGAGACGAACTTCGAGAGTGCGAATGGTGGAGAGTTCACGGCAGAGATCGTCGGAGGCGCCGGTGGTGCGGACGGGGAGACGGTAGTGATAGAAGGGATGGCGGTGAACAAGAACCCTGTGCCGCCGGGCAGCGTGTTCATTCCACTGACGCTGACTTACTATGATGATTACAACTGGACGGGCCGGCAATACAGTACCGCTGACAAAAGCAAACTGGAAACGGAGACAAGCGGGCAATGGAACGTGGTGGCGATCCCTGCCCAGGCATACCCGGGAACGATGGGGTTGGTCACAGGCAGCAAAGTGCGTCTGCTGGCGGACCCTGATCACCTGGAAGCAGGAAGCTGGTTGAGCACGGTACATTATTATGATGATCGTGCCCGAATTATCCAGACCCAATCGGATAATGCGGCCGGCGGACTGGACGTGGTGACGAACCAATATAATTTTACAGGTCAGATGTTGGGCAACTACCTGGTGCAAACGCATCCGGGTTCGGCATCGACCCCCGGCACACGGGTACGCACGACGATGGAATACGATCATGCGGGGCGGCTATTGAAAATATGGAAAACACTCAATGACGACAATACGAAGAAGGCCCTGATCGTGGAGAACAGCTATGATGAACTGGGACAATTGCAGACCAAAAAACTGGGCCGCAAAAAAGACCTGAGCGGGAGTTATACCTCATCAGCGGTAGAGACGCTGGACTACAGCTATCATGTGCGTGGCTGGCTAAAAGGGATCAACAAAGATTATTCGAACAATACCTCGAACAACCGCTGGTTCGGGATGGAACTGAGCTATGATCAGGGTTTTGAACAGAACCAGTACAATGGGAATATTTCGGGCACGAAATGGCGGAGCCGTGGAGATGGGGAGCGCCGGGCATACGGGTACCGGTATGATGGATCGAACCGGTTGCTGGCCGGGGATTTCAGTCAGTATAACGGAAGCGGATATGTGGACAATGCGAACATCAACTATGATATGATGATGGGCGATGGGACCGACGTATCGTCGGCCTATGATGAGAATGGGAATATCAAAAGGATGCAGCAATGGGGTCAGACGGTGAGCGGCAGCAAACAGATAGATGACCTTCGGTACACATATATGAATGGTGGCAACCGGCTACGGAATGTGATCGACTTCGTCAATGATGAACAGACAAAACTGGGCGACTTCCGCACCAGTGGGAACCATCCGCAGAAGACGCAGAAGAACAATTATATCGGCAGTCCGGGGAGTGTGGACATCAACACGATCACGGACTATACCTATGATGCGAACGGAAATCTGACCAAAGACCTGAACAAGGATATCGGCGATGGGAGTGTGGAGGGGATCATATACAATCATTTGAACCTGCCCTGGCGGGTGAAGGTGCGAAAAACAGATGGGACACCCAAGGGAACTATCACGTACGAGTATGATGCGACGGGCAACAAACTCAGGAAGATCGTGGAGGACAAATCGGTATTGAACAAAACGGTGACCACCACGACGAGCTACCTGGGTGGATTGGTATATGAGAGTCGTGGGACAGTGCTGAACCCTGCGGGTGGGCCTATGGCGGAAGATTACAGGGAGCGTTTGCAGTATATTGGCCAGGAAGAAGGGCGGATCCGATATGTGGAGGCCCAGGGTCAGGTGGGGGCGAAGTTCGAATATGATTATTTTGTGAAAGACCATTTGGGCAATGTGCGGATGGTGCTGACGGAAGAGGCGGAGCAGCAGGTATACCCGGCAGCGACGCTGGAAGGGAATGTGAACAGTTCCACGGATGCGATCTACATAGAAAACCAGTTCTATACGATCAATGCAGCTAATGTGGTAGACCGCTCGATGGCCACAGGGATTACGGACTATCCCAATAACAATGGCAATCCGCCATACAACAACAACCCGAACAGCAACACAGGGGCCAACAGTCAGAAATTGTACCGGTTGTCGGCAGTGGCAGGCAGCAATGGCGGGGTAACGGGACTTGGCATGACATTGAAAGTGATGAGTGGGGACAAGATAGATATATTCGGGAAGAGTTATTATTTTCAGAACAACACGGGTGGCAGCAATTACCAAGTACCGGTAGAAGGGATCATCACGGGGCTATTGGGTTCCCCAGGTGGGGCCACTTCAGGCAAGGGGGTGTTGGCCGGGGATCTGACAGGCCAGTCCACGATCGTGAACGCGATCGGAGGTTACCTGGGCCACCCGGACCGGGATAACAATGGGACCAGCACGACCCCACGGGCCTATATCAACTGGATGTTGCTGGATGAGCAGTTCAGATATGTGGGAGGAAATTTTAGTCGGGTTGGCGGGAATGGGGTGATGAAGGACCACGCAGAATCGCAGCTCCGCAATATCGAAGTGACGAGGAATGGGTATCTTTATGTTTATGTGAGCAATGAGAGCCCGGTGAATGTGTTCTTCGACAACCTGCAGGTAGTGCATACGAAGGGATCGTTATTGGAGGAGACGCACTATTATCCGTTTGGGTTGACGATGGCGGGGATATCATCAAAGGCTTTGAGCAATACTCCTGAAAATAAAATTGGATTTAATAGTAAGGAAAAACAGAATAAAGAATTTAGCGATGGTAGTGGATTAGAATTATATGATTTTGGTGCAAGGAACTATGACCCACAGATAGGAAGATGGCATCAACAAGACCCTATTGCTGATGTTGCTCCAGATTGGACAGTATATCGAGCCTTTTACAATAATCCGATAAAGTTTGCAGACCCGACTGGTTTATTAGAATTTGAATCATATAGGGCGTATAAGAAATATGCGAAGGAACACGATTTAGAAGTTCTTAAAAAGGGACAGATTGGTTCGCAGGGTCATTGGCTGGCATCAGACAGAACAGGGAATACTGATGTTTGGGCTGCTGCAAATCAATACAACTTAGGGCAAGAAAAGGGGTATGAACAATATACAAATATTGAGCAAAGAGCTGCTTTTTATGGTTGGTTTCAAAGTGCAACCGATGCTAAAGGCTTTGAAACAAGATGGGCTGGCGCAGCGTCTGATGTAGCATATGCAATTAATGAACTTGCGAATCCTTCGGTGGCAGGAATTAATGCTACCGGTGTTGCTGATGCTTTAGGCTATTCTAGTCCGGAAGCGAGAAGTTTTGCTAATACAGGTAATCGAATGATTTTTGAAGATGTTTTTCCAAAACTACAGGCCCTATACAAAGGGGCGCCGCTTACAGGAGATGCTGCAAAAGCATGGGATGCGATGGCATTGTCGCAAGAGCAAAATTTAATACAGCCCCTATATGAAAAAACATCTGCATTTGGGTTGCTTTCAGCATCAAGTAAACAATTATTAGCGGGTTCAAGTATGCTGGCAAAAATGAAGGATATAGGCATTGCACCGTTTCCTAAGAATGGTAACTTGAATAATGTTGGGGAACGATGGCAGTATGGTATGGGTGGTATGGGGTATAACGTTATACCTTCACAAATGCCTAATCCAGGGAAACCGTATACTGACGGAACAATGTATTCTAAATTTAGAAAAGCGGGAGGCGGGGGAAAATGGTAAGAACAATTTATATATTGCTTGTAGTATTTTATTGTCTAATGATGCTGACATATCTTTTTCGATATGAGATATCTTATCGTTTGGTCAATGCTAGACCTCAAAGTGTAGAACAAAGAGATTTGACTTATCAAGAGCATAAGGCATTGAAGAAGGCAATAAACGTAAGGCAGAAAATAAGTTCTGCCATGCTGATAATTTCTACAATTGTTGCTATCCTTTCTTTGTTGATTTGGTATTATAAGCCATTTGATTCTATAGGGTTTGTAAAAATTGTATTTGGCGTAAGTCTTGTTTGGATGCTATTTCTATTGATTGTGAGTGGTGTGAATTTTATACCTACTCCGCCAATTAGATAGCCGCATTGATATAAGAGAAATCTTTTGGAGGGGTATTTACATATGATTTTTAAGCAATTTTACTACATCCTTATGCTTTTTGCTCTTGGCCGTTGAAAGCGCATCGTTTCCGTTGTCATCTTTATGTTTTATATCAGCTCCGCTGTCTAATAAGAAGCGTACCATTTTAATATTTCCAATATTGGCTGCATACATTAGTGCAGTAGTATTGAATCCATCTTTCCAGTTGATATTTACATTATTTTGGATTAATATTTTGGCTGTTTCTAGATGATTCTTATTTACAGCAGTAATAAGCAAATTAACTTTTGCCCATCCTTTCTGCTTTACAAGATTTATATCCGCTCCGTTTTTGAGATATACTTTAATTGCAGTTGTATCATTTCTTTCTACCGCTTTAAATAGGCTGTCGCTATCACTTTGAGAAAATACAGACAAAGAACTAAGTTGAAAGATTATAAGAAACAAAACATTTTTTCTTTGCATCGTAATATGTTTTATAATGGTAGTTTTATTTTATTTAGCGAATGCTTTTTTTGCTTTCTGATGTGAGAGTGCCATATCAATAAAATAATTACACTTTGTCTATTTCTTCAGCTGGCTGAGCCTCAATATCTTCCGTACGCTTCATTAGTTTTTTATCCAGCATCATTTTGTTAGACTCGTCGAGTAAGTGATCAACAGTAACACTTAGTCCAACCGCAATTTTTTTTAGCCACTTCAATAGAGGGTTTTATCTCATTGCGTTCATACCTGCCAATGATGGGAGTGGAAGTGCCGACCTTCTTAGCCTAATCATCCTGCGACATTTTAAGTTGCTTCCGCACTATGATAATACGTTCACCTAAAATCATAAAAATTTATTATAAAGTACCTGTAATAAGCTGTCAGGACAAAAGTAAGGCACTTATCCATACTATACAAGATAGATGGGTGTTGACAAGTTTAAACCAATCTATTACTTTTTGTCACCAATCGGAGCTAAAAATAAATACCGGCAACCCTGAAGACATCACTTACACGACCGAAGAAATCGCCTACACGATATTGGGTGGCATCCGGTTGGATGGACTGGGCAGGCTCAGGTTAACAATAAAAGTAGAAGAGATCAACTGGAAGTTCCGGCACTGTCTGAACAACCCTGATATAGTAGCACTGGCGATTAGGCAGCGTTTGGATTTATACAGCATCAAACAGGTAGAGAAACTGCCCCGACTTATTACCGACCGTTTGGAAGTTGGCGTAACAGCAGTAAGTAAAGATTAATCCCACATCACAAACGAGTTCGAGCGTTACGAGCTGCAACAAATAGAAAGCAAACAGCAGGAACAAAACAAAATCATTAAGCCACTCACCCAAGAAGAAAAGGAAGCTGCGCTACAATTTTTACAAAGTAAAGACCTGCTACAAACTACCAACGAACGAATCGGCAAAAGCGGCATCGTAGGCGAAGAATTCGACCGGCTCATAGCATGGTTAGTTTACACCAGCCGAAAGACTAACAAGCTCTTGCATATTATCAGCTTGGGCAGCAGTGGTACAGGCAAAAGCCACTTGCAGAAAAAAGTCGGCGAACTGATACCCGATGAAGATAGAGATTACGGCATTGACGGAAAATTGATATTCGATTGCCCGGCAGGAGTATTCAGATTGTTAGTTTGTAATGGACAATCATATATCATTGTAGCGCCGTTGCTTTACCTTAATATCCTTAAAATTTTTTCAATCAATGAACCGGATAATGCCTGAACTTTACGACAGTTCTTTGATGCAGGAAGCCCTGTTTAAAGAATGTAGTAGATATAGAGAAGGCTTACAGCAAACTGAAAAAATCGGTCTGAAAAAAGATCTAATTATTATCCGTTCGGTTGGCGATGGCGGGGGGTATCTTCTAAGGCTGCAGGCCCTCTTACAAATAAAACCTGCTACAGTAAAGAATATATATATATAAATGAAGCAAGATATTGGCTGAATACTAACTTGCCAACTGGGAACAACTACTTAAATTTTAATAATTAAATGGGTAAAAGCGACATCATAAGTGGAACGATTCTGGAATTCAAAGTCCCTCCGAATTTTGGGTATGCGTATTGCAAAATACTTGATTTCAGATCAATAAGGGCGTTTGACGGCGTAATTGTTAAAGTTTTTGACCATATAGTAAAGGAGCCAGTGAAGGAAATTAATATTTTACGGGAACGAGATATGCTATTTGGGTCACGAAGGATGCCATGGTTGCCAGGAACCAGAGGCAAAGGTGCCTGGAAAATGAAAGGTATTCTCATTAGTGAAAATGACTACGTAATTCCTCAATTCAAATATTGCATAGGTGATTCTCCATTTCTAGAAGAAAGATCATTAGTAGGGCCGTGGGATGTCGTAAAAAATATTAATGAATATATCCCTTGTGCTTATGAAAATGTGAAGCATTTGGAAGACACTGTGGTTTCGCCTAGACCTGCAATAGAAATAAGAACTGCAATGGAGTATTGCAGAATTAACAAAATAGAGATAAGTAAATATTTCGATTTAACAGAGGCAATAAATAAGATTATTTACTACCAGATGATAACTGTACCTATATTCAATACAATTCCGATAGAGCTACGTGAGAAAGCAGGTGGGAATTGTTAGATCGAACCGAGTTGCTGACTGTATACTGCCCAAACCAAAACGCCATTCCGAGAATCTATCCAACAACATCTTCACCCTATGCTTCGCAGTTTCCGTCATTCTCTTGGTACCTGGTATTCGGGGCATTTCCCAACGAATCAAAAAAAGTAAAGGCCTGCCCTGAAAAGAGCCGGCCGTTGCTAACCTATGAAAAACACCTAGATTCTTGTTGGCTTATTGCCGGAACCGCCTTCTGTCCAGATTTTGCTGGCGGCGTTCCATCAATTCTTTTTGAAGGAAATTCGAAAATTCCTTTTCTGCCCTGAAAAAACTATTGGTCTTCTCCGACGAAAGTGCCTTCGCGAATTCCCCGTTATATTTCTTGCGGATCACCAGGAGCTTTTCTTCCATATCGATCTCTTTTTCTTTATTCAACCGGGCATCGACACGCACTTTCCGCATTTCTTCCGCATACTTGTTATAGATAGGCCAGAACCTCTGCGCCTCTTCGGTGGAGAGATTGAGTTTTTTGGTGAGGTACGCGATCTTGAGGGCTTCGATCTTGCCACCATTGTCCTTCCCGGAATCTCCTTCCTGCGAGAGGGCAATGACAGATAGACCCAGGAAAACCGTCAGTACAAAAAATATCTTTTTCATTACTGGTAGAATTAGTTCGTTAGCAGTTTTCTATTGGTGTTGTTATCGAGATATTGTTGCAATTCTTCATCAGATATATAGGCAAGCATTTCTTTCATATCGAGTTCACCGGTAGCTGTATTCACAAGACCTGTTTCATCGGCTGGAGCTAACTGGCTATCGAGGTAAAGCTGCAATTCATCATCCGACACTTTTTCGATATTGGCCAGTTGAGTGGCGGGGATAGTCGCCTTGTCGTTCGAGCCGGGCCTGATGAACAACCAACCTGCGAAAGCCATGATACCGGTAACCACTGCGGCAGCGGCGTACAGGCGCCATCTCCTGTTAGACCTTATCGGAATTATTTTGGCAGGAGCGGTCTCAGCAGCTTTTATTTTTTTCAGAATGGCTTCCGGCAACTGTTCGAAATAACCCTGAGGTACCTCGTAAACTGTTTTATTTCTCAACTGGTCCAATACCTGTGGTGTATTTTCCAGTTCTTCATTCACGAATTCGATGGCTTTGGCGCCTGCCATGGCAATATCGCTCAGTTCCTCAAAATAGGAGGCCGGCGCACTGTATGGTAATTGTTTGTTCAACCTGCTCAGCAGAGGGGAAATTGCCTGCAATTCTTCAAGGGGTGAAGTGGCCGCTGTTGCCTTTACACGACCCAGTATCAGGGAGGGTAACGCATCGAAGTAGCCTGCCGGTACCTGGTAGAGGTTGATGGCTTCCAGGCCTGCCACTACCGGGCTGATCTCCTGCAATTCCTGTAATATGGGTTTTCTGCTTTCCATGAGCACATTATGTGACAGTGTTTGTTAAAATAAGTTTAACGGTTCAGGATGTAATCCTCTATTTTTTTAACGGCATGATGATAAGAGGCTTTCAGAGCGCCTTCAGAGGTTTCCAGCACCCGGCTCATCTCTTCGTAAGGCATTTCATCATAATACCGAAGCATAAACACAACTCTTTGTTTTTCAGGTAATTGCTGTATGGCCACCTGTAATTTCCATTCTAATTTATTGGGATCGAAGTCTTTATCGGCCCTGATCTTGTTCTCGAGGCTGCCTTCTACGTCGTCGAGCGAAACGGCAGTTCTTCGTTTCTGTTGTTCGAGGTAGGTGAGGCATTCATTGGTGGCAATACGGTATAACCAGGTGTACAACTGTGAATCTTCCCGGAAGTTCTCCAGCCCATTCCATACGCGGATAAACACATTCTGCAAAACATCATTGGTATCTTCATGTTCCACTACCATCCGCCTGATATGCCAGTATAGTTTTTCCTGGTATTTGCGAATGATAGAAGTATAGGCGTTTTCCTTGGTAGCCGGGTCACGGAACAGTGTTAATAATTCACTATCCTGCAGGACCATAGGTTAGCTATTTAGAGTGGTTAGCAATATGAGGTTAGAATAAAATTAAGGGAAATAGTTTAATAGCACCTTGATTTGCCCGCTGCGCATCTGGTGTTAATTAAACTTTACTTATAGGCCGGGGCTCTTTGCCATATATTAAAGGTTGGGTATATTTATATACATCAAAAACAATTCGTATGGGAAAATTCGTAATCAAAAAAAGAACCAACGGCGACTTCCAGTTCAACCTGAAAGCCGATAACGGCCAGGTTATTTTATCGAGCCAGGGGTATTCTTCAAAAGCGGCCTGCGAAAATGGTATTGATTCCGTAAAGACCAATGCTCCTGATAATAATAAGTTCGATAAGCTGAACTCCTCGAATGGCAAGTTCTACTTCAACCTGAAAGCCGCTAACAGCCAGATCATCGGCACCAGTGAAATGTATGAATCGCATGCGGCAAGGGACAATGGGATCGAGTCTGTAAAAAAGAATGCTCTCGGCGCTTCGGTCGTTGAAGAATGAATAGTGAACAGATATTAAATGATCGGGGTGGTTTTCATAGAGGCCACCCCGATGTTTTCAATAAACTCTTCACATGATGTCATCGTTAAAGAATCTGGCAGCGTTTACGGAGTGAGGCATCATTTCCTCTTCATCACCTTCTCTACCGCTTCTACGATATTCGGTGTATCCAGCCCGTATTTTTTCAGCAATTGAGTAGGCGTTCCGCTTTCACCGAATGTATCTTTCGTTCCAACATATTCGATGGGGATGGGAAAATTTTTGGCGGCAACCTGTGCTATGGAATCACCGAGACCGCCAATGATATTGTGCTCTTCGACGGTAACGGCGCATTTTGTTTTTTGGATCGATTTGATGACGGCTTCAGTATCCAATGGTTTGATCGTGTGAATATTGATCACTTCCACGCTGATACCTTTTTCTTCGAGGATGACACCTGCTTCGATGGCTTTCCATACCATGTGCCCGCAGGCAAAGATGGATACATCTGTTCCTTCAGAAAAGAACTGCGCTTTGCCCAGTTCGAACGGACGGTCTGTAGTGAAGATCGGCCAGGAAGGGCGGCCGAAACGCAGGTACACAGGGCCCATGTGGTTGGCGACAGCAAGGGTGGCGGCTTTGGTCTGCGCATAATCGCAAGGCACCACCACCGTCATACCAGGCAACATTTTCATCATGCCGATATCTTCCAGTATCTGGTGGGTAGCACCGTCTTCGCCGAGTGTAAGTCCGGCATGGGATGCGCAGATCTTCACGTTCTTACCGGAATAACAGACCGACTGACGGATCTGGTCGTACACACGGCCGGTAGAGAAATTGGCGAAGGTAGTAGTGAACGGGATTTTGCCACCGATGGTAAGTCCGGCAGCAATGCCTATCATATTCGCTTCCGCGATGCCGCACTGAATGAAGCGCTCAGGGAATTCTTTCATGAACTGGTTCAGCTTGAGAGAGCCGGCCAGGTCGGCGGTCAGCGCTACAATATTGGAATTGGCGCGGGCTGCTTCAACAATTCCATCTCCAAAACCACTGCGGGTATCTTTTTGTCCGATTGACTGAATATCTTTAAGCATGAGCTGTATTTGGTGGTGCAAAGTAACGGATATTGTGGGAAAAACAGAAGTCGGAGGTCTGAAGTCGGAGGTCTGAATGCCCCCGAAATTAAAGAATCGTCGATGGTAGTGGATCTTCCGACCTCGGACTTCTGACCTCAGTTCAAGTCTACCGGCTTGCTCTGGTAAAATTTTTCATCCAGTTTGAGCCGCTGTTCCCATTTCCAGGCGGTAGACATCATATCATCGAGTGAATAAGCGATCTCCCATCCCAGGGTCTCACGGGCATGGTCATTATTGGCATAGATGGCGATCACATCACCCGGGCGGCGGGGGCCGATCACATAGTTCAGCTTAACGCCACTCACTTTCTCGAATGCCCTGATCGCTTCCAGCACGGTTACTCCATTGCCGGTGCCCAGGTTGAACACTTCACATCTTTGTTTGCCTTTCCCTTCCAGTAAATACTTTACGGAAAGCGTATGTGCATGGGCGATATCGCTTACATGAATGAAGTCGCGGATACAGGAACCATCGCGGGTATCGTAGTCATCACCATATACCGTCATCTGGGGCAGTTTGCCGATAGCGGTCTGCGTGATGGCAGGTACGAGATTGGCCGGTTTACCGATGGGCAGTTCGCCGATCAGGATGGAAGGATGCGCTCCGACCGGGTTGAAATACCTGAGCAGCACACATTGCGATGGAATGGCTTTGGAGATCTCATTGATGATCTGCTCACCCATCTGCTTGGTATAACCGTAGGGTGATTCGGCCGGCTTGGGAGGCGTATTTTCAGTAACAGGGATCTTATCGGGGTTACCATACACCGTACAGGAAGAAGAGAAAACAAAATAGGGGATATTGAACTCCTGCACGCATTTGAGCAGGTTGATCAATGAACCCAGGTTGTTTTCAAAATACAAGAGTGGCTGCTCGACCGATTCACCAACCGATTTATAGGCTGCAAAGTGAATAATGCCTGCGATATCCGTATTCTCCTGGAAAATGGCGAAAGTATCATCGAAATTGCAGAGATCGACCTTATAGTTCTTGATCTTTTTGCCGGTAATTTTTTCAATGCCTTCCAAAATGCGGGGAGTAGACCGTGAATTGTTATCTACCGAGATCACATCAAAACCATTTTCGACCAGGTCAACGATCGTATGCGACCCGATATACCCACAACCGCCTGTAACAAGAATTTTGCTCATTGTTCGTGAATAGTGAATAATAGAATGATATAGCGTATAAATTTTTCAATGTATCAGTTTTCCTTCAATACATTCATAAGATACTGGCCATAACCGCTTTTCAGCAGGGGATGGGCCATTTTTTCGAGCTGGTCTTTCTGGATGAACCCTTTCCTGTAAGCGATCTCTTCGATACAGGCGATCTTGATGCCTTGCCTTTGTTCGATCACCTGTACGAACTGGGAGGCCTGCATCAGCGAATCGAAGGTGCCTGTATCGAGCCAGGCAGTGCCTCTGTCGAGGATGGATACGGTCAATTTCTTTCTGCGAAGATATTCCTTATTTACGTCAGTAATTTCATATTCTCCGCGTGGGCTGGGCTGGAGGTCGCGGGCAATGGCCACCACATCGTTGTCGTAGAAATAAAGTCCCGGTACTGCATAGTTACTCTTTGGCTCTTTGGGTTTTTCTTCGATGGAGATCACTTGTTTCTTTTCGTTGAACTCCACCACACCATAGCGTTCCGGGTCACTTACATGATAAGCATAAACAATGCCACCATCGGGATTTGTATTTTTTTCAAGCTGTGCTCCCAGTCCGGCCCCGTAAAAGATATTATCTCCCAATACCAATGCCACATTTTCCTTTCCGATGAATTCAGCACCTATCACGAACGCCTGTGCAAGCCCATTCGGGACGGCCTGTTCTGCATAAGTGAATTTCATTCCCAGGCTGGAGCCGTCGCCAAGCAAGCGCCTGAACTGTGGCAGATCATAAGGGGTGGAGATGATGAGAATATCGCGGATGCCAGCCAGCATGAGCGTGGAGAGCGGGTAGTAGATCATTGGCTTATCATAGATAGGCATGATCTGTTTGCTGATGGCATAAGTAATGGGATGTAAGCGGGTACCGGATCCTCCTGCCAGTATAATTCCTTTCATTAGTTTGCGCGATTTTAACGAATGTACAAACGGCTTGTTTGATCGCCAAAATAATAAAAAGATGGCAGTTTACAGTTGGCAATTGGCTGTTACGTGCACACTGCAGATGCAAATGCCATTCAATTACGCAGTTGCCCGACTGCCCACTGCCAATTGCCCACTGCAAATTATTCTACAGGAATAACCGCACGATATAGTACACGATGGCGGCCAACACTGCGCTGACAGGAATGGTGAGGATCCATGCCCAGAGCAGGTTGATGGTAACGCCCCAACGAACGGCCGACAGGCGTTTGGTGGCCCCCACGCCCATGATGGCGCCAGTGATGGTATGGGTGGTGCTGACAGGAACGCCGAGATGTTCAGTAAGAAAAAGTGTTGCGGCGCCGGCTGTTTCTGCGGCCACGCCTTCCAGCGGGGTTACCTTGGTGATCCTGGAGCCCATCGTCTTTACGATCTTCCAGCCACCGCTCATGGTACCCAGGCCGATGGAGGTGAAACAGGCCAGCGGCACCCAGTCGGGCACATGTTTCACACTATCGAGGTCACCGTTCGCCACCATGGCGGCGGCGATGAGCCCCAATACTTTTTGAGCATCATTACTGCCATGTCCGAGGCTGAACAAAGCCGATGAAACCAACTGCAACCTGCGGAACCAGTTCTCCGCTTTGTAAGGATTGGCCCGCCGGCAGATATTCACGATGACCAGTGTTATGACAAGGGCCACTACCATACCGATCAGCGGCGCACCGAAGATGAACAGGAAAATGGGGACCACCACGCCGTAATTGATGACATCGGTACCGTTATCCGTAAAATGGCCCACATGCGCCAAAGCCGCGCCCATAAAGCCTCCCAGCAGCGTATGCGAAGAAGAGGATGGGATACCGAACCACCAGGTCAGGAGATTCCAGGTAATGGCGGCGATCAGTGCGGAAAAGATAACGGGGAGTGTAATGAAATGGGAGTTGATGGATTTGGCGAAGGAAGTGCCGATCTTGAATTCCCCGATCCAGTATTTGGCAATGAAAAATGCAGCGAAGTTGAAGAGGGCGGCCCAGAGCACTGCCTGGAAAGGCGTCAGTACTTTGGTGGAAACGATGGTTGCGATGGAATTGGCCGCATCATGAAAGCCGTTAATATAGTCGAAGATCAAAGCCAGTATGATGATGATAACCAGGAAAGTCATAAGGTGAGGGTAGGTTTACGCATATTTAATGATGATTGACTCGATCACGTTACCTGCATCCTCACATTTATCCGTTACGATCTCCATCACCTGGTAGATCTCTCTTTTTTTGATGACCTCCTTGGCATCGGGTTCTGTTTCGAAAAGCCTGTCGATGCTCATGTCGAAAATATCATCGGCCTGGTTCTCGATGCTGTTCACTTTAACCAGTGCATCGGTGATGCGGCGCATATTTTTCATGTTGCGCAATTCGATCACCGCATTCTTGATCTGCTCGGAACCCTGTTCGATGAGGTCGGCCATTTTCTGGATCCCCTGGTCGTTGGGATTGACTTTATAAAAATTGATCTTTTTGGCTGAAGCAAAAATGTAGTCTGCAATATCATCCAGGGCCGTTGCAAGATAGTGGATATCTTCCCGGTCGAAGGGAGTAATGAAATTACGGCCAAGTTCGGTAAAGATCTTATGGGTGAAATCGTCGTTTACATGTTCCAGATCTTCGACCTGGGCGATCAGGGCAGCACGTTTGTCATAGTCGGGCTCGGTCACCACCTCTTTCATCAATTTGCCCATCTTTGCTACTGTCAAAGCTACCTGCTCAAACAAAGAATAAAAGATTTTATCCTTTGGCATGAAGATCTTCATGATGGAATTCAAACCCATATCGACAAAAATTTTGCGGCAAAAATAGAACTATTAACCTGTTGTTAGAGTAAGGGTAAATTGGTAATAATTTATTAACACTGACCTTTAAAGGGAGCTTACCTTTGCATCCAATGTTATGAAAATATGACGTTATTGTTATATATAAAAAGAATTTCCGTTGTTTTTTTCTTCCTGTCTGTTTTTCAAAAGACCGAAGCCCAGTTCCTGATGGATATGGTCGATACGACCAAGGATCTCGGCAAGGGTCTGCTCTCGATGTACAAGCGGTACGACCATCTCCGGATCGGTGGGTATATGCAGCCCCAGTTCCAGGTGGCACAGGAAAAAGGGGCCCGCAGCTTCAGCGGGGGCGATTTCGCTCCGCATGTCAATAACCGTTTCATGCTCCGCCGCGGCCGGGTACGCTTCGACTATGCCCATTTCAATGAACAGGACCAGCCCACCGTACAGTTCGCCTTCCAGTTCGATGGCACTGAAAGGGGAGTGGCCATCCGCGATTTCTGGGGAAGGTTCTTCGAAAATAAATGGCAGTTGTTCCAGTTTACAGGGGGGATGTTCGCCCGCCCTTTTGGCTATGAGGTTAACCTTTCCTCTGTCGACCGGGAAGCGCCTGAACGCGGCCGGATGTCCCAGACGCTCATGAAGACCGAACGCGACCTGGGGGCCATGATCACCGTGGAACCACGTAGAACGCACTCCTTTCTCCGTTACCTGAAATTCGATGCAGGTGTCTTTAACGGACAGGGATTGACGGGCCCCGGAGAATATGATAGCTATAAAGATCTTATCTGCCGGCTTTACCTCAAATCATATCCGCTGACCCCATTGGTCTCTATTTCCGGTGGACTATCTTTTTTCCAGGGTGGACTGATGCAGCCCACCAAATACCTCTACTGGGTCTCTCCGGGAAATACAGGGAAGGATTTCCAGGTAGATTCGACAGAAAGCAACTTCGAAGCAAAAGCCCCCCGCAATTACCGGGGCGCCGATATGCAATGGAAAGTACAGAATGACTGGGGATTCACAGAGCTGAGGGTAGAATACTGGTGGGGCACGCAAACCGCTACGGAAAATTCCACTGAAACCCCCGGTGTGCTTACACCCATACCATATTATATAAGGAAATTCGATGGGGCATTTATCTGCTTCCTGCAGAATATAGTGAATAAACAACACCAGTTAGTGGCGAAATACGATTGGTATGATCCCAATACGGAGGTGAAAGGAAAGGAGATCGGGAAAACAGGCACCCATTTTACACCAGCAGATATCAGGTACAATACCCTCGGATTGGGTTACATTTATTATATAAGCCAGTACCTTAAACTGACCCTCTGGTACGACAGGGTGTCGAACGAAGCAACTTCCTTGCCAGGTTTTACCGACGATCTGAAGGATGATGTGTTCACCTGTCGCTTACAGTTCAGATTTTAAGTTGCAGTAACCATTTCATAACCTTCCCATAATATTTTGCCTCCGGGAGACTGGGTAAAGCGTCCACTTAACAATTCCGTAATATTGCGTTAACATCTCAATAACATCTTGAAGATACTTTTGCCCGCACACTAAAATGACTGTTGTGAGCAAAAAGTACTTCTTTATACTTCCCTTATTGTTCTTTAGCCTGTTTGCTTCAGCACAATCTACCCGCCTTTATGGTAAAGTGATCAATTCAAAAAATGAACCGGTACCCGGGGCCACCATCAGCATTGAAGGTATTACCCGTACCATGGCTGCCGACGTGGAAGGCCGTTTTTCCATTACCCTGGAACCTGGTAAAAAATATGTGATCAGGATCTCGAGCGCAGGATACAATGCCAAGATCGTGGAAGATGTAGAGGTAAAACCTGCCGACGATAACAGCATTACCATCGTGCTGGAGAACAAGACCCTGGAAGAAGTGGTGGTAAGAACTTCCGTACGACGTGAAAGCACTGCCGCATTGATCAATTTCCAGAAGAACAATACCTCTTTGTCGAGCGGATTGGCCGCCGATTTCATCAAAAGGACCCCCGATAAGAACACAGGAGAGGTGATCAGGCGCGTGAGCGGCGCTTCCATCCAGGATAATAAATTCGTTATCGTTCGCGGCCTGAGCGACCGCTACAACCAGGCCATGCTCAACGACGCTTTGATGCCCAGCTCCGAGCCCGATAAGAAAGCTTTCTCTTTCGATATCATCCCGGCAGCAATGATCGACAATATCATCATCAATAAAACAGCAACACCCGATATGCCAGGCGAATTTGCCGGCGGCCTGGTACAGATCAATACAAAAGATATTCCCAACAGGAATGTACTCACAGTTGGTGTTTCCGTTGGATATAATACGCAATCCACTTTCAAGGATTTTACCAGCAATCCCCGCAATGCTACGGATTGGCTTGGGTTCGATAATGGCGATAGAAGCCTTCCAAAAGGAATCCCTTCCACTACCGGCTATCGCAGCCTCACCGATGACCAAAAGATCGGGGAGACCAAAAGGTTCAAAGATGATGTATACAGTGAGAAAGTAAGAAAGGCCATTCCTATTACAACTGTGAACCTTACCTGGTCGAATGTGGCCAATTGGAAGAACGATGCCAAATTCGGAACGATCGTTTCCGTATACCATCGCCAGGGAATGACAGTGTATGATGAAGTGGAAAGAGCCCGCTATGAGCAAAACCGCACACCCATCTTCTCCGGATCGGAAGTACAGAACAGGTATTCCGTGAATGCAGGCGTGCTGGCCAATTTCACCTATGTAAAAGGCAAACACAAAATATCATTCAAGAACCTGTTCAACCAGTTGTACGAAGACAATTACTATAACAGGAGCCTGAATAACCCCGGCCGCTTGCAGATCATTTCACTGCGCTCTTCTTTCCTGAACCAGCGCTCATTGTACAGCGGACAACTGGAAGGCGAACATGCCATCACCAGGTCGGGGATCAAGTTCAAATGGAATGGTAATTTCTCCTATAATTATAAGACACAGCCTGATTTCAGAACAGCCCAATATGTTCAGAGCACATCCACGCCTTCAGCACCTTTCGAACTGGATAACGACGATAGCCGTCGTTTCTTCTCCACGCTCAAGGATTATGCAACAGGCGCCAATGGTTCACTCTCCATTCCATTTACATTCCTGGGGAACAAACAAACCCTGAAAGTAGGCGGTGGTACCCTGCTCCGTTTCCGCGATTTCAAGGCCAGGTTGTTCCGCTATGATCCTGCTTCTTCCTCAACAAACCTGAAGATCCCTTACGACCAGGCATTCCGGAAAGAGAATATCAACAGGAATGGATTGTTCCTCGAAGAGCAGACGCAGAACACGGATAAATATTTTGGTGTATCGGCACTCAATTCAGGATTCGTTATGTTCGATAATAAGATCGGAGATAATATCCGTCTTATCTGGGGACTTCGTGCCGAATTCTTCGAGCAGGTATTGACTTCGAGAGACCTCTCCGTAAAACGGATCGTACTCGATTCGGAAAAATGGGACTTCCTGCCTTCACTCAATCTTACTTATAGTATCAATAATAAGAACCAGGTCCGTTTTGCCGCTTCGCAAACAGTTGCCCGTCCGGAGTTCCGTGAAGTGGCGCCATTCCAGTTCTTCGATTATGAGCAGATATGGGGCATTGGCGGTGAAATCGATCTCAAAAGAACTTCGATCCTGAATGCCGACCTGCGCTACGAATTCTACCCCAGGTCCGGTGAGCTGATCTCTTTCGGTGTGCTGGCCAAGCATTTCGATAACCCTATCGAACTGAGGATGGACCCGGGCAGCAATAGCGACCGCTGGTTATTCAATTATGCCAATGCCGATAAAGCATTCCTGTACGGAGCCGAAGTAGAGATCAGGAAGAGCCTCGACTTCATCAATGATAAACTCAATAACCTCACCTTCATCGGTAATTTCACCTACCTCGATTCAAAAGTAACGCTCACCACCGAACAGGCATCAGGCGCCAAGACCGACCAGGACAGGCCCCTGTTCGGCCAGTCGCCCTACCTCATCAATGCCGGTCTCCAATATACCAACAAGGGCTGGAATGCGACAGCACTCTACAACAGGGTGGGCCCCCGCTTATATCTCGTGGGCGATCCTACAGGCGCCGGGTTCTATGATATCTATGAGAAGCCGCGTAATGTGATCGACCTGCAGGTTTCGAAAAGACTGATGAAAGATAAGCTGGAATTGAAAGCGACCGTGTCCGATCTCCTGAACAATAAATTTGCTTTCTATGATAATCCTTCCTCCAGGGCAGGATACAATGCAAGCCAGGGCGACAGGATCAACTATTCCTATACACCAGGTACTACCATCACGATTGGCGTTACCTACGACTTTGAATTGAAGAAAAGAAAATAAACCCAAACTAATACACACCATACTATTCTAAAAAATAGAGAAATTTTATGAAGAAGCTCAAACAAATCCTGCTGATTGCCGTAGCATCTGCGTCACTCGCATCCTGTGTGAAGGTGAATTTCAATGATGATGCCGGCGGCGGTGGCAATAATAATGGCAACTCCGATGATCCTAACCAGACAAGGATACTTACCGGCTCTTATGAAAGGAATATCACCCTCGAGGGTGGCGTATATACGCTGAAAGGATATGTGTTCTTTACAAGCGGGACCACCCTCCGTATCCCGGAAGGCACTGTCATAAAAAGTGATGTGTCTCAAAAAGGCGCATTGATCATCGAAAAAGGAGCAAAGATCGATGCCCAGGGCTCTGCCACCAAACCCATTGTTTTCACTTCCGGCAAAGCGCCTGGCGACAGAAGGCGTGGCGACTGGGGTGGTGTTATCCTGCTGGGCAAAGCTCCCACCAACAGGCCCTTATCTCCCGCTCCTGTGATCGAAGGTGGTGTCGACCGCGTGTATGGCGGTACCGATGCGAACGATAATTCAGGCACTATGCGTTATGTTCGTATCGAGTGGGCCGGTATTGCTGCCGAGCCTGGTTCAGAGATCAATGGTCTTACCTGTGGTGGTGTAGGCGCCGGCACAACATTGGAATATATCCAGGTATCTTACGGTAATGATGATGCCTATGAATTTTTCGGTGGTACTGTGAATGCCAAATACCTGATTGCCTATGCAGCATCCGATGACGATCTCGACTTCGATTTCGGATATAACGGAAAGATCCAGTTTGCAGTTGTTCAGCGCAAGCCTGAAATTGCAGATACGGACGCCGGCAATGGTGTTGAATGCGATAATGATGGTTCCGGTACAGCAGCAACGCCGGTCACCAAGCCTACTTTGTCGAATATCACCTGGATCGGGCCTAACGGAGACCCCAATACACAGGCAAACCTGAATTACGGAAACCGCTGGAGAAGATCAACCCGTTTCTCTGTTCATAACTCCGTCATGATGGGCTGGCCCAAAGGCGGGTTCGTGATCGAATCGGTGAACTCATACAATGATTATATGACGAATGGTAATTCAGAGTTCAAGAACAACCTGGTGCACGCTATGAATGAGGCTTATTATACGGATTCTGTAACAGCCAGGGCATTCTCCAGCTATCCTCCCAATCCTTTGACCAGCGCGCAGACCACTGCTATGCGCAGGGAAGTTGCCTTAAATATCAAGACCAGGGCTGAAGCCAATGGTAATACTACCTATACGAACCCGAACGACATCATGCTGGAAGCACCTTTCAACTGGGATGCGCCAAACTACATGCCGAAAGCAGGGTCTCCCGCTTTATCCGGTGCAGTCTTCGCAGGATTGGACCCCTTCTTTACCACTGTTACACACCGTGGAGCATTCGGCACTACCAACTGGCTTACAGGATGGAGCAGCTTCACACCCCAAACCAACGCATACTAAGCAATTACAAGGAGAACCTATATATTTACGAAGCCGCTTTACCTGGGCGGCTTCGTGCTATTAAAACACCGGACAAAGTATATGAGAATAGTTTTATTGTTTGCGGCTTTATGCTCTTGTATAGGTGCATGTAATGATGCAGGAACGAAGCATGAAGGAACTCCTGTAAAGGCGACCAAGGATACATCAATTGCCCCACGGGAAGTAAAGACTGCTCTCGACGCAGCGCCTGCATTGAGACAGGCCGATAGCCTTCAGATCATTTACTATGATAATCCCGATGGGGATTCTCTTCGTTATGCAAGGTTTTTCAGGTACACCGTTTCGAAAGACACTGCTGTGATCGATGGTCTGCTGGCCAACCTCCATCAGCCTGTGGAACAACGCGATGGCAATAAGAATTGCCGGTCGGAAGGGAAGATCTTCGTGTTTGCAAAGCAGGCTGTTCTAAAGACCATTTACTTCTCTACCCGCTGCGATACCTGTTGCTACCTCTACTTCATCAATGATGGAAAGTTCAATTACTGCGGGCTCGACAGTAGGCTTAAAACTGCACTGAAAGAAAACAGGAAGATCAGCCGGGAGCCCTGACAGGCAGTGATTATTTCTTTTGGGGAATATACACATAAGCTACTTCATAAGACACTTTGCTCAGTTCCGGAAGGGATTGACCCAGGAGAAGGTCTTGCTTTTGGGGTGTAGGCTCACAGATCGAATATCTATTACCGTTATACACGATAACATTTCCAACCGGCTTATCGAACTGAACAGCAATGGTGACATGGTTGGGATAGGAAAGTACGATCATGGGAAGATCATATATTTCCTTCACGAGACAGAAGAAAAGAGCAACCCTGTCCTCACAATCGCTTTGCTCATACAGCAAGGTCTGCTCAGGCGATAATCGCTTTTCACTCCCGAATTGCTCGGTATCCCGCTCGAAGAGGAAAGCGTAGCGGGTAAACCGCATCAGGTAATCAACGCCGTTCCTCTTGCTCATCCCTTTGATATTTTTCTTCAGCATGGGAATGAGCGAGCGGTAAGTCTCCCTGCTGAGCGGGATATTCAGGTAAGATTCGTAATCCACAGCAGGATAGTTGTTGAAGAGTGTACGGACCTGTGTATTGAGCTTTACTTTAAAATGATAATCATTCTCATTGTAACTGAAATGCAGGTCTTTTACCCGGTAATCGGCTGGCCTGAATTCCGGTAGCTTCCTGATCTTGTAGGAAAAAACTTTCTCTGCCCCGGGAACGGCAATAGCGACCGTTTCGAACTGGTCTTTTTCGAAATCGATCTTTCCGTAGTCGTGGTAATTCAGGCAAACATATTGTTTCCCTTCATAGATACGGTGGGGAATATTGTAAATATTTTCATCGCAGCGTGTATAAAAAAGGACCCTGTCTTTTGAGATGGTGAGGATGGCATCATAGCCGGTTTTGCTGAGAAAGAACCATTTGAACAGCGTATAGCGGACGTAGTTATTGGCTTTGGGGCTGATGTGCTGTGCTGTTTGACGGATCAACTGGTAGAACAGCCAGTCGTCGGAACCTTGCTTTTCTTTATACTCGCGCAGGACCTTTACAACCTGCCGGTACCCGCCGTTATTCAAGCTATCATAAAATGCCAGGATGGATTCCTGCGTGAGCATGGCGAGCAGAGCAGGAGTAGGCGTCAGGTCGAAATCGAATTGAATGGGTTCGCCGCAGAAATCGAATTGAAGATGGGCCGGGGCAGACTGGGCAGTAAGCATACCCGGCCTGGTGAACAGGGCAAGCAGGAAAAACCATATCGACAATCTGAGTTTCAAGCGACCAGTTTCTGATTCCTAATTTACTAAGATTTAATAGTTGCTTAATATTAAATATCATAAGGATTAATTATCAGTCGATAATAAATTACGATCCGCCTATCTATTTCATGGAAGACCAGTCGTGGACAATGGCGGCAAAAAATTTGAGAAGTGTACACCAGGCATACATATATAATGGAGAAGATGGAGTGGAGCAATTTCTTAACCTTCCCGTAAAACTGCGATAAGCCATTTCTGATAAGCCTCCTATAACTTTGCGGCTCGCACTGGTACTTTATTGTCCGTTAACTAACGAATGTTATTAAGTTTTGTTTCACCAATTAATTTTATGTGATGGTGGTCGTGCGATGTCTATCGTGACGGCCTTTTTACGAAATATTACCCAATGGAAATGGGTATTGTCATTAGAAATTATCAAAAAATGATGAAGGGTGCTTTGATTGTAAGCTTAGGATGTTAACTTTGGAAGGCTCGTTGAAGCAGACCGCCCATACTCCTTGGAGACCGACCTTAAAAACCCTGTCCTGCCTGCGTCCTTTTTAAAACCTTGCCAGAGCTGAACCTGTGTCATTATCATCAGCAGTATAACAACAAATACATATCTCTTTTCTTAGTGAGAGATCTTCTCTCATGTGACTTACGCCGTTCGATTTCTATCGTGACGGCTTTTTTATTCTTACAGGACCCTTTTCGTTGACTACATTAATATATATATAGGCGCAGGGAGGCAATTCGATGCCTCCCTGTATGCCTTGAAGTGGAAACCAATTACCCTAATACAATTACAATAAAAACACGATCATGAAGGTTTTTCCTATGCCGGCCATCAATTGAAGATCAGATCGGGATATGGGATCTCGAGCTGGTATTTCAGGGAAGAGCACCTGAACATGAGCATATTGACGATGGCTTCTGTGGAGTATTTATAATTGACACCCGGAGTTACAGGATCGCTCACCCAGTTGTTGAAGGTATCGGTGAAATCATCGTCGAGCTTGTCGAGCGTTTTGATACCGATCTTTTTCAGGGCAGCAGCATTGCAGAGTTGTTCATACTGGCCCCTGATGGGGATAGCGATCATTTTCTTGCGGAGATACAGTGCCTCCGCCGGGGTTTCGAAACCGGCGCCACATACAATGCCATGGCAGGAGATAAGGCTACTGTTGAAATCTTTTTTATTGACGGGGATGAAGGTCACATGACCGATCGTTTTCTTTTCTTTCACTTCGCGTGAGAACACTTCGAAGCGGTGATCGGTGAAAGGTTGCAGGAAGGGCAATACCTGGTGATCACAATAGGAAGGGAGATAGACAGTGATATGCCCCTTATTGACGGATTCACCCCGGAGGATATCTTCCTTGATCACGGGAGAGAAAATAAAATCATCATAGCATTCGAAATGCAGGCCGATGTATTGGGAAGCCCTGGCATAATTCTGCAGGATCCATTCACCTACCTTGCTCGGTTTATCGGGGCGGGGAGTTTTGTCCGACTGAAAGCTGGCCTGGTGCCCGAAGTTCACCGAAGGCACTTTTTTGTAAGCGCAGGCGAGCGATGTGATGCATTCAAAATCGTTCAGTACGAGGTCGTATTGCTCAACGGGCAGGTCGCGCATTTCTTTCATTACCCGGAAGGGAGAGATTTTCCTGGTCATTTTCCAGTAATCGAGGCTGCCTGCGCAGGTATAGAAAAGGCTCAGACCTTCACTGCGGTATTTGACGGGAGCGTCCAATGGCAGTGTGCTGTTGGCCCCGCTGAGAAAGATATCTACGGTCCCGAATTTTTCAAGATAGGGCAGGAGCTCCATGGCCCTGCTGATATGTCCGTTCCCGGTAGCCTGAATTGAATACAAAATTTTCATGCCTGTGATAGTATTGCTTTGGTTTTAGATAGCCAGTGAATTGATATAAAAACTGATCTCGTCGGTGATCACGTTCAGCGGCATTTTGGTATCGGTGGCCGGAACATGCTGGAACTGCTTTTCATCGTATTCGAAGATCGTCCATTCATTATGATGATATTCCAATGCGGTGAGATGCTCCACCCAGTCGCCGGAATTCAGATAAGTGACCTGTCCTTTCTCCGTTTGTACGATCCTTTTCTGCGGCTGATGGATATGCCCGCAGATCACGTAATCATATTTTTTCTCGATGGCCAGCTCTGCTGCGATCATTTCGAAATCATTGATCTTGGTGACGGCCTTGTTCACTTCGGCCATCACCTTTTTGGAAATGGATAGTTTCTCGCGGCCCAGTGATCTCAGGATGAAGTTCACAAGGCGATTGAACAGGATCAGCACTGCATATCCATTGCTGCCCAGCTTTGCCAGCACCTTCGCTCCACCTTTGGTGGTGTTGTCGAATACATCGCCGTGGAAGATCCAGGTCATTTTATTGTCGATCTCCAATACCAGCTTATCGGTCAGTGCGAAATTGCTGAGCTGGAAATCGGTATAGCGGCGGAATTGTTCGTCGTGGTTGCCGGTGATATAGAATACGCGCGTACCCTTCATCATCAGGTTCAATACTTCTTTGATCACCGCCATGTGGGAGGAAGGGAAATAACGTTTGGAGAATTGCCAACAGTCGACAATATCGCCGTTGAGGATCAGGATATTTGGCGAAATGCTCTTCAGGTAGGCTACCAGTTCTTTTGCGCGACAGCCATACGTGCCGAGATGCACATCTGAGATCACTACAACATCTACGGGGCGTTTATCCATTGGGTAGAGTTTTTCAAAGTTCTGCACGTAGTTTTACTTATGTTTTAAACAAGCGTTAAGAAATTGTGTCTTTTGTGTGAAGAAAAGGTTAAGCGGGAGGCTGGAAAAACCAAACACCCTACCTTGTACGGATTTTAATGCTCCCCGATCCATGAACGAAGACCTGATATTATTGATTGGCGAAAAAATCAAGGCCAAACGCACCCAAAAGAAGATCACCCTGGAAGAACTGGCTAATCGTGCCGGGGTTACCAAAGGGCTGATCTCGCAGATAGAGAATAACCGTACTGTTCCTTCACTCCCCGTACTGTTCAATATCATCCATTCGCTACAGGAAGACCTGAAGTCCTTTTTCGAGGACATGCACGAACATTTTACCAATGGCCATGTGTTCATTGTACGAAATGGTGAAGAAAAACGGTTCGAGAAAGAACCGGTGAAAGGGTTCACCTACAAAAGAATACTCACCAAGAGCCTGGTAACCCAAGCCGTGGATTTCGTACTGCTCGAATTGAAAAAAGGAGCTGTCAGGAAACAGATGATCCGGACAGATGCTTTCGAGTGCAAGCATATATTAAAAGGAAGTATCGAATACCAGATAGAAAAAGAGAAATTCATTCTCCATGAAGGAGATACCCTCTTCTTCGATGGCCGCGCCAAACACCGTGTACGTAACCTGGGTAACGGTGAAGCTATGATACTTGTGATTTATTTGTTTTGATGTCTGAACTGGGATTTGTGGGATTTATGGGAGGGATGGGATAGGTCGTTGATATTTATACATGCTTCAATACACATAACTGTTCTTGTATATAAAAGAATAGCCTGAAAATTTTCAGGCTATTCTTTTTCTTGAGATGTATCCCATCCCTCCCATAAATCCCACAAATCCCAGTTCAGACATACTTAACATTAGTTTAGCCCCTCTAAACAATTAATGTTTTGGTAAACCTCCTTTAACAATGTCTTCACACGATCGGAATAATTTCGTGATACAATTTTTTACACAGCACTCCCTCACAAAAAATCTGTTTATGAGCTATTCATTTTTCTCTGCCGGGAAAAAGGTACCTATACTTTTATTGTTAATGATGCCATTTTCCCTGTTCGCACAAAAACAAATCTCCGGAAAAGTAGTTTCCTCTGTTGACCAATCACCACTGGCAGGGGTATCCGTAATCGTAAAAGGCACGAAGAACGGTACTGCCTCCAATGCCAACGGTGTGTTCGTGATCAGCGTAAAGCCTGGTGATATTCTGGTATTCAGCGGTGTAAGTGTGAAAGGCAGCGAGTTCGTTTTCAATGGTGAAGAGTCGATCATGGCCGTTCTCGACGTCGATGCGAGAAACATGAACGAAGTGGTGGTAACGGCCCTGGGCGTAAAGAAAGAGACCAAAAGGCTTACCTACGCCATCCAGGATGTAAAGACCGCCGAGCTGATCAAAGCCCGTGAGCCTAATCCTATCAACAGCCTGAAAGGAAAAGTAGCCGGTCTCAATGTGAACATCGGCAACGAATTGCTTCGCCAGCCTTCCATCAATTTTCGCGGTGAGGGCAATATCCTTTTTGTGGTAGATGGCGTACCCATTACTACGGATACGTGGAACATCAGTCCTGATGATATTGAGAGTTATACTTTCTTAAAAGGACAATCTGCCTCTGCCCTTTATGGAAGCCTTGCCCGTAACGGCGCTATCGTGATCAATACCAAGAAAGGAACGAAAGACAAAAGAGGTTACGCCATCGAATTCAATTCGAGCACCATGTTCGACAAAGGATTTCTCGCGCTGCCCAAATACCAGGATGAATATGGTCCGGGTTCAAAGGGCAAGTACGCTTTCGGCGATGGTGTTGGCGGTGGCCTGAACGATAACGACTACGATGTATGGGGCCCGCGTTTCCAGGGACAACTCATCCCACAGTATGATGGCAAAGTGGACCTTAACAAGACCTTCGAAACCAAATTCGCAGACGGCACTGTATTCAAAGGGAATATTCAGCCTACTCCCTGGATCGCCCGTGGGAAAGACAACCTGAAAGAGTTCCTGCAAACAGGTATCCTTTCCACCAATCATATTTCGGTTGCCGCCAAAGGCGATAAATATGATATCCGCTTCGGCCTTGGCCATACCTACCAGCGTTCCATCGTGCCCAATATGAGCCTGAACACTACCAATTTCAATCTTAGCGCCGGATATGATTTCTCCGATAAGATCCGTCTTACTGCCGATATCAATTACAGCCGTCAATATTCACCCAATTTCCCCGATGTGAACTATGGTCCCAATAGTATGATCTATAACGTGATCATCTGGGCCGGCGCCGACTGGAGCATGAAAGATATGCGCAACTACTGGCAACCCGGTAAAGTGGGCATTCAGCAGATCTATGCCGAGTACCAGCGCTACAACAATCCCTGGTTCATGGTATATGAATGGCTCCGCCCGCATTATAAGAATGATCTCTATGGCTATATATCACTGAACTGGAAATTCGCCAGGAATTTCGAACTGATGTACAGGCCCGGCGTGTCTACCTACAGCATTTTCCGCCAGGAAAAAATGCCGGTATCGGCAGGTGCTTATGGCCGGGATGAAAGGCTGGGTGACTACCGAGAAGACAATCGCCATTTCTTTGAATCCAATAATGAAGTACAGGTGAAATACAATTCCCGCTTCTTCAATAATTTCCTGAGTGTGGATGGTTTTGTGGGTGGCAATATCAGGTCGGCCAGGTACAATGGTCAGTTTGCTTCTACTGATTACCTCAGTGTACCCGGACTATACACACTGGCCAATACTCTACGTCCGGGTAAGAGTGCTTCCCTGGCACTGGAAAACCTGATGGTGAGCGGTTATTACTCGTTCGATTTCGGGCTCGGCAAATGGCTCTCGCTCAACACCACCGGCCGTTTCGATAAAGTAAGCACGCTGAAGCTCGACCATAATACTTATTTCTATCCTTCGGTGGGTGTGTCTACTGCCGTAACGGATTATGTAGATATGCCCCGCGCTGTCTCCTTCCTCAAATTCAGGGGCTCTTATGCTGAAGGTAGGAATGCCGGCCTGTATGCCACCATCGGCCAGCCACCTATTGGCTTCGGAACCGGGCAGGGTTATGGACAGGAGTACCAGACGCCCATCAATATGGGTATCTACGACCTCATCTATAATGGCTACACGATCAGCAATGGTAATTATAATAATGCTCCCGGTGTAGTATATACGAACGGGTTGCTCGATCCCAACCTTACTGCCGATAACAAAAAGACAGTGGAACTGGGAATGGACCTCCGTTTCCTGAAAAACAGGATCGGACTGGATGTTACCTGGTTCAATTCAAAATCCGAGTTGCTCAGCAACCGCAATGATGTCATCTCTCCCACATCCGGTTATGATTATGTAAAGACCAACTATGGCAGCTACAAGAATACAGGATGGGAGATCACGCTCTCGGGAACACCGGTAGTTACGAAGAATTTCAACTGGAATGTCAATGTGAACTGGTCAACCTTCGTTCGCAAATGGATCAAACACCCGACACCTGATAACTGGAGCAAGGATGGATCGAGGGTCGACATGTATTATGGTGAAGGATTCATTCGTACACCCGACGGCCAGCTGGTGCATGGCGCCGATGGATTGCTGATGCGCTTCCGCGATGCCGGCCAGGGTGATGCCAAAAGGATCTTCGGCCATGGAGACCCCGACTGGTCCTGGGGCATTACCAATAGCATAGGCTACAAGAACTTCAGGCTTGGTTTCCAGTTCGACGGTGTGGTCGGTGGCGTATTCCACGACTATGTTCGCCAGAAAATGTTGCAGGGCGGCAGGCATATCGAAACGGCCACCGGTTTGTGGGGTGAGCACAGGCCCGATGATGTAACCGGCGGCTCACTCGTAGCTCCCGGTATCAAACTAAACGGTACCATTCAACTCGATCCTGTTACCGGTGAGATCACCAACATGAAAGACCTCACGGTAGTGAACAATGCACAGAAGACCACGGTACAGAACTATTCCAGCCGCTATGCGAATATTGCCGAGCTCAATATCATCAATAAAACATTTGCCAAACTGCGTGAAGTAACGCTCACCTACCAGTTCCCGGAATCGCTGTTCAGGAAATCATTCATCAGGAAGGCCGAGTTCTCACTGGTTGGCCGCAACCTCCTGCTTTTCTTCCCCAGCAGGTACAAGGATGTGGACCCCGATCAATTCACCCAGGCAAATGGATCAGATCTTCAGACACCCTCCACCCGCCGATTCGGTTTCAATATCAACCTTACTTTTTAAAACAGTATACACACCATACAATGAAAAAGTCATTATACCTGTTGGCTGTTGTTGCGCTGCTGATCATGTCTTCCTGCCAGAAAAGGTTTGAAGACCTTCAGAAAAATCCGAATGTATCAGCTGCTGCGCCACCCTACCTGCTCCTGAATAAGCTGCTCAATGATCTCTCGGGAGGGATCAGCGGGGCACAACCCTGGGGCGATGTTGCCCGCTACAACCAGTTTTTCTGCCGCAATTATCAATACTACGGCGATAACCAGTATAACTGGAACAACGGGCCATTCGATGTGTATACCAATACGCTCAAGAATATTCCGCAGATGGAACTGGAAGCCAAACGTCTTGCAGGCAACGATCAGACAGGCTACCACGCCATCGGCAAATTCCTTCGCGCCCATTATTTCTATAACCTCACATCCATGATGGGCGATATACCTATGAAAGATGCGCTGAAAGGGACCGATAACCTGCAACCTTCTTATGACACGCAGAAAGATGTATTCATACAGATTTTGAAATGGCTCGATGAGGCCAACAACGATTTCAAGAACCTGAACGATAAGAAAGAACAGATCCAGGGCGACTTCTTCTATAATGGCAATTTCGATAATTGGAGAAGACTGGTGAATGTTTATAAGCTTCGCGTGCTGATCGCATTGAGTTATAAAGAGGCCGATGCCGACCTGAAGATCAAACAAAGGTTCTCGGATGTCATGAATAATGCCACGGATTATCCTTTGTTCAGGGGAATGGAAGATAATTTCTCCTATAAATACATCGCCACTATCAACAACTATCCTACCAACACCGTGAACTTCGGAAATGATGCCCTGCGCTACAATATGGCAGAGACCTATGTGAAAGGTTGCACGGATATCAGCGACCCCCGCGTTCTGATCACCTGCGAGCCTGCCTGGAAACTGGTGAATGATAATGGATGGGCGCCTAACGACTTCAGGGCTTTTGTAGCTTCGGGCACAGGGGAATCGCAGGATATCATGGAAAGCAAAGCGCTCAGCTATAGCATTTCACTGATCAACCGTTACCGTTATTACCGTACTATGACGGCTGAAGATTTCATCATTGCCGGATACCCGGAACTCTGCTTCAATATTGCGGAAGCCATTAACCGCGGATGGGTCAGCGGCAATGCGGAGGACTGGTATAAGAAAGGTATCCAGGCGTCACAGGGATTTTATGGTTTGAAGAACGGTACCAATACCGCTTATTACCTGGCTATCGGAAAATCGTTGAAGCAAAATGAATGGACACAGGCCAATTTCAATTTCGATTTCGATACCTGGTATGTCCAGGCCGGCGTAAAATATGAGACAGGCAGCGCAGGGTTGAACAAGATCTGGAAACAGAAATACCTGGCCTTCTTCCAGAACTCGGGATGGGAACCGTATTTCAATTACCGTCGCACCGGTGTGCCTGCTTTCTCTACCGGGGTTGGAATTGGTAACAATGGCGTAATACCGAAACGATGGGCCTATCCTTCGTACGAGCAGAACCGCAATAAAGACAACCTGAAGGCTGCGCTTGACCGGCAGTTCGGCGGCAAGAACAGTATCAACGAAGTGATGTGGCTGATTAAATAATTTGATAACATTCGGGAATATAGATTTTGACTAAGTTCGAACCATCAATTTTATATCCCTGCAAAAGATATTATCATAAACTCTTTAGGCAAATCAAGAGCAATCGTAGCAGTTTCTTAATGTTGACGGCGAAGCTTGTCTAAGTTTCGCCCTTTTTTTCCTTCACTGCCCATCTGCATTGCATTGTCTTCAAAAAATTTATTATGAAAATAACTTACTGTTTCTTACTGTTACTTGTATGCGTAAACTGTATCTATGCACAATCCGCGCGCAAAACGGAAAACCTGGTCATCGTTACGCTCGATGGGATGCGCTGGCAGGAGATCTTCAACGGAGCAGATGAAATGCTGATCAACGACAGCATTTTCAACCGCGACAGGGATGGGCTTAAAAATAAATTCTGGCATCCATCGGTTGAGCAACGGCGTGAGAAACTATTCCCTTTCCTGTGGACCGTTGTGGCCAAACAAGGCCAGTTGTATGGCAACAGGAAATATGAAAACAAGGTAGACAATGCCAATCCATACTGGTTCTCCTATCCGGGGTATAATGAAATATTCACCGGGTATCCCGATACAGCCGTGAATTCCAATGATAAGATCTATAACAAGAATGTGAATGTGCTTGAATTCATCAATAAACAAAAAGGATTTACCGGCAAGGTCGCCGCTTTTTCCACCTGGGATGTGTTTCCTTATATCCTGAATGGACCACGCAGCGGCGTATATGTAAATGCCGATGTAGATACGCTTTCATTCAATCACCCGCAGTTGCAGCTCATCAATGATATACAGTTCCTCACAACCCGCCCCATCGGTGTGCGGCCCGATGTGCTCACCTATATCGCAGCCCGTGAATACCTCAAGGCATACAAGCCGAAAGTATTGTATATTGCTTTCGACGAAACGGACGATTTTGCACACGCAGGTATGTACGATCAATATCTCGGCAGCGCCCATGCCGAAGACGCCATGATCAGGGATATTTGGAATACGGTACAATCGATGCCCCAATATAAAGACAGAACGAGCCTGCTCATTACCGTTGACCATGGCCGCGGCGATAAGATCAAGACCAACTGGCAGCATCATGGAAGCAGGATCGAAGATGCACATGAAATATGGATAGCCGCCATGGGCCCTGATTCGAAACCACTGGGCGAATTGAGAACACCGGGCCAGTTGCACCAGCAGCAGATCGCGGCCACCATTGCACAATTACTGGGCTTCAATTTTACGGCCAACCATCCTGTAGCCGCACCCATTCATTCCATATATTCAAAATAAATAGTATGCAGGCAGAAAATGCACAGGCAATTGCCGATGAGATCATCCGGATGTATGAACAGCACGGCGGGGAGGAATATGCCGGTGAAGCAGTTACACAACTGGAGCACATGGCGCAGGCCGCGCAACTGGCCGAAGAGCAGGGCTACGATGAAGAAGTGGTCCTCGCGGCTTTCCTTCATGATATAGGCCATATCTGCGTTTCTGCGCAGGGCCACAATGAAATGGATGGATTTGGCATCAAAGACCATGAAGAAGTAGGCGCTGAGTTTCTCGAAGAAAAGGGATTTTCCAGCCGGTTGATCAAGCTGGTGGGCGCGCATGTGGAAGCAAAACGTTATCTTACTCATAAGTCGCCTGAATATTATGATGAGCTTTCGGAAGCCAGCAAAAGAACGCTGGAATTCCAGGGAGGCAGGATGAGTGAAGAAGAGGCAAAAGCTTTCGAATCGCATCCCCTCTTCGGGCTCATCATCAAAATGCGGCGCTGGGATGAAGATGCCAAGATCGAGCAGGTGCCGGTGCCTCCGTTGGAGAAATACAGGCAGATGATCGTCAGGCACCTCGTACAGGCTACCGACAAAGCATAGGGGAACTATTAACCAGGTATTAATACAATATGTTTATATGCGAAGAATCGAGCTGGTCGTTTTTGATATGGCAGGCACTACCGTGCGCGACAAAGGAAATGTAGCCGTAGCCTTTATGGAAGCCTGCAGTCATTACGGCATTGAAGTACCCAAAGAAGAAGTGCATAAAGTAATGGGATTCCGCAAGAGCGATGCCGTGAAGATCCTGCTGGATAAGTTTTATACCGGGCCTGCCGAAAGGACCGGGGAGCTTACAGAACAGATCCACGACCGGTTTACCAGGTCCATGGTGGAGTTCTATAGAACAGACCATGCTCTGGCCCCGCTGCCTCATGCAGAAGAAGTTTTCGAATGGCTTCACCGCCAGGGCGTGAAAGTGGCGCTGAACACAGGATTCACCAAAGCCATCACCGATACCATCCTCGACCGCCTGCAATGGAACAACAATGGCGTGATCGATTTTGTGATCTCCAGCGATGAGGTACCTGAAGGACGCCCGCACCCATTTATGATCGAAGCGATCGTGAAAGCCCTGGGTATTGCAGGCAATACACAGGTAATGAAAGTAGGGGATACCGAAGTGGATGTAGAAGAAGGCCGCAATGCCGGCTGTGGCATGGTAGTAGGCGTTACAACGGGAGCGTATACCCGAACTGAACTGGAACAATACCGGCCCGACATCATTATCGATAGCCTGGCAGAATTGCCATCTTTAATAGCATAACTTTGGAAACACTCACCGCCGGCGCCACTACATTTTCAAGAAGGCAGATCCTGGTAGCGATCTATGCCGCCCTTGTGGCATTCCTCAGCTATGCGTCCGTGTATGCCTACCGGAAACCCTTTACAGTAGCCACTTTCGACGGCCTGAGCTTTTGGGGTGTGAAATACCAGGTGTTGCTCATCATCAGTCAGGGGTTGGGGTATATGCTGAGCAAATTCGCAGGCATCAAATTCATTTCCGAGCTTAAAAGGATGGGCCGCTGGAAGACAAGCGCCATACTGATCGGGGCTGCCTGGTCCTCACTCCTCATTTTCGGATTGGTCCCTGCCCCTTATGGAATGCTCTGCCTGTTCGTGAATGGTTTCATGCTGGGATTCATGTGGGGCATCATTTTCAGCTATGTGGAAGGCAGGCGCGCTACCGACCTCATCGGTTCGGCGATGGCCGTGAGCTTTATATTTGCCGGCGGCTTCACGCGATCGGTGGCCGTATGGCTGCGCGATGCCTGGCAGGTGCCTGAACAATGGCTGGCCTTTATGACCGGTTTGGTGTTCGTAGTGCCGCTGATCATTTTCATCTATTTGCTGGAACGGCTGCCGGGCCCCGATGAAGAAGATATACAGGAGAGAACAGTGCGGCTGCCCATGTCGAAGGAAGACAGGGTCCGCTTTCTGCGCCTGTTTGGCGGGGGCATACTGGCCATCACGATCACCTATCTTTTCCTGACGATTATGCGGGATGTACGGGATAATTTCATGGCCAATCTCTGGAATGAACTGGGGTATGGCAATAAGCCTGCCATTTTCACCACCACGGAAACGATCACTTCCGTTGCCATCCTGCTGATGATGAGCCTGCTGGTTACCGTACGTAAAAATATCCGCGCCTTTAAATTGATACATTTCGTGATCCTCAGCGGGTTCCTCCTGTCGGGGATCTCTTCTTTATTATTTCTCACGGGCAGCCTCGATGGCGCTCTGTGGATGCAACTGGTCGGACTGGGTCTGTATATGGGATATATCCCTTTCAATTGTATTTTCTTTGAACGCCTGATCGCTTCATTCAGGATCGCCGGTAATGTGGGCTTCCTGATCTACCTCGTGGATGCGTATGGCTATCTGGGCAGTTCCTTCGTTATGCTCTCGAAGGAAATATTTCAAATAAAATTAACCTGGTCGCAGTTCTATCCTAACTGTGTAGTGATATTTTCGGTGATCGGATTGGCAGGCACTTTTTTCTCCTGGGTGTATTTCAGCCGTAAATATCAATCGTTAAAAAATTCCTGACCATTTTATGTCATCAACTTCAGCCATTGTTATCGGAGCCGGTATTGTTGGACTGGCAACGGCCCGCGCCCTTTCCGTTAAAGGGTTCAAGGTAAAATTATTTGAACGCACTCAGCAGGCGGTGGGCGCTTCGATCCGGAATTTCGGCATGATATGGCCCATCGGACAGCCCGGCAAATTGTATCATCGTGCGCTCCGCAGTCGTAGTATCTGGCAGGAGATCGGCGATACCGGCGCATTCTGGTATGAGCCGGCCGGCAGCCTGCATCTGGCGCACCATCCCGATGAATGGCAGGTATTGCAGGAATTGTATGCATCATTCAGGAGTGAGAGACCGGTGCAACTGCTTACGCCTGCTGAAGTGGCCGACCGTTCCGACGCGGTGGTCACCAAAAACCTGCTGGGCGGATTATACAGCGCTGATGAGTTGATCGTTGATCCCCGTGAGGCCATTGCCGCATTGCCCGGTTATTTGCAGGAAAAATATGGAGTGGAATTTTACTGGGGCAAATGCGTAAGCTATATATCCGACAATACCGTGTATATCGGCAATGAAGAAGAACATGAGGCGGACATGATCTTCGTTTGCAGCGGGGCCGATTTCGAGACCCTGTACCCCGAAGCATTTGCAGCCTATCCACTCACCAAATGCAAATTGCAGATGATGCGATTCAGGTCCCAGCCCGATGCCTGGCGGATCGGCCCATCCCTCTGCGGCGGATTGTCGCTCATTCATTATAAAAGCTTTACCGCGGCGCCATCATTATCGGACCTTCGTCAACGTTATGAGCAGGAAATGGCCGACTACCTGCAATGGGGCATTCACGTAATGGTATCGCAGAACGGGTATGGGGAGCTTACGGTGGGGGATTCTCACGAATACGGGCATACACATGATCCGTTCGATAAGGAATTCATCAATTCCATGATCATCGGGTACCTGAAGACCTTCGCGCAATTCAGGGACTGGACGATCGCAGAGACCTGGAATGGCACTTATCCAAAACTCACGGACGGGGAGACAGACCTTTTTTTCAGCCCTGAACCGGGCGTGTACGTGATCAATGGAGTAGGCGGCGCCGGCATGACCCTTTCCTTCGGGCTCGCCGAAGAAGTGACCGCATCTTTATAATTATAATATTATGTCCATGAACTCAGGAGTAGTTCAGATTCTGTTAACATTGAGTAAACAATCCCTTCACGGTTACATAATACAGGAGTAATACACAGGTAGCATGCAGTTGCTTTTTTTGCTTAACCCAACTGACATGAATACCGTACGCTCAACCATATATAAAAACAGGCCATTCCTTATTGGTTCTGTGATATTTCTGATCATTTCCCTGGTCTTTGGAGGTCTTTACTCCAAGTCGGACTGTTTTCTCACCCTCAATTTCTTTCATACCCATCCACTCGATCAATTCTTCATCTACTATACTTTGCTGGGGGATGGCTGGATAGTGCTGGCGCTGTTCATTTCTTTTTTGTTCTTCAGGCGGGCCCTCCTCTCCATTCATCTCATTCTGGCCTACCTGAGTTCGGGCATTGCGGCCCAGTTGATCAAATACGTGGCCCCGGCGCCGCGGCCTAAAGTTTTTTTGGAATCGACAGGATATGCGAATTTTATAGAAGGGATCACCAGGGGAGGATGGTCGAGTTTTCCGTCGGGGCATACAGCCACTGCCTTTGCTGTTGCTACCATCCTGGCTTTGCACGCTAAGAATAAATCGATCGGATTGGTGTACCTGCTGCTGGCTATCGGTGTAGGCTATTCGAGAGTATACCTGGGCCATCATTTCCTGGAGGATGTGACCGGGGGCGCCATGATCGGCCTATTCTTTGCGGGCTGGATCTACCTGGCGATCGGGCAGGTGCGATTATTACGTTGGGAAATTCGCCGTGAACCCGCCATGGCGATACAATCTTAAAGTACCTTGGATTATCGGAAACTGGTTATCAGGCTCATACTGGTCGCTACTGCACTGCGTTTGGTGGTAGCGGGCGTCACTGAATTGTCGAATGATGAAGTATACTATTGGACGTATGCACTAAAACTCCAATCCAATTATTTCGACCACCCTCCCATGATCGCCCTGCTGGTCCGCCTCTGCACAGGCAACCTGCTTTTCCAGCAGGAGCTATTCGTGCGGCTGGGAGCGATCCTGTGTGCGGCCATCAATACCTGGCTTATTTACCTGATAGGCGCCAGGGTCAATAATGAACGAACAGGGTGGATAGCGGCCTGCCTTTACACGGCGTCGTTCTACGGTTCGGTGCTGGCCGGACTGATCATGCTGCCGGATGCGCCGCAAATGGTCTTCTGGTTATACGGTGTGTTGTTGATGATGAAGATCTTTAAAGCAACAGGCAGCCGGCATAATCGCAACCGGCGGCTGGCGTTGTTCGGCCTCGTGGCAGGTCTCTGCATCCTTAGCAAAGTGCATGGGATCTTTCTCTGGTCTGGGTTTTTTCTATACATGATGCTGTATGATCGCAGCCTGTTACGCAATCCATTCTTTTATCTCTCTATCCTCATAACGGCTTGTGTGGTTTCACCCATTCTTCTCTGGAATATCGATAATGATTTTGTTACCTACCGGTACCATAACACAAGGGTCAGTTTTTTCAGCGCCGTTCAATGGGATGGGTTCTTGCGTCAAATATTAGGTGAGATAGGTTATAACAACCCGGTAAATATATTTCTCATCATATCGGCCCTGCTGGCCCTTCGCCATCATAAGCTCACCAATGAAAGGTTCCAGCAAAGGGCCCTGCTGGCAGTATCCATTCCGATGGTACTGTCTGTCTGGTTCCTGGCTTTGTTCAGGGATACGCTGCCGCACTGGACGGGCCCGGCTTATTCATTGCTGTTACTGTTGGCAGCAGGCAGGCTCAATGCCCGTACAAACGGTGTGCAACGCACGCCAACAGTTGTGAAAGTAGCAGTTGCCCTGCCTTTGATGATCTTGTTGCTGTTGCCTTTCGCCATCCGGTACCTGCCATACCAGATGGGCAAAAAAGAAGAGCTCTCTCTCGGGGCAGGCGATCTTTTGCTCGATATGAGTGGATGGGAATCCTTTGCCGAAGACTTTCGCCAGATAGCAAAGGAAGACCAGCATTCAGGCCGTATGAAAGGCCCCGTCACTATCCTGGCCGATTATTGGTTCCCTTCGGCCCATCTCGATTATTATGTGGCACGCCCTGCGGGATTCTATTTCTTGGCTATCGGTTCACTCAACAATATCCATCACTATGCCTGGGTGAACAGGAGCAGGGCGCCGCTTACCAGGGGGCAGGATGCTTATTATATAGCGGTATCGAATTATTATGATCCGCCTCCGCCTGCGATGGTGGCCGCGTTTCAGAAAATGGACGCGCCGGAAATGATTGGGCAATACCGCCGGAGGCTACGGGTAAGAAATTTTGTGATCTACCGGTTGCATAACTACCAGGGAGGGATACCCGATGATGGGATTATTCCGTAGCGCCTGTTCATTTTCTCAACAATGAAAAGGCGGCGCCGAATGATTGCAGTTGTATTTCACAAAGCAGACAGGTGAGCATGATCGATTCGAGCAGCCGGCTGCGACCGATATCTCCCAGGTCTATACAATCATTCCAACCCAGTTGGGCCAGTAACCGGATAACGGTCTGTTTGGCGTCCTGTTGATTGCCGCACACGAACATGGTGGGGTTGCCTTCCGTAAACACGGGGTGTACCATCTTCGATTCACCGATCATATTGAGTGTCTTCACCACTTTGGCGGTTGGCAACCATTGCTGCACCAGCTCGCCGGCCGACCCTTCCTTCAGTGCCAGTTGCGGCGAATCGGTAAATTCAACGGCATTGCTCAGGTCTATCACGATCTTATCGGCAAATACCCCGGCGCCGATGGACCGCAAAACCGGTTCGACCCCATTCCAGTTGATGGCCAGTATGATGATCTCTCCAAAGGATGCTGCTTCTTTAAATCCGGTTACGGTACATGTATGCCCTATTTCTTCTTTCCAGGTAAAGAGGCTTTCACTGCGGGGGTCACGACTGCTGATGTGCACGGTATGTCCAGCGGCTGTCAGTCCTTTTGCCAATGCCCTGCCTACACCGCCTGCCCCTATGATTCCTATATTCATTATGTTATTCTTGAATGATTGTTACAACAACAAAAATAGGGTATAGAAAGTTGCGGTACCGGATGCAGGGGAGGCATTTTTTCAAATCAAAAATGATCGGCATCAACATCGTCGCACCAAACGTAACGCATCCATACCTTTAGCCGATGAAACGACCTGTCCTGTTTTATTTGCCATATCTGTTATGTATAAACCTGTTGTGTTGTAAAGATGCTGAAGATAAAGAGCCATTGTACAACACGAGCCAGGGAATGGTGCAACTGGTACAGGACCTCAACCGGGAATTTGGAACTGCAGCGGGTTTTACCAGGTTGCTCCTGGTCTTTAACCAGCAAGACGGAACTGGCATATCTGTGGCCGCTGCCAAAGATGTCGATTCCAGTAAACTTACAGAGATGATCAAATGGCCGGGACAAAAGATATGGTCGACCACCGGTGAATCGAGACTGCAGATCGAAGGCAATGCCCAACCACGGGATTTCATGTTCACCCTGCATGAACTGAACGATCTTCAACTGATCCCCGAACTGGTAAAAAGATCGATCGATAAGGTGGCCCTCGAGAAAAAACTCAGTGACCTCATTGTAGGTGCAATAGGCATAACCATGCCGGGTACGATCAATGATTCCTCTTACGGTGTAAGGATCACCGTGAATGTGATGACGAAAAAGGAGGACAGGGTTTTCATGGTCACCTACGATGGGAAAGGGAATTTCAAGAGCTTTTATTATTGAGCTTCTGGCGCATAAGGCCCACCGGTTTCGCCCCATCCCCATTTGGGCATGGGCTCATGGGGTTTGATGGGATTTTCGAAGGTGGTGGAATTGATCACGGCAATACGGCTTCCCCATTCGAGATAGCCTACGAAGGCGGAACGGAATTCAGGATCATCGGCCAGTCCAACCTCATCCGCACTTTGCAGCAGCAACCCGATCCATCGTTGCCTTTTGGTTTCGTCGAGCATCTTACCGATATGATGGGCCACCATTTCTGCGTGGCTACCATGATCGCCCTCCGAATACAGTTTGGGGCCACCGAAGACTTCGGCAATGAAATGGGCTACATGCCGGCTATGTTGGGGCGACATATTTTTGAATAAAGGAGAAAGCAATTCATCTTTCAGCACCTTATCATAAAAAACGGAGGTCAGTTTTTCGAAAACTTCCTGTCCGCCGGCCCATTCATATAAGCTGGGAATATTTTTCATAGTTCATTTTTTGATCGGGAGAATAAAATTACGTGGCTTTACTGATCTGCGTGCCAATTAATATTTTATTGACCGGGTGGCGCGAAACGGGGATCTTTCAGTAAGGTGGAATCCGTCAATGTGCGGAGGAACTGTTGCAGGTAATATACTTCCACATTGCTGAGCGGGATCCTGTTCTTCACCAGCGGATCGACGGTGGCGCTGTTCTGCACACCGCTATTATAATGTTCCAGCACCTGGGAGATAGAGAGGAAGCGGCCATCGTGGCCATAGGGAAAAGTGAGGTATACATTGCGGAGGCTCGGCACTTTGAATTTCAGTGAATCCTCTTTTTTATGGGTGATGCGCATGCGGCCGAAATCGTTGATGGTTGGATCTACCGGCAGGCCGGTATTGCGAAAACTGTTATCGGTGAACAGGGGCTCTGCGTGGCAGGCTGCGCATTTGGCCTTGAAAATGGCATAACCATTCTCTTCATCTGGTTTGAAGCTGGATTCTCCCCGCTTCACCTTATCGTATTTGGAATTGGCGGAGACCATGCTGGCCACGAACTGTGTCAATGCGAGCAGCATGCGCTGACTATTGATGGTCTCATCGCCGAAAGCAGCTTTGAACATTTGTTTGTAAGCACCGTCCTGCTTCAGTTTGTTGATCACATTGCCGATATCCTCTGCCATTTCATTGGGAGCAGTGATCGGCGCCAGCGGTTGTACCTCCAGGTTAACGATGCCTCCATCCCAATGGAATTGTTGTTGCCAGGCCATATTGAAAATGCCGGGCGCATTGCGCAGGGTGAACTGGTTATTGAATCCATGGCTCAGGGTATGATCGTAGGTGGCAAAGGCGGCAAACTGCTGGTGGCAGGAGGCGCAGGGGAAATTGCCGTCTTTCGATAAACGACCGTCGTAGAATAATTTCTTGCCGAGGTCGAATCCCTGTTGGGTGAGGGGGTTGCCGGCAAAAGTATATTGGGGTGGGGGAAAACCGGGTGGAACTGTAAAGCTGATAGCATCGGGCTGGTTGGTATTTTCCCCTCCTGATTTTTTACAGGCGTTGACCACTACTGCTCCCAGTACCATCAGCAAAGCAATCAGTATGGTCAATCTAACGGTCACATCTAGTCGTTTTTGATCTCCACGACCGTAAACATTTTCGAATAATTTTCAGCGATCTGCATGGCGAGAGGGCCGGGCGTCATTACAGCGGAATTGGCGCTGATCTTGATATCGTGCGGGTTGCTGAACCAGGCATTTACATCGGCGGTGATGGTCATGTCGGTGGTCTTGCCCGACTTCATATCGATATTCTGTGCATAGGGGAATAGCAGGGTGATCTTCTGAACAACATTCTCGCCGGTGCGGAATCCGCCGATATGGTATTCGAACATTTTGCCGGGCGAAGTGGAAACAGGGGAATTCCCTTCGAGCTTGGCCATGATGTAGCCGGTATTCCAGGTCCAGAACATACCATTGGCAGGGTCGAGTGCATCGGTCTGGGCGCCGCTTACGTTACGGGCACTATCCACCCCGATGAAGAAGGAAATGCGGTTATACTTATATGGTAGAATACTCAAAGGCAGCACTGTGGAGGCCGAATCCTGGAAGTTGACGAGAAAATATTTGTCGTTCGAGATGGTGAAAGTCTTGCCGGAATCGGTATTGATCAGCTCGATCCCGTAAATATAGAATTTGAAGGCCTTTACGGTATAGTTCTCATTGAAAGCGTTCTTGTAGGTATCGCCGAAATTCAGTTTCACGCTATCATACCCGACGATGGGCCTGAACCTGAGCAGGATATTATGATCGGGATCTTTGACGGGATCGAAATGAAGCTCGCGCTGGCAGGCGCCGAGGGTGGCGATGATCGATATGGCAACAAGGATGGCTGGCAGGCATATCGGCAGTGGTTGGCGGTTGACTTTCATAGATTCCTGGTTTAGGTTAGAATTCAGAGCGGCGAATTTTTTGCCGGCTTTGTTTCTGCTGTGATTGTTTCTTTTTGGCTTCGAGTCTTTTTTCTTTCACGATGGCAGAAGGTTTGGTCGCGATGCGTTTTTTCTCCTTTTTCAGCGCCTGTTCAATCAGCGTATTGATCTTTTTGATCGTTTCCAGCTTATTGTCCAGTTGCGACCGGTGCACCTGGCTCTTTACTTGCAAAAATCCTTCCGAATTTACCTTGGAAGCTAACTTTTTCTGCAGGGTTGCTTTTTGGTCAACACTAAGAATCAGTGAATTATCAATATGAAAATATCCTTCTACCATGGTTTCTACCTTGTTCACGTTCTGGCCTCCTTTTCCGCCGCTCCTGGCCGTTTTGAATTGTATTTCTTTTGAAACGTCTATCTTCATCCCATAAAGATAAAATATATTCATGGAGCTATGCGTGCAGTAATACAACGGGTATCGGAGGCCAATGTCGTTATACAACAAAGTATACGGGCTTCCATCGGAAAGGGTTTGCTGGTATTGATCGGGATAGAGGATGCGGACGGGGACGAAGACATCGGATGGCTGAGCGGCAAGATCGTGAACCTCCGTATTTTCAATGACCAGAATGGGGTCATGAACCTGTCGGTGAAAGAGGATGGGGGAGATATCCTGCTGGTAAGCCAGTTCACCCTGCAGGCCTCTACCAAAAAAGGGAACCGGCCTTCCTATATCGGGGCCAGCAAACCTGAAAAGGCCATCCCGGTATATGAAAGAATGATCGGGCAACTGGAAAAGGAATTGGGGAAGAAAATATATACCGGTGAATTCGGCGCGGACATGAAAGTGTCTTTGCTGAATGATGGTCCGGTAACGATCGTGATCGATAGCAAGAACAGGGTATGAACCAGGATTGATGGGATTTAGTGGATTCCTGGGACTATTCGCCGATGAATCGATCACTTCACAAGCCGTTAAAAATATTATCTTCATCCAGTATTTACTCATTCAACGACTTTTCCTATAAATCACATTCATCCCATGAATCCAGGTTCAGACAATATCACACTTCAACAGGCCCAGGACCAGGTAGATCATTGGATCAGGACTGTAGGCGTTCGTTATTTCAGTGAGCTTACCAATATGGCCATTCTCACGGAAGAGGTAGGCGAGCTGGCGAGGATCATGGCCCGGCAATATGGCGACCAATCGTTCAAGGAATCCGATAAGAACAGGGACCTGGCCGATGAAATGGCCGATGTGCTATGGGTATTGATCTGCCTGGCCAACCAAACAGGAGTGAATCTTACGGAGGCCTTGCGGAAAAATTTCGAAAAGAAAAATATCCGCGATGCGGACAGGCACAAGGGGAATGAGAAGCTGCAATGATCCCATTATTTTCTTACCATATCGGCCACCTTCCAGATGCCGCCGGCTACCCCTGCGAGTAACAATATGATGCCCCAGGTGTGCATACCGCTTCCGGATGGGTACTTGCTCATTTTCATGAGGCCATTGAAGATAAAGTAAATCGAAATCAGCAGGGAAAGGAAACCGATCTTGCCTGCTTTATTTCCATTGGCTGCGCTTACACTGGATTGTTTGAAGGCTGCATCGATCTCTTCTGTGGTGAACTGCTGTGAGAGCAGGTTCTGTCGGATCTCCGGGTTGCTGAATCCGGCTGCTACCTGTTTTTCGATCTCGATATGGAGCTTTTCGGTGTTCGTCATAAGGGATGGATTTGTATCAAATATAATGTCTGCATGTGGAAGATGCAAGCCTATCTCTTATCTTTGTCCACTATGGCAACAGACAATAACAGATTTCAGGCGATCATATCACATTGTAAAGAATATGGATTTATATTCCAGTCGAGTGAGATTTATGATGGGTTGAGCGCCGTGTATGACTACGGCCAGTGGGGCAGTGAGCTGAAGAAAAATATCAAGGATTACTGGTGGAAGAGCATGACCCAGTTGCAGGAAAATATTGTGGGGATCGATGCTGCCATCTTCATGCACCCCACTACCTGGAAGGCCAGTGGCCACGTGGACAACTTCAGCGATCCGATGATCGATAACAAGGACAGCAAGAAACGTTACCGGGTAGACCACCTCATCGAAGCCTATGCCGACGACCTGGAGAAAGCAGGTAAGAAAGAAGAGGCTGAGGCTGTACTGGCAAAAATGGACCAACTGCTGGCCGCCAGTGATTTCGATGGCATCAAAAAACTGATTGAAGACAGCAAGATAAAATGCGGCATCAGTGGCACATCTAACTGGACCGATGTACGACAGTTCAACCTGATGTTCTCCACCCAACTGGGAAGCGTAACGGATGAAGCCAGCGAGATATATCTTCGCCCCGAAACCGCCCAGGGGATATTCGTGAACTTCCTGAATGTACAGAAGACCGGGAGAATGAAGGTCCCGTTCGGGATAGCGCAGACCGGGAAAGCATTCCGCAATGAGATCGTGGCGAGGCAATTCATCTTCCGGATGCGTGAATTCGAGCAGATGGAAATGCAATTCTTCATCCGCCCCGGAACACAGAAAGAATGGTACGAGTACTGGAAGGCCGAAAGAATGAAATGGCACCTGAGCCTGGGTATCCCTTCTGAAAAATATCGTTTCCATGACCATGTGAAGCTGGCACATTATGCCGATGCGGCCTGCGATATCGAATTTGAATTCCCGATCGGTTTCAAGGAAGTGGAAGGGATCCATTCCCGCACCGATTTCGATCTCCGTAACCACCAGGAATACAGCAAAAAGAAAATGCAGTATTTCGATCCCGAGATCAATCAGAATTATATTCCTTATGTAATTGAAACGTCCATTGGCCTCGACAGGACCGTGCTGATGGTGTTAAGCCATGCCTATACCGAGCAGGACCTCAGCACCCCCGAAAAGCAGGACAGCCGGGTGGTATTGAGCTTCCCGCCGAAACTGGCCCCCATCAAGCTGGCGGTACTGCCATTGACGAAAAAGGACGGCTTGCCCGAAATAGCGCGGGAGATCATTGACAATTGCAAACCGTATTTTTACTGTTTTTATGAGGAGAAAGATACGATCGGGAAGCGTTATCGCCGGATGGATGCCATCGGAACGCCCTTTTGCGTAACCGTTGATCATCAAACGAAAGAGGATCAAACAGTTACTATCAGGTACAGAGATACGATGGAGCAGGAAAGGGTACCTATAAATAAAATCAAAGAAATTATTGAAAAACAAATAATATAATTAATTTTGAATTGCCCGTTCGAATTGTTACACGCCTGACAACTTCACTCTGATGAAATTTTTGCCATCCTATGGGAAACTAATTCCCGGTTATTGCTCGTTTATATTAAAGTAGCGCAGAAGAAATCTGTTCATACCCTAAATAAGCTAAATTATGCTTGCAATTACTATTCCTGTGAATGTACTCGTGCTAGGCGTTGTTATCATTGGTTCGTTCTTACTTGGTTTTCTGATCCGGAGTGGACAGCTTAAAAAGTGGAGGAGAAAGGTTAGCGAGCTGGAATCGGAAATGCTTACCAATCACGCTGATATCCTGGACCTGCAAAAGGAAAAAGCCCTTCTGGAGCAATCCCTGAAATCCGTGACCATCCCGGTCATTCCCATGAACAGTTCTAAAGACGAAAAAAAGGCTTCAACTCCCGAAATGCCTATGAGGAAACAGCTACACTCCCAGCAATCGGCCATGAAGAAACATTCCTAGCAGCCGTAAACACTACCATTTCCCCTTCCCTGCTGGCCTTTACCAGGGCCATCTGCTCAACCGTATAATTCCTGGTGGATCGATTTCCTGTCATATCCCAGTGACTGGATCCTTTGTTTGGCCTCATCGATCATATTTTTCCATCCGCAAAGGAAAAATAAGGCAGGTTTTACCACTGGCTGGTCGCCATTACCGGAAGCCGGCAATATATTTTTTTTGCATATATCTTCATAGATCTGGTGAACATAGCCGGTGTGATGTTCTCCCGGCTCCTCTCTTGAATAGGTAGGAATATATTGGAATGAAGGTATTTTTTGCGCCAGTTCCTTTAACTCCTGGTGATAGAGCGCATCCCCGAATTTCCTGCATCCGAATAGCAGGTAGATATTCTCATGGCTGATATTATGGTTCATCAAATGGTGGCTCATGCTGCGGAATGGGGCTACGCCAGTACCGGTGCAGATAAAAAAGATATCCCGGTCGATCGTTTCCGGCAGCACGAATACGCCCTGCGGCCCGCGGAAAGTGAATTCATGGCCCTCCCTCACTTCATTGAAAATATAGGTAGTGCCGGCGCCGCCTTCGAGCAGAACGATCACCAGCTCGAAAACATTGGTGCCATCGGGCCAGGAAGCAATGGAATAGCTCCGCCAGCGCCTGGCGGGTTTTTCGTGAATGGGCAGATCGAGGGTAACAAATTGCCCTGGCGTGAAATCGAACCGCTCCAGTTCCGGGACCTGTATCCAGTAGCGCCTTGTATTTGATGTTTCATTCAATATGCGGATGACCTTGCCGGTCCGCCAGGGTTGAGCCATAGAGCGGTTTTTTTTAAATATACAACATTTCGTTAAGTAGGCAGTAGGCAGTTCGCAATTTGCAGTTTGTCCCTGGTATGGTTAAATGGTTTGTTATACCTGGGCAGCAGGCAATTCATAAACCTTTTAAGAGACCTGGTACAAACTGCCAACTGCAAATTGCCCACTGCCAACTTCTCTTTTCTCCGTACCTTTGCGCCGCCGTTATGAATTTGCAGTCCCTGCTGGATGCTTTTAAAAATGACCCCCGCCTTTTTCAACTGGCGGACAGGCTTTCTTTTGCCCACCCCCAACATATTTTTTGTAAGGACCTCCAGGGCAGCTCACCGGCCTTCATGATCGGCACCATCTTCCAGGGCCCATCTTCCAGTCAGCTCAATCACCTCGTGATCTGTGAAGATGCCGAATCCGCCGCCTATCTGCATAATTCCCTGGAAAACCTTACCAATGCGCTCAATATCTTTTTCTTCCCTTCTTCCTTCAAGAACAGGAAGAATTTCCGTTTGCTCAACCCTTCGCACGTAATGCTGCGCACAGAGGCACTTACCAGGTTCTCGGCACAGGGCGGCAATCGCATCGGCGCGTTGATCACTTACCCTGAAGCCCTTTTTGAAAAAGTAGTGCTGCCCGGCACTTTATCGGGCAATATCATCTACCTCAAAACGGGCGATACGATCGATGTGGACGGACTGATGCAGCAAATGGTGAGCTACGGCTTCGAGAGAACGGATTTCGTATATGAACCCGGGCAGTTTGCACTTCGTGGAGGCATTCTCGATATCTATTCATTCGGCAATGATAAGCCCTACCGTGTGGAACTATTCGGCAACGATGTGGATTCCATCCGCATCTTCGATCCGGAAACACAACTGAGTGAAAGGAAATTATTGCAGGTAACCATCATCCCCAATGTAGATACCCAGTTCGATAGCTCGGAGAAAATATCGCTCTTCGATTTCCTGCCGGCCAATACGGTGGTATGGGTACAGGACTGGGCGCTGACCAAAGAGAAATTACTGACACAGGAAGAAGACCTCGATCTTTTCATCAGGTTGCTGCAACAGCAGGCTGAAAAACCGGTCAATCCCCGCCGCAATCTGGCTGAAGACGATGATAAGCTGGAAAAGAAAGAAGTGAACCCGGCCGATTTTCTCAGCGCCGCTACGATCGAACAACAATTGCAATTACGCCACCTGGTGGAGTTCGGGCATACAGCTTCCTTCCCTTCTCTGGCCGACCTTGCCACCATTCCATTTTCCACAAAAGAACAACCGGCCTTCAACCGGCAGTTCGATCTCCTCATCAAAGACCTCAAACAATGGAAGGGCAAAGGTTTCAGCCTGTATCTTTTTGCGGAGAACCCACGGCAGTTGGAAAGGCTCAACAGCATCTTCGAAGACCTGAAGGCCGAGATCCAGTTCACGCCCGTTCCCACTTCCATCCATGAAGGATTTATCGATGAAGACCTGAAACTGCTCTGCTATACCGACCACCAGCTTTTCCAGCGTTACCACAAGTACAAGGTGAAGCAGGCCTATAACAAGAACAAGGCTCTTACCCTGCGCACGCTGCGCGATCTTCAGCCCGGTGATTACGTAACGCATATCGACCATGGTGTAGGGGTATACAGCGGTTTGCAAAAAATAGAGGCCAATGGAAAAATGCAGGAGGCCGTACGGATCATTTATAAGGACAGCGATATCCTGTACGTGAACATCAACTCACTGCACAAGATCTCGAAGTATACCGGTAAGGAAGGCACCGTGCCCAAAGTGAACAAACTGGGCAGCGATGCATGGAACAGGCTCAAGGAGAAAACCAAGACCAAGGTCAAGGAGATCGCATTCGATCTTATCAAACTATACGCTCAACGCAAGGCGCAGCAAGGGTTCCAGCATACGCCCGATAACTACATGCAGACCGAGCTTGAAGCTTCTTTCATCTATGAAGATACGCCCGATCAGAGCAAGGCAACAGCCGATGTGAAGAAAGACATGGAACAACCTTCTCCCATGGACCGCCTGGTTTGCGGCGATGTAGGGTTTGGGAAAACGGAGATCGCCATCCGTGCTGCCTTCAAAACCTGTTGCGATGGCAAACAGGCTGCTATACTGGTGCCCACCACCATCCTGGCTTTCCAGCACTATAAAACTTTCAAGGACCGGTTGAAGGATTTCCCGGTAACGGTCGATTATATCAACCGGTTCAAATCTTCGAAAGAAAAGAAAGATGCCTTCCAGCGACTCGAAGAAGGTAAGATCGATATCATTATCGGAACACATACCCTGCTCGGCAAGGACGCCAAATTCAAGGACCTCGGCTTGCTGGTGGTGGATGAAGAACAGAAATTCGGGGTGGCCCATAAGGAAAAGATCAAAACCCTGCGCACGAATGTGGATTGCCTGACCCTAACGGCAACACCTATCCCAAGAACTTTGCAATTCAGTCTCATGGGCGCCAGGGACCTGAGCATCATCAATACCCCGCCACCCAACCGGCAGCCTATCCAGACGGAAGTGCAGGTCTTCAATGAAGACGCCATCCGCGATGCCATCTACTTCGAAACCGAAAGGGGCGGGCAGGTATTCTTCATTCACAACCGTATCCAGGGACTGGTGGAAATGAAAGCCAGGCTGCAGGCGCTGTGCCCGGACCTCAGCATCGGCTATGCACATGGGCAGTTGGAGGGGCACGACCTGGAAGAAAGGATACTCGACTTCATCGACAAAAAATACGATGTACTGATCTGCACCAATATCGTGGAGAGCGGGGTAGACATCCCCAATGTGAACACCATCATCGTGAACAATGCGCACCAGTTCGGCCTGAGCGATCTGCACCAGTTGCGTGGCCGAGTAGGACGCAGCAATAGAAAAGCATTCTGCTACCTGCTGGCGCCGCCGATGAGCACGCTGCCACAGGATTCGAGGAAACGCCTTCAAACACTTGAACAGCATAGTGAGCTGGGCAGTGGATTCCAGATCGCCATGCGCGATCTCGATATCCGCGGGGCCGGCAACCTGCTGGGCGGGGAGCAAAGCGGTTTCATGGCAGAGATCGGTTTTGAAATGTACCAGAAGATCCTCGATGAGGCCATCAAGGAATTGAAGCGAACAGAATTCAGGAACCTCTTCAAAGAAGAGATCTCCAAACAGGAAGACTATGTGCAGGATTGCACCATCGATACCGACCTGGAGATCCTGATCCCCGACACGTATGTGGAAAGTATCAGTGAAAGACTTACGCTTTACACGCGGCTGGACAATTGCGAAGATGAAGCGGCCCTGCTCGAATTTGCACAGGAGCTTACAGACCGTTTCGGCCCCATACCCCGGCAGGTAGAAGACCTGTTCGATACGGTACGCTGCCGAAAACTCGCTGTGGAACTGGGTTTCGAGAAAATGATGCTGAAAGAGGACACCCTGCGCTGTTACTTTATCAATAAACCCGATTCCCCGTATTTTGAATCGGAGATCTTCCGCAATATCCTCACATTCGTTCAAACGCAGGTCAACAATGCCCGCCTGAAACAGACCGATCGCTCTTTCCTGCTGATAGTGGAAGATATAAAGAGTATGCAGCGGATGGTGCAGTTCCTGGAGCGGATGCAGCAATTTGTATTGGAAGTGGAGAAAGCGGTGTGAAAGGACCATGACTATGAACAGAGTGTACTATTCATCTCGTTTATCGATGTGAAAATAGGATCGGGAATGTCAATGTCCATTAACAGAATTGAAGGATCATATCCCAGCCAGGTCAGGTGTTTGATGATAAGGTGGTATACCATTTTGGTCCGCGCAATGGAGGGTTGAAGATGCCTGTTAAAACATATTGGTTCATGATGGGCAATCCTGTTTCTTAATCGTTTTATATCATGAAGCTCATGGAATAGAACTTTTTGTGGAGTGGCTTTTGGTCTCATCTTGTAAATCTTGTGTAACCCTTGTCCTCCTGCTTTAAATTCCAAAGGAGCAAACAGATATACCCAAAACCCCATACTCAACTCTGTTAGGAGTTTATCATGAGAATAACTTTCACCGAGTTTTGACTGAATTTTCAGGATCTTGGCCTTTGCATCATAACCTGATCTGGTTAAACCGGGTTGACTAAACATTCCATCTTCCCCGCACCCATCTCTTAGCCAATCCTTGTTGTTAAAGTAGCTACAATAATATAGATCAATACTATTCCGGAGGGTTACCTCAAATATGTGCAAAATCCCAAACAGAGCTTGGGAAAGTTGCATATTCAGTTTGTACAGGTACATAGCTTTTTCATGATTTCCCTGCACTGCTACCAAATATTTGCCTAATCTGGGTTTTGATAAAGCAATTTCGAAAAGCGAGTAAAACATTTTTCTTTTAAATAGGCTTTGTATTAAAAAATAAATGTACATTTGTACTCTACGCCGGTTGTCCCTGACAGTTGTCAAACTTCCGGTTTATTTTTTTATAGCCTTTTTACTTTGAATAGAGATGCTCCTGAGGAGTTTCGTGTAATATACGACGTTATACCTGATTTGGATTTTTCCTACCTCTCACCCATGCAACAAAAATAAGTGCAAAAGCCAATAACGGTACTGCCCACACTAAGCTGGCCCATCTGAAAGTGTCTTTTACGATCTTTCTTTCTTCTTTGATAACGGCTTTCCTGCCTTCGGTAACCGTACGCAGTTGGGGGTCGTAAGTGACAGCGTAATCATAAAAAGGGATGGCCGCTTCGAGTGAATCTTTTTTGGCTACTATATCGGCAAAATCGAGCACAAGTTGGCCGATCACCGGATCAGGCGGGGCAATGAAGCTGATACGTTCGTGCAATTGATAAGCGAGCTGTATCTTGAGGGAATCCGCGGAAACGGGGAAAACATATTTTTTATCAGTGACCCAGGTAGCAAAATTCCCGATATTGAGGCAGGTGATCCTGGTAAGATCAGGCCGGGAGGCGGTCTTTTGCCGGAGGATATTGAGGTGGATCCATTCGGAGCCATAATGAGAGGCGGGCCTGAGCCTAACGGCTTCTTCCAGCAATGCCAGGGCCCTGACAGGATCGCCCGCCAGTTCATAGACAGTGCCGAGATTGGCCACAATATTGTATTCGGTTGGATATTTACGGTAGAGACCTTCGAGTATGCTCACGGCTTTGGAGAGATTACCTTCCTTCAATTCAACCACGGCATAGTCCGACATTCCTTTATAACCCAACTTTGTTAGCCCGATGCGCAGCAGGGAATCTTTGAGATTTTTCAATTCGCTGTCTTCTTTAAAACCATGATGCCAGTAGGGCAGGGCATTCTTTTGCTGTGGGTTGAGCAGGGCGGGTAGGTTCAGCGAAAGCCCATTGAGCGGCATCGATTCCCGGTAATATTCATTGATACAGGCAAATGAATGACCAGTAAATAAAACAGACAATAAAATAAGTAAGGGTCTTTTTATCCGGGACATACGATAGAAAGGGTTAGGCAAACACAAAGCTAGGAAGGGTGCGTGGAGTATATTATATTATGGGGCAGCGTGCCCAAACAGGCTTTTCTCCATAATAAAGTGCGGGATGGTAACCTCACTGAATTGTTCTCCCCTTACCTCATAACCGAGCTTCTCGTAAAAACCGATGGCAGTCTTGCGGGCATGCATGGTAATACGGCGATAACCCCTGTCGCGGGCAAGGTTCTCCGCAAATTGCATCAGGGCCCTGCCGATCCCCTTACCCTGCAGGTTATTGAGAACGGCCATCTGCCTTAGCCGTACTGTTTGATTATCTTCCCTTATAAGCATACAGCAACCCAGCATCTTTTCGTCTTCAAAGGCGCCGATCAGGATCTCGTCTTTTTCCTTTTCCAGCTCTTCAGGGCTAAAGCTCAGGCCAAGTGGTTTGCGTAAAATATCATTACGCAACTGTACCATCTGGTGGTACTCTTTAGAGCCGTGATCTATGATTTTGAGGGCCATGACGGTAATTGGGTGATGTTACAGGTGTCTGCAATATAACGATTTACCCTAGTATAACCGGGAAATGATATATTTTAAATTAAGCTATACGTGAGGGTGCTGACGGGTTTTATGAGTTAACCTGTCAACTCCCTCCCAGGGAGGCGGATACTACAACAAAACCTCCAAAGAACAAAATATTCACAGCATTAATTAAAAACCAGCTATTTGTTTGTATTATCCCAAAATCTATATTTTTGCAGCCGTAACTAAACTTTACAAAAATGTCAGACATTGCAACAAGAGTAAAAAAGATCATTGTTGATAAGTTAGGTGTAGAAGAAGCAGAAGTTACCAATGAGGCTTCTTTCACCAATGATTTAGGTGCCGATTCTTTGGACACCGTGGAACTGATCATGGAATTCGAAAAGGAATTTAATATTTCCATTCCAGATGAGCAGGCTGAGACCATTACCACAGTTGGCCAGGCTATTGCTTACTTAGAAGAGCATGCTAAGTAAACTGAACACGGTTCAGGTGCAATAAATTAAATCCGCCTTACAAAAGCTGGCGTTCGCTGCTGGGGCGGATTTGTTACTTACAAAAACTTCCGGGAAAAATCCTATGCATTTAAAACGAGTTGTTGTTACAGGGATTGGTGCCTTAACACCAATTGGAAATAATTTACAGGAATATTGGAACGGCCTTATAAATGGAGTGTCCGGAGCTGACCTCATCACCCTATTTGATGCAGGTAAGTTCAAGACCCGTTTTGCCTGTGAATTAAAGAACTTCGACCCGTTACAGTTCATCGATAAGAAGGAAGCCCGGAAGCTCGACCGGTTTACACAAACCGCACTGGTAGTCAGCGATCAGGCAGTAGCCGACGCAGGACTGGCCGGTGACCATATCAATGCAGACAGGGTAGGTGTCGTCTTTGCCAGTGGCATTGGCGGCCTTATCACTTTCCAGGAAGAGGTGACCAATTTTGCCCAGGGCGATGGTACACCACGGTTCAATCCATTCTTCATTCCCAAGATGATCCTGGATATCGCAGCCGGACATATTTCTATGCGCCATCGGTTTCGTGGCCCCAACTTTGCTGTGGTTAGTGCCTGCGCTTCTTCCACCAATGCCATCATGGAGGCCTTCAACCTGATCCGTCTGGGCAAAGCCGATGTCATACTGGCCGGCGGCTCCGAGAGCGTGATACGCGAAGCGGGTGTAGGCGGTTTCAACGCCATGAAAGCATTGAGCGAACGTAATGATGACCCTAAGACCGCCAGCCGTCCCTACGATAAAGACCGGGATGGTTTCGTGATGGGCGAAGGGGCCGGCATCCTGGTGCTGGAAGACCTTGACCACGCACTGGCCCGCGGCGCAAAAATTTATTGCGAGATCGCCGGTTGTGGCGCTACCGCAGATGCGCATCATATCACAGCCCCGCATCCTGAAGGACTGGGCGCCAAGAACGTAATGATGTGCGCCCTGGACGACGCCGGCATGAAACCGGAAGATATCGACTATATCAATACCCATGGGACCTCCACCCCCCTGGGAGATATCGCTGAAGTAAAAGCTATTGTGGATGTATTTGGGGAACACGCCTACAAGGTGAATATCAGTTCCACCAAATCGATGACCGGCCATTGCCTCGGGGCAGCCGGTGTGGTTGAGGCCATCGCCTGCATCATGAGCGTGGTGCACGATACCGTCCCCCCTACGATTAACCATTTCACCGATGATCCTGAATTAGACCCGCGTCTTAATTTTACCTTTGGAAAAGCCCAACAGCGAGTAGTTCGTGCAGCATTGAGCAATACTTTTGGTTTTGGTGGTCATAATGCTTGTATGATCGCCAAGAAATATTCTGCATAATTTTTCATGCATCGTTTTAGTTGCATGATATTATATTATGGTAGCGAACTCGTACCAATGAATGATTTTTTGGCTTAATGAAAAATTTGTAGCTTGACAATTGTGGGACTCCTGGACCGCTTTATTGGCAAAGAGAGCGATCTTTCTTTTAAAAAGAATCTTCGTAACGTGCTGGGCTTCGCCCCAGGCAAGATCGCTTTGTACCAGGCGGCCCTTACACATCGCTCCGTGCGCGATAGCGCCGATGAGAATAACGAAAGGCTTGAATACCTTGGCGATGCCATCCTCAGTGGCATCGTAGCTGATTTCCTTTTCAAAAAATATCCCTACAAGGAAGAAGGGTTCCTCACCGAAATGCGCAGCAAAATGGTGAACCGGAACAAGCTCAACGAGATCGCCATCAAGATGGGCCTCAAAAAGATCACCTTTTATAATAAGTTCGACAATTCACTCAAGATGAGCCAGATCTTTGGCAATACCCTGGAAGCGGTGGTGGGGGCCATTTACCTGGACAAAGGTTTCGAGAAAACCAAAAAATGGGTGCTCGAAGCCATCATCATCCCACACCTTTATATGGAAGACCTCGAAAACCTCGAGATCAATCATAAGAACAAACTCTACGGCTGGGCCAATAAGAATGGTAAGAACCTCGAATTCGAAACCCTCGATGAGCGCATCGAAGGCGGACGCCGCCTCTTTACCATCGGCGCCGTGGTCGACGGTGAATTACTGGCAGAAGGAAAAGCCTATAATAAAAAAGATGCCAGCCAGATCGCAGCAGCGATCGCTATCGACAAGCTCGGTCTTAATAAAACCGACGAAGAAGAATAGCTCAGATACCCTGGCATAATTCGATCAATACCCCGTTTGTCCCCTTCGGGTGCAGGAAACAAACCAGCTTATTATCAGCCCCTGCTTTGGGTTTCTCATTGAGCAACACAAATCCCTCCGCTACCAATCGCTTCATTTCCGCTTCGATATCCTTTACTTCAAAAGCGATATGATGAATGCCTTCTCCTTTCTTTTCAAGGTACCGGGCAATCACCCCGTTCTCATCGGTGCTTTCCAGTAATTCGATCTTGGTATTGCCTACCTGGAAAAAAGCGGTATTGACCTTTTCACTTTCTACCATCTCCGTTTTGTAACAAGCCGTGTTCAATAATTTCTCGAACAAGGGAATGGACCCCGATAACTCTTTTACGGCAATGCCGATATGTTCTACCTGTAGCATGTCATTGATTTGATAGTGTAGGAATGAGAGCCCATGCGGTTCTCCCGAAAACCTAAAAATAGACGCATTTAGCCTAATTTTGTGGGTATTTCTTACAATTTTACAGGAGCACCGACCATGTTGAAATTACCGGTATACCTCGATCATAATGCCACCACTCCCTGCGATCCGCAGGTAGTACAGGCCATGCTTCCCTTTTTCACGGAAATGTTCGGGAATGCAGCCAGCAGAACCCATCTCTACGGCTGGCAGGCGGAAGAAGCGGTGGAATATGCACGCGAGCAGGTGGCGGCCCTTATCGGCGCCGGCCTCAAAGAGGTCATCTTCACCTCAGGCGCCACTGAAGCCGATAACCTGGCCATCAAAGGTGTGTTCTCCATGTATGCCGGCAAAGGCGATCATATCATTACAGTATCCACCGAGCATAAGGCCGTACTCGATACCTGCAAGCATCTTGAAAAAATGGGGGCGGCCATTACCTGGCTGACCGTGGATAATGAAGGATTGATCGATCTGCAGGAACTCGAAGCAGCCATCAGGCCCACAACAGTATTGATCGCCGTCATGTATGCCAATAATGAAACAGGCGTTGTTCAACCCATCCGGGCCATCAGCGCCATCGCGAAAAAACATGGCATTATTTTTTTCTGCGATGCCACCCAGGCAGCAGGAAAAATTCCTTTGAATGTGATAGACGACGGCATCGATCTGCTTAGTTTATCTGCTCACAAACTTTATGGCCCCAAAGGCATCGGTGCGCTCTATGTCCGGCGCAAAGACCCACGGGTGAAACTGACAGCCCTACTGCACGGAGGCGGCCACGAGAGAGGTATTCGCAGTGGCACCCTCAATGTGCCAGGCATCGTGGGTTTCGGAAAAGCCTGTTCGCTGTGCATGGAAAATATGGAACAGGAATCGAAACGGACCGGTGCATTGCGCGATAAGCTGGAAAACGCTTTATCGATCATGGAAGATGTGATGATGAATGGCAGCCGGTTGCATCGCCTGCCGAATACCACCAACCTTTCTTTTAAAAATATCGACGGGCAGGCACTGATGCTGCACTTCAATAAAGACCTGGCCGTATCGTCCGGATCGGCCTGCACTTCCGCTTCCATGGAGCCAAGCTATGTGTTGAAAGCAATGGGCCTCGATGATGAGCTGGCGCATAGTTCGCTCCGGTTCAGCCTGGGCCGCTTCACTACAGAAGAAGAGATCGGTTTTGCCATTGAACGAGTGAGCGATGCAGTGCAGCAATTGAGAGCAGCAAGAGTATTCTGAAAAATAGAAAAACCCTCATTGAAGAGGGTTTTTCGTGCAGTAGGTTTCGGTCATATCGTTCAAAAAATGTGAGTGACAATCTTTTTCATGGATGTGGTTCCTTCAGAGGGTTGACGAATATAAAGAAAACCCTTCATTCAATATCTACCGAACCTATCTTTTCTTTTTTTATAGGCAGAATCCCTTATTTTCGTATTCATGTGGCCCGTTTGTAAAAAAGAATTCCGGCAGTTCTTCAGTAGCCTGACCGGGTATATCGCCATAGCGGTATTTCTTTTATTGAATGGTTTGTTCCTCTTCGTATTCCCCGACACCAATCTCCTTGATTTTGGGTATGCTACACTTGATAAATTTTTTGAATTAGCGCCCTGGATCCTGCTCCTGCTGATCCCGGCCATTACTATGCGCAGCCTCTCCGAAGAATTCCGTACAGGCACATTCGAGATACTGCAAACCCGGCCACTGAGCCGCTGGCAGATCATTATGGGAAAATACCTGGGCGCTCTCGGCGTAGTTTTGATAGCACTCGTCCCCACATTTATTTACGTGATCAGCATCCAACAATTATCATCCGAAGGAGGTATCGACAGTGGTGGTATCACCGGTTCTTATATCGGGCTCTTTTTATTGTCGGCCGTTTTCGTAGCTATCGGCATCTGTTGCAGCAGCTTTACCAATAATGCTGTGGTAGCCTTCATAACCGCCGCCTTCCTTTGTTTTATTTTATATAGCGGCTTCAATGCGATCAGCCGGTTACCGGCGCTGGAGGCAGGGGCCGACTACTATATCGAAATGCTCGGCATCGATTTTCATTACCGCAGTATCAGCAGAGGCGTGATGGATAGTCGCGATGTCATTTATTTCATCAGCGTGATCATTTTCTTCCTGGTCTTCACAAGCAGGAACTTATTAAAAAGGTGAATGGGCAATGAAGAAATTATTGCAATCGAAATATTGGTGGTTGTTCCTGATCCTGGTGCTGGCCGGCATCAATTACCTGGCCTCCGTTTTTCATCTGCGGCTCGATCTTACCCAGGAAAAACGCTATACCCTCTCACCAGCCACTAAAAAATTATTGAAAGGGCTCGAAGATCGGGTAACCATCACCGTTTTCCTCGATGGGGATATGCCCGCTGGTTTCAGGAAGCTCGGTAACAGTACCCGGGAACTGCTTCGTGAGTTCAAAGAGTTGGGCGCCACCCATATCCAGTTCAGCTTCACGAGGCCCGGCACCGGGGAAACAGATTCCACAGGGGCCATCACCATGGATTCGCTGATGAAACTGGGCCTCAAACCCACCAATGTACGTGTTCGTGCAAAGGAAGGAGAAGGCGAAGAGCAGCGCTATCTTTTTCCCGGGGCCCTGCTCACTTATCACGATCGCAAAACAACGATCGATCTGCTCCAGGGGCAGGACATGACTGGCGGCCTCCATTCCCTCAACAATGCCGAAGCGCTCCTCGAATATAAATTCGCACATGCCATTCAGAAGCTCACCAGTAATTCAGTGCCTGTGGTCGGTTACCTGGCAGGTAATGGCCAGCCACTCAATTACAATGTGTACGACCTGATCGAGAGAACCCTGAAACCCAGCTATGGCTTCGGTTTCGTGCCGATCGACAGTGTGAACGTGATACCGCATGAGTTCGATGCCATACTGGTGATGAAGCCTTCAAAGCCATTTTCAGACAAACAAAAACTGAAGCTCGACCAATACGTGATGAACGGAGGCAAGATCATCTGGCTGATCGACAGGCTCTACGCAGAGATGGACAGCCTCATTCGCAAGCAGGGCGATTTTATCGCCTTCGATCGCGGCCTCGATCTCGATGATCTCCTGTTCCGGTATGGCGTTCGCATCAACCCCGACCTGGTGCAGGACCTCCAATGCGATCAGTTGCCCCTGATAGTGGGGAACTATGGCAATCAGCCGCAGATGGACCTTCAGCCCTGGCAATATTTTCCTTTACTATCTTCTTATTCCGACAACCCTATCGCAAAGAACCTCGATCATGTGTTGTCGATCTTCCCCAATTCCATCGATACGGTAAAAGCCACGGGCATCCGTAAAACCATTCTCCTGGCCAGCTCCAACAATTCAAGAACGCTCAACACACCAGCGCTCGTTTCGCTGAACAGTGTGAAAACGGATGACGATATCAAAACATTCAACAGATCGCATATTCCCGTAGCCGTATTGCTGGAAGGGAAATTCAGTTCGTTATTTGCCAACCGGCTGAGCCGTGAAATGATGGACACGCTGGCTGGCATGTACAAACAGCCTTTCCGCGCAGCCCCGGCAACAGACAATGCCATGATCGTGATCTCCGATGCCGATATCGTGAGCAATGTGGTTACGGCCAAGGAAGGGCCCCTGCCCATGGGATTCAACCAGTTCACCAATTATCAATATGCCAACAAGGATTTTTTCCTGAACTGCGTCGAGTACCTCGTAAACCCTTCAGGCATCCTGGATACACGTTCCAAGGACTTTACCCTGCGGCTGCTCGATCCTGCCAAAGTACAGGAAAGCAAAACAGGCTGGCAACTCATCAATATCGGACTGCCCATCCTGCTGGTACTGGTATTCGGGTTCATTTACCAGGCCCTCCGTAAGAAAAAATTCCAGTAGTGCAGGCCGGTCGCGGGCTGGTCGCAGGCTTCACTTATCTTTGCACCCATTATTACCATCATGACATCGGAACAGATAACTTATCTAACATTTGGCGGTGTATTAGTTCTGGCTTTGGCATTCGATCTCGGATTACTGAGCAGGAAAGCCACTCATATCACTATTCGCAAAGCGTTGTGGCAAACCATCTTCTGGGTCAGCCTGGCGCTGGCCTTTTTCGGGTTCATGTGGATCGAGGAGGGGCAGACCATCGCCCTGGAATATCTCAGCGCTTACCTGATGGAATGGTCCCTGAGTATCGACAATATATTCGTGTTCATCCTTATTTTCAACTTCTTCAATGTCAAGGAGACTTATTATGCCCGGGTGCTGCTGATCGGGATACTGATGGCCATCATCTTCCGTATCATTTTCATCACCATCGGTATCGAACTGGTGGAGCGTTTCGAGTGGCTGCTTTATGTGTTCGGCGCCATCCTGGTGTATACAGGTATTACCATGTTCACTGCCAAGCATGATGAGGAAGTGCACCTCGAAGACAACCGCGTATACAAACTCCTCAAAAGGGTACTGCCGCTCACTCCTTCCGATGGCGACGGCAGGTGGTGGGTACGGATAAACAACAAACGTTATTACACTTCCATCTTCGTGGTGGTGATCATGCTGGCCACCACCGATATTGTCTTTGCGCTCGATTCCATTCCTGCTGTATTCGCCATTTCACAGAAACACCTGGTGATCTATACTTCGAATATTTTTGCCGTGCTGGGCCTGCGCTCACTCTTCTTCCTGCTGAAAGGGGCCGTGAACAAATTCTCGCATCTCCAGCAGGGGATCGCTTTCGTGCTCATCTTTATTGGCTGTAAGATGCTGGCGGAAATATTCGATCTGCATGTGCCCATATCCATCTCGCTGCTGGTGATCGTAACCAGTATCATCGCTTCCATCGTTTATTCTGTAACTATCGCCAACAGGGAGGAAAGGGAGAAGGAAGTGGAGCAACCGGCAGAACATTTGCCAGACAAGGACCTGCATTGATGAAATACCATATTGAACATATCAGTTCGGTCATTGAAGGAAATTTTTTGCAGCGGCATGATGATGCACTGATCGAACAATTGCTGATCGATAGCCGTAAACTCATCTTCCCCCATACCTCACTGTTTTTCGCCCTGAAGAGCGCCCGCCGCGACGGGCATAGTTTCATTGAAAACCTTTATAACAGGGGAGTCCGGAATTTTGTGGTAAGTGAAAATGTTCCTGTAGAAAAATTGCCGGAGGCCAATATCGTGCAGGTAAGGGACACGGTGGATGCATTACAGGCTTTGGCAGCCTGGCATCGCAACCAGTTCTCCATACCGGTCGTGGGCATTACTGGCAGTAATGGCAAAACCATCGTAAAAGAATGGCTGGACCAACTGCTGGAAAGTCAGTACAATATTATTCGCAGTCCGAGGAGTTATAATTCGCAGATCGGGGTGCCCCTGAGCATCTGGCCTATGAATGAAAGCCATGAGCTCGCCATCTTCGAAGCAGGTATTTCACAGCGTGGGGAAATGGAGCGGCTGGAAAAGATGATCAGTCCAACCATCGGTATCTTCACCAATATCGGGGAAGCGCACAGTGAAGGGTTTCATGATCTGACTGAAAAGGTGAGAGAGAAATTACGGTTATTCATTCACGTTAAAACATTGATCTACTGCCGCGACCAGCCTGAAGTGGAGCAGGGCGTACAGGAACTGGCAGCTTCCCGGACCAACAGCGGGGGAAATATCTCTCTCTTCAACTGGAGCATGTCGACCGCAGCCACCCTGCAGGTAGTGACCGTTCAGAAAGAAAAAGAGGGAGCCACTGTCACTGCGCGGTACCGGCAGGAAACGATCTCCATCACGATCCCCTTCTCCGACAATGCATCTATAGAGAATGCTATTCATTGCTGGTGCTTCCTGCTATACTTTGAAGTACCGGCGACAATGATCGATCAGCAATTCCTGCAACTGGCCCATCTGGCCATGAGGCTGGAAATGAAAACCGGGATCAACAACTGCTCGGTGATCAACGACAGTTACAGCGCAGATCTCAGCTCATTCAATATTGCGCTCGATTTCCTCAGCCAGCAGGCGCAGCATCCCAAACGAACGGTGATCCTCTCGGACATCCTTCAAAGTGGCAGGGATGAAAAGGAATTGTATACGGAGGTTGCGCACCTGTTGCGTCTGCGCCAGGTCAACCGGCTGATCGGGATCGGCGAATCTATCAGTCATCAGCAACCGGTATTTGAAAAAGCCGGTATTCCCGAACTGGCATTTTATCATTCGATAGCGGATTTCAAGAATGATTTCCGCCAGTTGCATTTCAGGGATGAGACCATCCTGTTGAAAGGTGCGCGCGTATTCGAATTTGAAGAAATAGACAGGCTACTGGAGCAGCAGGTGCACCAGACCGTATTGGAGATCGATCTGAGGGCCGTAGTGCATAACCTGAACCAATTTCAGCGGATACTGCGTCCGGGTACGCGACTGATGGCCATGGTAAAAGCATTTTCTTATGGCAGCGGAAGCTTCGAGATCGCCAATGTGCTGCAATACCATAAGATCGACTATCTGGCCGTGGCCTATGCGGATGAAGGCATAGAATTGCGCAAGGGTGGCATACACCTGCCGGTGATGGTGATGAATGTAGACCCTTCCAATTTCGATGTGCTCGTTCAATACAACCTGGAGCCCGACCTTTATTCTCCTTCCTTATTGCATGCCTTCGATCAATACCTGAAAGCGCAGGGTATCCGGCAATTCCCGGTGCATATCGAACTGGAAACTGGGATGAACAGGTTGGGTTTCTCGCGGAGCGGGCTTTCTGAACTGCTGGAAGCCTTGCAGGGAGACCGTTTCAAGGTGCAGAGCGTATTCAGTCATCTCGCCGCCAGTGAAGATCCCCAACACGATGCGTTCACACGTCAACAGGCGTCACTCTTTATGCAGATGGTTGAAAGGATACAGCAGGTATTACCCTATCCTTTTATCAGGCATATTTCCAATACGGCAGGGATCAGCAGGCATCCTGATCTGCAGTTGGACATGGTGCGGCTGGGCATTGGTTTGTATGGGATCGACAGTGGAGATAGCAACCGGCTCGAACTGCAGGAAGTCTCTTCCCTCAAATCGACCATCGCCCAGATAAAAGAACTGGAGGAAGGGGAAACGGTGAGCTATGGCCGCAGGGGAGTAGTGAACAGGCGCAGTAGGATCGCTACCGTGCGTATCGGATATGCCGATGGATATCCCCGCAGCCTTGGCAATGGAGCAGGAAAAATGTGGGTGAACGGCCAACTGGCGCCGGTCATCGGAACGGTCTGCATGGACATGACCATGATCGATATCACCGACCTCCCGCATGTGCAGGAAGGCGATGAAGTGATCGTATTCGGAAAAGAGCTGTCCGTACAGAAGCTGGCACACTGGGCCAATACCATTCCCTACCAGGTGCTTACCGGTATATCACAGCGGGTGAAACGCATTTATTTTGAAGAATAATACTATTATCTTTGATGCTTTAAAACTTGTATAGTGAAGCTTAGAACAGTTGTATTGATCATTCTCGCCATCATCGTTGTAGATCAGGCATTGAAAATTTGGGTGAAGACAAGCATGAATTATGGCGAGCAGATTCCTGTACTTGGAAACTGGTTCCGTCTGTTTTTTATCGAGAATGAAGGGATGGCCTGGGGCTGGAAATTCGGTGGGGAATGGGGTAAACTGGCGCTCACCTTATTCCGTTTGGTGGCCGTGGTATTCGGTGTTTTCTATATCCGGAGTATCGTTCGCAAGAAATATCACCGTGGGTTCATCATTTGTGTGGGAATGATCTTTGCCGGTGCATTGGGCAACCTGATCGACAGCATGTTCTATGGATTGATCTTTACTCCCAGTAATTATGGAACGCCGCTGGCCACAATATTTCCTCCCGGTGGCGGTTATGCGGGATTCCTGCATGGCAAAGTGGTCGACATGTTGTACCTGCCTATCATCGAAGATAAAATGATGCCATCCTGGGTGCCGATCTGGGGCGGTGAAAGGTTCACGTTCTTTTCTCCCATATTCAATATTGCCGATGCTTCCATCTCGATCGGTGTGATCGCGATCCTGTTGTTCCAGCGCAGGTTCTTCCGCAAACATCCTCACGAGGGGCCCACTACTATTGAAACGGGCGCCCGGGTGAACGATACGGTGCAGGTATCTTAACGGTCTGCCTTTACTACCTGTTTATTGATCAGTTTATCTCCCATCTGGATCCTCAGTACATAAACACCTCTGCTCAATGCGTCGAGGCCGGTTATGCTCATATTGTTCAGTCCTTTGGTGACTGATTGAGTAGAACGGTTCACGATCCGTCCATACATATCCACCAGGCTCAGGGAAGCCATTCCGGGATCGGGGCTGATCAGTTCGAAATTGAGCTGTTGGGTGAAAGGATTGACCACGGAGCGGACGGTGAAGTCGAGCTGATGGCCTAACAGTACCACTTTGCTATACCAGGCGTTTCCATTCTCTTTTATCAACAGGCGGTAATAGGTGGGGCCTGCCAGCGGAGTATTGTCGGTGTAATTGTAGGTATTGCCTGAACCTGCTTTGCCACTGCCATTGACCGATCCGATCCTGGTAAAATGTGTTCCGTCGGTGCTGCGTTCCACCTCGAAATAAGTCAGTTCGGATTCGTTTTGTGTGGTCCATTGCAGGTTGGTAAGGTTGTTCACCAGCCTGCCGGTGAACGAGACCAGCTTGGTGCTCAGCACCTGGCAGTTATTCACTCTCACCTGGATGGTGGTAGTATTCAGGAAAGAGCAGTTGGGGTCTGTGAGGTTACCGGTAGTAGAGGCTACCTTGAAACGGTACATATTGCCGTTGTCGGAAGCGTTTGCCAGCCAGGATGGATAGATCGCTTCATAGCTGTACTGGCCACCGCCTGTCGGTTGTGCATTGCCGGTACCGGAACTGCCGGTATTGCTCCAGGAAGCGCCACCGTTGGTACTTCTCTCCCAGGTGAATTGCGTATAGTTATCGAAGAAAGATTGAACTAGGCAGGATATTCTCACCTGGTCGCCTGCACAGACGGTGGTGGTGGCAGAAGGCAACATCGTTAAGTTCGGATTACAGGTAACGAGGGCGATATCGTCGATGGCCCAGTCGTTACCGCCACCACCCGAAGCATTATTGCGGATGGAGATGGTAATACCGGTTTGTGCCGATCCTGTCTTGAACATGAAGCCTTTCTTTATCCAGCCCACGGTATCAACCTGACCGGAAGAGTAACGGTCGAGATCGTCGATGGCGAAAGTAAGATTCGGCAACACACCCGGTTTCCAGGTTTGTACGCCGTTCATATCGATACCGCAATTGGTACATACGTTTCGTACCCATAGCGAAAATTCGTATGATGTATTCGGGCAAAGGCCGGTAATATTCTGCCGGTAGGCTTCACCGGTGGCATATTCCGCATTCACCACCAACATATAGCCACCCTCTGTGCCGGGTGCTGCAGGCGGGTTCCCTGCCGGAGTGGTGCTGCCGGTATGGTCGCCGATAATATCCCAGTGACCGCCGAACATCCTGTTATCGCAGGCGAGCGGGCTGGGCAGTGTGGCGCCGGTGCAATTCGGTTTTTTCTTGGCGCCCTGGAAAGTGCTGGCCCGCGGGCTCAGGTTATTGACGATGGTATAATATCCATCATTGGTTTCAGAGGTAGGCGTAAGCGCCCTGTAGCCATATCCGGGGATATTGGTGCCGGCATAAGAACGGTTCTGTGTAGAGCCGCTATCGAATGTGCCGCCGGCCTCTTCTGCGAAATTCTTACCTACTGCGTCTGCGCAGATCGGGGAATTCTTCGAGATCAGGATCTTATAAGGGATAGCGCTTACAATGTAATCTTCCCTACCTGGACCTGAACTGGTGCTATTCACTTTTTTGAATAGCAACTGACCGGTTCCCAGTGTGATGGTGTCGCCGGGCATGCCTGTTACTACAACTTTGAAAGCGGTAGTGATCAGGGTTCCGCCTGAGAGCAGCGGCAGGGTAGCACCGGCTTGAACAGTTCCGCCACCAGCCGGGGCATTGGTGGTGGTGGTGACGTTGCCAGCACTATTACCGATATTGATCCTGATATCATATTCACCAATACTTCTGTTGGGGTTGGCATTGAACCGGCCGGCATCATCATTGGTAGCATTGGTAAACCTGCTTACGACTAGCCCTTCGTTTGTGATCAGTCGCAGTGAGTCACTTACGGGCGTAGCATAGATAGTATTGGTGGGAATATTGTCCACATAGCGCATCAGGTAATAATATCCAGCTGTAGGATTGAATGCCTTCGTCAGGTAATAGTTAGTCCTTATCTCGAGCGTATCGCCCGGCTCTATGGTACCGCCGGCCGTTTTCTTGGAAAGATTGAGATAGCTGTTACCTGATCTGACCCCTGTTACCTGGGCCTTCATAGCAGCAGGCAGCAGCAACAGTGCGGTCAGTAGCATGGGTATGCTCCGGGGATTGGGGCTTGTACGGTTCATAACGTCGGATCTTAAAGGCTGGTTCTACATGGTTTGGATTGGCTTTCCTGCTTGAAAATACCTGCCTGTTGCCTCCTGATTGTTTCTTCTAAAGGTTCAAAAAGGATTAACGAAATTATTGACTTTGGATTGCCTGTCGGAGATTAAAATCCGTAAGGCAGGAACCCGCTGTAAACCTATAAAAAAATTGAGGGTATTCCAATCGTAGTTTTACTGGGTTTAGCCGCAGGGAATCAGCTATTCCAGGATCCGCCGTTATTTGCTATTTTACCAGCAGAATAACCTTTACCCAAGATTCCCTTGATCCTAAATCCGATCTATGAAAACCGCCCCTTTGAATGGAATTGTTCTCCTGTTGGTATTGTCATGTATTTCCTCTTTCGTTGCTGCGCAATACGAATCATTCCAGTTCACCGAGCTGAACCGGAAACCGGCTACCGGCAAATACAGGCTGGCCCATCCTTTCGATATTGTGTATGCACCTGATAACCACCTTTACATTACGGAAAAGATAGGCCGCATCATCCGGGTGGATACCGGAACAGGCGTTCGGCAGATCATCCTCGACATCCAGTCCAAAGTGAAGCTCAACATTTCGAGGAGCGGCACTGTTGCCACCGGGATCGGGCAGAACGGGATGCTGGGGCTCGCTGTTCATCCGGGCTTTGCCACCGTACCCGGGAAGGATTCGATCTATGTGGCCTATTGTTACGATTGGGACCATATCCGGATCTCGCGGTTTTATTTCAATGGAACTTCTATCCCTCCTGCCAGTGAAACGGTGCTCCTGGAAGGCATTCCTGCCGGCAGCGACCATAGCACAGGCAGGTTGATCATCGGGGCCGATGAAAAGATCTATTATTCCTGTGGCGATCTTGGCCGTAACCAGTTCAACAGGAAATGTGAAGAGATCCGCTCGCAGATGCTGCCTACTGTTACTGATATGAATAATGAGGACTATACCAATTATTCCGGCAAAGTGCTGCGCATCAACCCCGACGGTAGTATCCCGGACGATAACCCGCTCTGGAACGGCATCCAAAGCCATATTTACACCATCGGGCATCGCAACCCGCAGGGATTGGTATGGCAAAAAGAGCCTTCTAACGGTGTGCCATATCCTACATTGACGCCAGGCGGTATCTTGTTCAGCGCAGAGCACGGCCCCAATTCAGACGACGAGATCAATATCCTCGAAAAAGGCCGCAATTATGGATGGCCCTATATTGCAGGGGATACAGACAATGTCAATTTCCAGTATGTGCAATGGCATACTGCCACCAATTGCAATGGTATTTCCTTCGTAGAGAATCCCTATAACGTACCAGCAGGGGCTATTGTTACCCAGGAGAAGGATGCTCCTGCTGCCGTAAAAAATAATTTCAGGAAACCGCTGAAGTCGATCTACACCGATTGCGGCGGACAGCCTTCCTCCAGGTGCGCCCTGGTGGGTAATTGGCTGAAATTCCCCACGGTAGCGCCTTCCAGCATTGAATATTATCACCTCAATATCTCGAAAGGGATCCCCGGGTGGTACCCGTCACTGCTGGTGACCACCCTGAAGACAGGCACGCTGTTCCGGTTCAAGCTCAATGCGGCGCAAAATGCTATTGTAGGGGATTCGATCGGGTATTTCAAATCGGTTGACCGGTACCGTGATATTGCGCTCAGCCCCGATGGGAAGATATTCCTGATCACCGACAGCATCGGCTCCACCTCAGGCCCCAGTGGTCAGAACCTGACAACGATGGACCACCCCGGTTCTATCCTGGTGTATACTTATGTAGGAGATGTATTGTCGCTCCCCGACCCGAATTCACCAGCCAACCCTTTACGTCCCAATCCATACCTGATCACGGTATACCCCAATCCTGCCCGTTCCTATGTTCATATAGACCTTGGGAAAGCGTTGCACAAACCGATCCGTTACCAGTTGTATGATATTACCGGCAAACTCGCGCTGCAGGGCGCTTCACCAAAAGATGATTTCGAGATCTATGTGGCAAACCTCAGGCGGGGAATGTATATCCTGAAATTATATAATGGGTATGGAACGGAGTTGAGAGTGCAAAAGCTGATACTCGCAGCGCCCTGATTGATCAACGACCTATCCCACCAATCCCAGCCGTCCCATAAATCCCGGTTCAGACCATCTTCGACGGGTCGACCCATTCATCGAACTGTTCCGGCGTTACATACCCGAGCTTCACGGCCATTTCTTTCAGGGTGGTCCCTTCTTTATGCGCTTTCTGCGCGATCTCCGCTGCTTTGTAATAGCCGATCTTCGTGTTGAGCGCCGTTACCAGCATCAGGGAATTGTCAACATGCTTTTTGATATTGGCTTCGATCGGTTCGAGGCCGGTGGCGCATTTATCATTGAAGCTTACGCAGCCTTCACCGATGAGGCGGGCGCTGAGCAGGAAATTATAGATCATCACCGGTTTGAACACATTGAGTTCGAAATGGCCGGTTGCCCCGGCGATATTGATGGCCACATCATTCCCCATCACCTGTGCGGCGATCATCGTCAACGCTTCACACTGGGTAGGGTTCACTTTACCGGGCATGATGGAAGAGCCCGGCTCATTGTCGGGAATAAAAATTTCCCCGATGCCGCTACGCGGGCCCGACGACAACATGCGGATATCATTGGCGATCTTCATCAGGCTTACGGCCACCGTTTTCAGGGCTCCATGTGCTTCCACGATAGCATCATGCGCAGCAAGGGCTTCGAATTTATTGGCAGCGGTAATGAAGGGCAGACCCGTAAGTGTGGCAATATGTTTCGCCACATTCACGGCATAGTTGGGAGGAGTATTGATACCTGTGCCTACGGCAGTGCCGCCCAGTGCGAGCTCACTGAGGTGCGCCAGGGTATTTTTGATGGCTTTCAGGCCATGATCGAGCTGGGCTACATAGCCGCTGAATTCCTGTCCAACCGTAAGCGGTGTGGCATCCATGAAATGAGTACGCCCGATCTTCACCACCTTCATATACTGCCTGCTTTTTGCAGCCAGTGTATCCCGCAGTTTTTCGATCCCCGGAATAGTAACATCGATCAGCATTTTGTAGGCTGCGATGTGCATGGCTGTAGGGAAAGTATCGTTGGAGGATTGTGATTTGTTCACATCATCATTCGGGTGCAGGATTTTTTCTTTATCGGTAAGTTTACCGCCTTTCAGCACATGACCACGATAGGCCACCACTTCATTCACGTTCATATTGGATTGGGTACCGGAACCGGTTTGCCATACCACGAGCGGGAACCAGGCATCCAGCTTGCCTTCCAGGATCTCATCGCATACGATGCCGATCAGGTCGGATTTTTCTTTGGGCAGCACACCGGCCTCGAAATTGGTGATGGCGGCGGCTTTCTTCAGGTAGGCAAATGCCCGGATGATCTCTTTCGGCATCCTGTTGATGTCCTGTGCGATCTTGAAGTTTTCGATGCTGCGTTGGGTCTGGGCGCCGTAGAATGCATCGGCAGGCACCTTCACTTCTCCCATGGTATCTTTTTCTATCCGGTAATCCATATAGCTTTTTGATTTTTTGAGGCACCAAAGGTAAAGAGTAATGTTGATCAACAATCAATGAATAATCAATTCACTCTTCAGCACTACGTTCTCGTACGGCATTTCCTGGCCGGCAGATTTCTGATCGATCAGTTTGAACAGGAGCTCAGTGGCCCTCGTACCCTGTTCATAGGGGAATTGTTCCACGGAAGCGATGGGCGGATAATCGAGGTAATGGGTAAGCGGCGCATTGGCATAGCTCACGAAGCTGAGGTCTTTATTGATCCTGATATTTTTCTGGCGGGCATAGTGAATGGCATCCAGTGCTACATAATCATTGAATACGATGATGGCTGTGGGCTTTTTTTTCACGAGCATCAGTTTATCGAATGCCTTTTGTGTATTTTCAACAGAGAGATCGGTGCTTACGATGAGATGCTCATCGACAGGGATCTTATTTTTTTTAAGGGCGTCGTAGTAACCGTTCAATCGCTCATTTTTGATATTGAGGGTAGGAGGGCCCTGGATATAGGCGATCCGCTTGTGCCCGTTCCTCACGAGGAAGTCGACCGCTTCCACGGAGCTGTGGTAGAGGTTGCAGCTCACCGAATGCACTTCGGGCACATCAGGCACGCGGTCGAAGAACACGACAGGGATATCATAATTCTTCAACTGCTCGAAATGTTCGATGCGGGTAGTGCTTTTGGAAATGGAGGCGAGGATGCCATCCACCCGGTGCTTTTTCATGGATTCGACAATATTCTTTTCGCGTTCGAGATCATCGCGCGACTGCCCGATCAGTACGATATAATTATTGCCGATGGCCAGGTCTTCGATCCCATTGATGGCAGAAGAAAAAAATTCCTCCCGGAGATTGGGCAGGATCACACCAATAGTGAAAGTTTTTCGTTGTTTAAAGAAGATGGCTGTCTGGTTGGGCTCGTAGTTGAGCTCGGCAGCCATTTTTTTCACTGCCATTTTCGTCCGGAGGCCGATACTTGGATGATCATGCAGGGCCCGTGATACGGTAGAAATGGAAATGCTCAGTCGCTTCGCGATCTCTTTGATGGTGGGAAGTTTCTTCTCCATAGAGCAGTTAGTGTTATATGCAAGGTAATTAAAATGAAGAAAAGGATGGGTTACAGAAAATTCAAACGATTGCGTACGGAGAAGCAGCAATAATAAGCCTGGGAATGTCCTGATTTATCGGGATAAATTTGCGATATTAGTAATGGCATTTTACTGCCGGAATAGTATCAGTGATCATTTTATTGGATGGCCCGCGGAGCGGGCCATTTTGTCAACGATAGGAAATGCTTGTTATTAAGTAAGTGCAGCATGTCTGAGCAGGTACCGCTAACACACTTATTTTAATATACATGAACACGCTACGATCTTTCCCCCGGAAATGGCTGATTGCTACAACAGCCGTTTTCATTGCAAGCGGCCTTTTCATGCGCCCCTTCGCCCAGAAACCGGTCAACACCGCGAGAATGGAATGGTGGCGCGATGCGCGCTTTGGATTATTTCTGCACTGGGGCCTCTATGCCATTCCCGCCGGGGAATGGAACGGCCAGACCAATTATGGCGAATGGATCCGCAACAATGCCCAGATCCCGCTGAATACCTACAACAATTTTCAGTCGCAGTTCAATCCCACCCGCTTCAATGCCGGTGAATGGGTGAGCATGGCCAAAAATGCGGGCGTGAAATATATCGTGATCACCACCAAGCATCACGACGGATTCTGCCTCTTCGATTCCAAATTCACCGATTTCACCGTCATGAATACGCCCTTTCACCGCGATATCGTGAAAGAGATGGCCGATGCCTGCCATCAACAGGGCATCCAGCTTTGTTTTTACTATTCGATCATGGACTGGCATCATCCCGATTACCTGCCGCGCCGCGACTGGGAATACGACAGGCCCGCCGGTGATGCGGATTTCAGCCGTTATGTTCAATACATGAAAAACCAACTGAAAGAGCTGCTCACCAATTACGGCAAGATCGGTGTCCTCTGGTTCGACGGTGAATGGGAAGAGACCTGGACCCATGAGCTTGGTAAAGAGCTCTATCAATATGTCCGTAGCCTGCAACCCGGCATTATCGTCAATAACCGGGTGGATAAAGGAAGATCGGGCATGGCCGGACTTACCATCTCCGGTGACTATGCAGGCGACTACGGCACACCCGAACAGGAGATCCCGGCTACCGGTGTTCCCGGGGTCGACTGGGAAAGCTGCATGACCATGAACGATAACTGGGGCTATAACAGCCATGATAATAAATGGAAATCAGCTCCCGAACTGGTCGAAAAGCTGGTCGATATCGCTTCCAAAGGCGGCAATTACCTCCTGAATGTGGGGCCCACCGCTGAAGGTGTTTTTCCACCAGCCAGCGTGGAGAGGTTGCAGGCCATCGGCTCCTGGATGAAAGTGAATGGTGAAAGCATCTACGGCACACAGGCCAGCCCCTTCAGACTGCTCACCTGGGGCCGGTGCACCCAAAGATCGATTCCCGGCGGAACGCGCTTATACCTGCACGTTATCAACCCTCCGGCCGATGGGAAGTTGCTGCTGCCCGGACTGGCCAACCAGGCCACTAAAGTATATACCCTGGCAGAAAAAACACCGCTCACCATCAGCCGGAAAAGTACCGGTCAGATCATCGACCCGGGCAGTTCCCTGAAGAATGAATACCCGGTAGTGATCGCACTGGAAATAAAAGGTAAACCGATCGTGTACGTGGAGCCTTCGATCCAGGCCGGGACTTCCATCTTCATCGATCAGTTGCCGGTAAAGCTGTTCACTCCGGTTGCAGGCGCTGCCATTCATTATACGCTCAATGGCACAGAACCTACCATCGCATCACCACAGGGCCGTTCTCTTCTGCTGAAAAAATCCTCCACGATCAAAGCGGCCTGCTTCATCAATGGTAAACAGGTATCTGCCGTTGCCACTGGCAGTTTCGAAAAAGTAACACCCCTGGCGGCACAAACGATAGAGCCTTCTTCCGGCGGACTTGAATTTGCTTCCTATGAGGGCAAGTGGACGCAGTTGCCGGATTTCGAAAAACTATCACCTGCTGCCACCGGCACGGTTGCTAATTTCGATATCAGCATGAAAAGAGGAAAGGATGAATATGCTTTCGTATTCGACGGTTTTATCAAAATACCGGTGGATGGGGTCTATACCTTTTATATTACGTCCGATGATGGGAGCCGGCTGTTCATGGACGGCTCCCTGCTGGTCGATAATGACGGGCTGCATGGCAGTATAGAGAAGAGCAAAGATATTGCACTGGCAAAAGGGCTACATGCCATCAAAGTATCGTATTTCGAAAATTCCGGCAGCGATAATCTTGAATTGCAATGGAAGGGCCCGGGTATTCCGAAAAACAAGATCCCCGATTGGGTGCTGTTCAGGAAATAATGTTTGTCTGAACCATGATTCAATGGATTTTATAGATTTGGAGGAAAATAAGGTAATGGCACAGATGATCAAATTTTTCGCTACCCCCTGGGGATTTACCGGCTCTATGGATGAATTTGCAGCCAAAGCAAAGAAGGATGGATATGATGGGATCGAGATCTGGTGGCCCTTTGGACCGGAAGAACAGGAGGCCCTGTTCAATGCCATCAGGAAATACCAGTTAGACCTTGGCCTCGTAAGCGGAGGCTCACAAAGCAACTGGCAGGAACACCTCCACCATTTCAAAAAGATGACAAACGCTGCCGCTGCCTCCCCGGTGAAGCCATTGTACATCAACTGTCATTCGGGCCGTGATCATTTCAGCTTCGAACAGAACAAGGCTTTTATCGATCACACAACAACCGTTTCAAAGCAATCGGGCATCCCCATCAGTCATGAAACGCACCGTGGCCGCATCCTTTATGCTGCTCCGGTGGCCCGGACATTCATGGAAAAAATTCCTGATCTTCGTATCACGCTCGATATTTCGCATTGGTGCAATGTGCACGAAAGTTTGTTGGAAGACCAGGGCTCTACCGTTGAAATGGTTTTGCAAAGGGTAGACCATATCCATGCCCGGGTCGGCCATCCGCAGGGCCCCCAGGTGAACGACCCCCGGGCGCCGGAATGGAAGCAAGCCGTTGATGCTCATTTTGCCTGGTGGGATACTATCGTGGAAAGGAAAAAGAAAAATGGCGAGCTGATCACTGTTCTCCCGGAATTCGGTCCGCCGGATTATCTTCCTACACTGCCTTACACCAGGCAACCGGTTGCCGGCCAGTGGGAGATCAACCTGTATATGATGAAGCGCTGGCGGGAAAGGTATCTGTGAGAACGAGAGTAGGTCTTACTATCATCGAACGATCGTATGAGAATAATTTGCCTGTTCATAGGCTGCCTGTTTGCCTGCACCGGCTTTTCACAGCCTGTGAATTTCCGCCAACTGGATTTTGCGCATATTCCTTTCCGTTGGGATGAAGCAATCCCCATCGGCAATGGCTGGCTGGGCGCGCTGATCTGGCAGAAGGAAAATAAAGTCCGCTTGTCGCTCGACAGGGTCGATTGCTGGGACGACCGCCCCATGCCTTCCATCGGCAACCTCCGTTTCAATTGGGTACAGGAACAGGTAAAGAAAGGTGAGTATGATACAGTACAGAAGATCGGAGATGAGCCCTATGAGCGCTACCCGGCCCCTACCAAGATCCCCTGTGCCGCACTTGAGTTCCCGCTGGACCGTCTCGGCGCCACCGCACAGGTCTCTCTCGACATCAGTAACGGCCTGGCCACAATCCGGTTTTCCAATGGCATCCGCTTCAATAATTATATCCATGCAACACGGGAAGCAGGTTATTTCGGATGGGAGAACCTGCCGGCAGGGATGAAGACACCGCTGCCCGAACTGATCATCCCGGCGTATCAGCCCGAAGGAGGATCGCATACGGCCAACAGTGTAGATGGACAATCACTGCAGAACCTTGGCTATCCCAGAGGGACCGTGCAGCGGACCGCCAACAGTATCCGCTATCATCAACCCACCTGGAAAGGCCATTATTATGAAGTACTGGTGCAATGGAAAAAATTCCCGGGCCATAAACTGATCGGGGCCTGGACAATTACAGTCGACAAACCCGCTTCGCTGCCCGCCCTGAATACATCTCTCAAAGAACCCACCGGTTGGGATTCACATGCAGCCTGGTGGAAAAATTTCTGGGGCCGGTCGTCCGTTTCCTTACCCGATAGCCTGCTCGAAAAACAATATTACCTGGAGCTCTACAAATTCGGGTCAGTGGCCAGAAGCAATACACCACCTGTTTCCCTGCAAGCGGTCTGGACAGCCGATAATGGCAAGCTGCCTCCCTGGAAGGGTGATCTTCATCATGATCTCAACACACAACTTAGCTACTGGCCCGGCTACAGCAGCAACCATATCGATCTCACGGCCGGTTTCACTAACTGGCTCTGGAAAGTGAAGGATGCCAATAAACGCTGGACACAACAGTATTTTGAAAAGGAAGGATTGAATGTACCGGGTGTAACTACCATCACCGGCCAACCTATGGGCGGGTGGATACAGTATTCCATGTCGCCCACAACAGCCTGCTGGCTCGCACAGCATTTCTACTGGCAGTGGAGATACAGTGGGGATAAGCATTTCCTATTGCAACGCGCTTATCCTTATGTTCGGGATATAGCCATCTTCATGAAGAATATCCTTTGCAAAAAAGATGGATATTATTACCTGCCATTAAGTTCAAGCCCGGAATACAACAATAACAGCATTCATGCCTGGTTCAACAACTGGACCAACTATGATCTGGCGCTTACCAGGTATCTTTTCACCATCGCTGCAGAACTGGCAGCAGGGGCAGGGGCCAACACTGAAAGCGCCGACTGGGTTGCCGTACTGCCTCAACTACCCTCCTTTGCCACGGATAGCACCGGGCTGCTGCTCGCTCCCGGAACAACACTGCAACACTCGCACAGACACCATTCTCCCTATATGGCCATCTATCCGCTAACGCTGCTGAATATACGAAAAGAAGACGACAGGCAGATCATTGAACGGTCGATCTATCACCTGCAGGAAAAAGGCACCAGGGCCTGGTGCGGTTATTCTTTCAGTTGGATGGCGTCGATCTATGCGCGCAGCAGGATGGCCGATAGCGCCGTGCAGCAATTGAGGATATTCGCTTCGAATTTCTGCTCGCCTAATAGCTTTCATTTGAATGGTGACCAGCGGGGTGGACAATACTCCAACTTCACCTATCGCCCGTTTACCCTCGAAGGGAATTTTGCATTTGCACAGGGCATCCATGAATTGCTCCTGCAAACCAATGATGGTATAACAGAAGTATTCCCGGCAGTGCCCAACGACTGGCAGCATATATCTTTCCATACGCTTCGCTCTGAAGGCGGATTCCTCATAAGCGCCAATAAAGAAAATGGGGTAGTGATCGATGTTACGATCAAAGCAACGACAGATGGCGCCCTGAAATTCCGTTTACCGAAAACCATGGTTACCTGGATAACGGAAGGGATCGGCAGGGACAAAGTGCAGTTCAGGGAAGACAAAGTACTCACCATACCATTCAGGAAAGGACAAACAGTGATCATCAAAAACGGGTTCGAATGAAAATACATGCAAAGAGATCAGTGATCTGGGTGATGGCCGCATTGTGGTTGGCCACTACGCGGGCCCAATTGGTGGAGCCGTATGGCCCTGTGCCCTCCAAAGCACAAATGAAATGGCAGGAGATGGAATTTTACCTGTTCATGCACTTCGGGCCCAATACATTCAGTGACCTGGAATGGGGGCATGGAACAGAAGACCCGAAGATATTCCATCCCACAGAGCTGGATTGCAGGCAATGGGCACGCATTGCGCGGGATGCAGGCGCCAAAGGCATCATTATTACAGCCAAGCACCATGATGGGTTTTGCCTGTGGCCAAGTAAGTATAGCGATCACACGGTAAGGGAAAGCGACTGGAAAGAAGGGAAGGGCGATGTGATCCGTGAACTGGCTGATGCCTGCGCCAGCTATGGGATCAGGTTCGGCGTATATATATCACCGTGGGACAGGAACCACCCCAAATACGGCACAAAAGAATACAACCGGGTTTATGTAAATACTATGCGGGAACTGCTCCGGAACTATGGCGACCTGTTCGAGCTATGGTGGGATGGGGCCAATGGGGAAGGCCCCAACGGAAAAAAGCAGGTCTACGATTTTCACCGGTTTGAAACGGTGGCGAGAAGGCTGGCGCCGAATACCGTTATCTTCAGCGATATTGGTCCCGATATCCGTTGGGTAGGCAACGAAAAAGGGATTGCCGGCAGCACCAACTGGGACCTGCTCGATACGGCGGGCTTTACGAGAGGCGCGGGGAGTCCGCCCACCGATACCCTCAATCGTGGCAATGTAAACGGCCATCGGTGGCTCCCTGCCGAATGTGATGTATCGATCAGGCCGGGCTGGTTTTATCATCCGCAGGAAGACACTGCCGTGAAATCGGGGAAAGACCTGATGAAATTATACTTCTTATCAGTTGGCAGAGGCGCCAATCTGTTATTGAATGTGCCACCCGACAGGAGGGGACTGATTGCTGCTCCCGATTCGGCCTCGCTGATGGCATTCAAACAAATGCGTGATGAATATTTCCGGGAGAACCTGGCGCATCGTGCCAATGTAACGGTGTCTGCCACCCGGCCGGGATTCCTTCCTTCACTGCTCACGGATGGATTCCGGTTTTCTTACTGGGCGGCTCCTGAGGGGCAAAATACCTGCACCATCGAGATCGATATGGGCATGGAAAAAGTTTTCAATACGGTGCTTTTGCAGGAGTATATCGAACTGGGCCAGCGTGTGAGATCATTTTCAGTAGAAGTATGGGATGGCTCGGAATATAAAGAGGTTGCCCATGGAACCACCATCGGTTACAAACGGCTGCTACAATTTCCCTTGCAGCATTCGTCTAAAATTCGAATAGCCATTACTGATAGTAAATCAAACCCCGTGATCGGTGATATTCAATTATACAACTGCCCGGAAATAGTATTGAACGAATGATAGACCTCTCTCATAGAAAGACTGCCTCCGACTATAAATTGCTAACTGAAAGCTAGTTCCTACTTCCCCTTGAAATCCGGTTTCCTTTTTTCAAGAAAAGCAGTCGCGCCTTCCTTCATATCCTCTGTGGCGAAGCATTCACCGAACTGTTTTACTTCATGATCGTATCCGTGTTTGGTATGATCGAACCGGTTCACGCAGTCGATCACTTTGGCCAGCGCAATGGGAGCTTTGGATTGGATATTGAGCAGGACCTCTTTCACTTTCGGCAACAATTCTTCCGGGGCCACCACGCTGTTCACGATACCATAGCTCATGGCTTCCTGTGCGGAGATGGTCTTACCGGAGAGCAGGAGTTCCATCGCCCTGCCCTTACCGGCGGCCTGCACCAGCCGTTGTGTGCCGCCATAACCGGGGATCAACCCGAGGTTCACTTCGGGCTGTCCGAATTTGGCCTGCTCACTGGCGATAATGAAATGGCAGGAAAGGGCCAGCTCGCAACCCCCGCCCAATGCGAAGCCATTGACGGCAGCTACGATCGGCTTGGGTGAATGCTCGATCTTGAAAAAAATATCATGTCCTTTTTTGGAGAGGGCCATTCCCTGTTCTTTGGTCAGTCCCATGAACTCACTGATATCCGCACCTGCCACGAAAGCCTTCGGGCCTGCCCCGGTGATCATGGCCGATTGGATGGCCGGATTGCTGTACACCTCATCCACGGCAGCATTCAGCTCATCCATCACTGTTTTATTGATGGCATTGAGCTTATCGGGCCTGTTGATAGTAATGGTGAAGATACCATTGTCGAGCGTGGTCAATAAGGTTTGGTAGGACATGTAATATCGTTTGTGGTGTAAAAAAATCAGAACTCGCGGTGCTCCTTCACCCAACTCCTGATATACTCTGCAATATCACCGGTGGAAGTGCCGGGCGCAAAGAGCCTGCCCACGCCCATTTCATTCAGTTGTTTCATATCGTCGTCGGGGATGATGCCGCCGCCGGTGAGCAGCACATCATTCATCTCCTTTTCTTTCATCAGCTCGATCACTTTGGGGAACACGGTCATGTGGGCGCCGGAAAGGATACTGATGCCGATAGCATCGACATCCTCCTGCAAGGCTGCACTCACGACCATATCAGGCGTTTGGCGGAGCCCGGTATAGATCACTTCCATGCCTGCATCGCGCAGGGCGGTGGCGATCACTTTTGCTCCGCGGTCATGGCCATCGAGGCCCACTTTCGCAACCAGCACTCTGATAGGACGGTCCATGATCATTATTTTATGAATTGATGAATGGCGAATTCTATCCTGCGGACCGTTTCTTCTTTTCCGATCGTTTCCATGATCTCGAAAACACCCGGTCCATACTTACCGCCAACGAGCATAACGCGGAGAGGCATCATTACTTCTCCCGGTTTGATGCCTTCATCGGTAGCCAGTTTTTTGAAACCTGTTTCCAGTTCAGGCGCAGCCCATTTTTCGAAGCTGGCATGGCCGTTGGGGCTTTTCAGGGCAGCAACAAAACTTTCGAACAGAACTTTCTTCTCATTGGTCCATTTCGGTTTTACGGAATCCACATCCAGCTCTGCCGGCGCTTCAAAAAAGAACTTCGATTGTTCGTAGAAATCGGTGAGCAGGGTGCAGCGTTCCTTTACCAGTCCGATCACTTTTTCCAGCACAGCTTCATTGTTCACGGGCACTCCTTTATTCTCCAGTACTTTTTTCACGTCTGGTTTCAATCTGGCAATTTCCGATCTTTTGATCCATTCATGGTTGAACCACTTTGCTTTTTCGAAATCGAACTTTGCGCCGCCTTTATGCACGCGGTCCATGGAGAACCGGCTGATGAGCTCTTCGAGGGTAAAGATCTCCTGGTCAGTGCCATCATTCCATCCCAACATGGCCAGCAGGTTCACGAATGCTTCGGGCAGGAAACCTATTTCACGGAAACCTTTGGTGAGCTCCTGGCTGCGTGGGTCTGTCCAGTTCATGGCGAATACGGGAAATCCGAGCCTGTCACCGTCACGCTTGCTGAGCTTGCCATTGCCATCGGGTTTGAGGATGAGCGGAAGGTGCGCCCACTGGGGCATGGAAGATCCCCATCCCAGGTATTTCCAGAGCAGGAGATGAACAGGAGCACTGGGCAACCATTCTTCCCCGCGAAAAGCATGGGTGATCTTCATGAGATAATCATCCACCACTACGGCCAGGTGATAGGTAGGCATGCCATCTGCTTTCAGCAAAACCTTATCATCGACGAGACCGGTATGAAAGCTCACTTCCCCACGGATCATATCGGTGAAGGTCACCGTTTCATTCTCTGGCATGCGTATACGGATCACATGAGGTACGCCGTCTTCAAGGAGTGTTTCCGCTTCCTCGAGTGTGAGGGAACAGGAATTGCGCATCTCCATACGCACGTTATGATCGTATTGAGGTGATGGATTATTGGGTGTTTTGAAGCGTTCCCGCATGCTGTCGAGCTCTTCGGGCCTGTCGAACGCATAATAGGCGTGGCCGCTCTTCACCAGTTGCTCTGCGTATTGGCGGTAGAGGGATTTTCTTTCGCTCTGCCGGTAAGGCCCGTAAGGGCCGCCTTTGTGGGGGTCTTCATCGGGATGCAGGCCGCACCAATCCAGGCAAGTGAAAATATATTCTTCGGCGCCGGGAACGAACCGGCTTTGATCGGTATCTTCTATCCTTAAAACAAAATCACCCCCGTTCTGGCGGGCGAACAGGTAATTGTACAACACGGTACGAACACCGCCCAGGTGCAGTCCGCCGGTTGGACTGGGCGCAAACCTTACACGTACTTTTTTACTCATAGGAGACAAAGATAAGGGACAAGGCAGAAACACTAATTCCCCTGCCCTGACGTTATTGCTTTTATGCCGAAAGGCCTTTCAATATTACTTCTTCTTATTGCCAGTCAGACCCTCCGGGCGCAGTTGACCTACCAGACATTGATGGTGGACTATGATAGCGCCGTCACCTATAAAAACCTCAAAATAATCCCGGTCAGACCGAAAGGAGGTTTCGGTAACCAGACCAGGTTACTGTACAACCATGCCGGGATCATATCATTCAGCCAGGGGATCAGGCAGGGAACTGTGGTGCTCAGTGAAAGGGGAACGGCTTCCACCGAAAATGTACATTGGTTAAGGATCAACAATAACTCGGGCAAACCTGTATTCATTGCATCGGGTGAAGTGATCATGGGTGGGCGGCAGGACAGGATGGTGACCATGGATACCGTGCTTCTCTCATCTTCCAAAGATCAGTACATACCGGTAATGTGTGTGGAGGAAGACCGGTGGAGTGAAAAGGAAAAAAAGTTTGCCTATCATCATTATGCCAATCCACGATTGCGGAAATTGTTGGACCAGTCGAAGAACCAGGTATTGATCTGGAAGGAGATCTATGCCCAACTGGAAAGCAGTAGTACAAAATCCGCCTCCCTGGCTTACCTGGCACAGCGGCAGGACAAAAGGATCATTGGACAGCAAACAGACTATTTCAACTACTTCGATAAACAGCTCAGGAAAAATGACAGTACCATCGTCGGATTTGTTTGTATGAGTGGTGACAGGGTGATCGGGTGCGACATCTTTGCCGGCACCCATCTATTTTATGCTTCACTGGAATCCTTATTGTATGGATACATCGAAGAAGCGGTCCTGAATGGGCAGCCGGTGACCATTTCCGATGAAAAGGTAAAAACCTATCTCGACAGGATACTGACCGATGAGGCCAGTCAACGGGAATACCTGAAAAAGCATGGAAAGATCTATAAATATGAAGGCAAGGTCTTTCATATTACCGGTTATGCGGAATAGTTAGGAGGTTGGTACATAGTAGCGTGATGATCCCGATATGGTGAACAAAAGAAAATCTATTAACTTTAGGGCAGATTAATCAGCTATGTTCTACCTGGTCAAAACACCCTGGCTGCTGCGAAAAATGTACCCGGAATGTATTTGGAGGATGGCTGTGCGTCCGAAAGAAAAAGTGCTTTATCTGAGTTTCGATGATGGTCCGCACCCGGTGGCCACACCTTACGTGCTCGACCAGTTGCAGCGATGGAATGCAAAGGCCACTTTCTTTTGTATCGGGAAAAATGTGGTGTCACATCCGGAAATATATCAGCGGATCTTGCAGGAAGGCCACCGCACGGGCAATCACAGTTTCAATCATCTCAATGGCTGGAAAACGCCTAATGAAAAATATTTCCAGGATATCCTGGAAACCACGAAATACGTGGATTCTAACCTGTTCCGTCCCCCTTATGGGAGGATCACGAAATTCCAGGCAAGGCTTTTATCTGGTCTTGATACGCATCAACATGCAGATAGGAAATTTACGATTATCATGTGGGATGTACTGAGTGCTGACTTCGATTTGCGTTTGACGCCGGAAAAATGTGCGTTGAATGTAATTGGAAATGCTAAACCGGGATCGATCGTTGTATTTCATGATAGTGAAAAAGCATATCCACGTATGAAAGACGCATTACCTGCAACCCTTCAATATTTCAGTGAAAAAGGGTATCGATTTGAAGGCATTCGATGATGAAAAAAGCAGGTGGAATTGCTGGTGAGAAGTTTAATTCGTTTTTAATCTACCTGTAAATTTGTCGGAAAAATGGAAGATGGAACACTCATATTCAATGGGCTAAAATAAGTTGGGCCGGGGTAGACACCCTGGCCCGTTTTTAATCCGTACCCTATGAAAACTGACTTAAAGGTATAAACTTTTTTGATTTAACCAAAGATATTTCCCGTAATGGGTCACTGAAATTAAAATGTCAAATACCGTCACATTGTCTGATATTTAGCTGGGACGGGGATGTTGGCCGGAAATCATTTTGGACCCCTTTGCAATTATTTGATCTGTATCAGTAAAATATCTCCAGGTTGATTTGACAATTGATAAATTTTAGAATTTTGCGCAGGATATGAAAATACAATTAGTTGATACTCACTGCCATTTATATTTGCCGACTTTCAAGGGCGATATCGATGCCGTCATAGACCGGGCAACCGCGGCCGGTGTGTGGAAATTTTATCTCCCTGCCATCGATGAAGAGACAGTGACTGCCATGCTTGAACTGGAAGCAAAATATCCAGGTCGCTGTATGGCCATGATGGGATTGCATCCCTGTTCTGTGAATGCCGAATACCTGTCGGCACTGGAACTCGTGGAATCATGGTTATCCAAAAGATCTTTTGCAGCAGTAGGAGAGATCGGCCTGGATTATTACTGGGACGACACCTACATTGCGCAACAGCAGCAGGCATTCCATCAACAGATCGACTGGGCCTTACAGTACGATCTACCGATCGTGATCCATTCGCGCAATGCGATGGCGGACTGCATACGGATCGTGCAGGAGCGTCAGCAGGGATCACTTCGCGGCATCTTTCACTGTTTTACCGGTACTGCGGAAGATGCAAAGCAGATCGTGGAAGCCGGTCTCTATCTCGGGATCGGAGGAGTGCTTACCTATAAAAATTCGGGTCTTCCCGAAGCACTGGCAGATATATCATTGGAACATCTTGTACTGGAGACGGATGCGCCTTATCTCACACCTGTTCCCTTTCGCGGCAAACGTAATGAAAGTAGCTATCTCCAATATGTGGTAGAGAAACTGACGGAAGTGAAGGGGGTGAGTCTGGAAGAGGTGAGCCGGGTGACCACGGAGAATGCTCAAAAAATATTCGGTAAGTAGGCCCTGAAACTGTATTTTTGCCACCCATTTTACGGAGAGGTGTCCGAGTGGTTGAAGGAGCACGCCTGGAAAGTGTGTATACTCGAAAGGGTATCGCGGGTTCGAATCCCGCTCTCTCCGCATAAAATCAGAAAAGCCTTCAAGTCTTTAGATTTGAAGGCTTTTCTAGTTCGAAATTTTTGCAAAGGTGTTATTACTGATGGTTACTTATTCGTATTGATAATTAATTATCAAAGCGTTGGTAGGTTCGAAATCCTGTGCTTCTAAAAAATAATCCATGCTTTCCTTCAAAAGAGAATGCCCGGTTGTTGAATCTAAAGCCTGAGCCATATACTACTGGCAGTATTATTTGCAATATTAACTATTAACCAATCAGGCTTGATAATATTTCAGTAAACTGTTGTTTCAAAACTGGCAAATCATTTTGGGCTATTTCCCAAACTATATGAAAGTTAACGGCAAAATACTCATGAATCGAAATGTTCCTAAAACCTTTGATCGGTTTCCAAGCTATTTCGGGATGGAATTCTTTGAAATCATCTGTCAGGCCATTACATGCTTCTCCTATAATTTCAATTTGTTTAATTGTAGCAAACCTTTTCTCTGAATTAGCAAGAAAGTCATCATAAGAAACACCAGTAAGATACTTCTCAATTTCAGTTATTGCCTCAAGTATGTGGATAATTCTGGTTTTGTCAATGATCAAGTCTTTCATATATTAGAATCTTATCCTTGTCAACGAAGGGTTTTACGTGTCGGGAAAGACCTTCGGTAGTAACAAGGTCAACCTTTTTGTGTAGTAATTCTTCCAAGTCTGATTGGTATATGAAAAACTTCATACCGATTGGTTGGGAATGATCTAGTTCCACCAATATATCCAAGTCGCTTTCTTTATCGGCATCACCGCGAGCCATAGAGCCAAACAGATAAGCCTTCTTTACAGGGATACCTGCAAAGTATTGTTGAAGTGATAGCCTATCTGCTATAGAAAGTTTCATTGCGATAAAATTAATCAATTCGCTCGATTAAAAAGACCTATTTTAAGTATTATCCATTTTTCCGTGCCTACTCAAAAAAGTCTATATTCTTATCTAAATCATTGACAAATGAGTCTGAAGCTTGTACAACTTGAACTGCTCAAAATTATATAAATAATTTATTTGCAATTAATTATTAATTTTAATTATTTTATATACTTTCATCTAACGTCTCTGTGCATGATAATGGAATAAATCCTTAAGGGAACTTGTAAATTGTTCCTATCCATAATATCTTGTTCTGATTATCCCACCAGCCATCAAAGCACTAAGCCTCATGAAAATTTCAAGAATTAAAATTGAAAACTTCCGGTCAATTAAAAAGACTGAGTTTACGGTTTCAGGCTTCAACATTTTTGTTGGACAAAACAATTGTGGTAAAACGAATTTCTTTGAAGCAATTGAATTCTTTTTCAATGGGCCGGGCAAAGGGAATATAGACGAATTGAAGTATAAAAGAAGTCCGGAAAATGAAATTTTGGTTGAAATTGAATTTGAAAATGCTATTGACGGAGCAAGTAAAATGCAAAACGCAGCAAATAAAACAAAGATTGAAGCCGCACTTAGTGGCTCTGACACGGTAACTTTTCGTCGCTCGAGTGCCACACCAAAAAAACGCACAATGCTCATCAACGGAGTAGAAGTGCCACCCGGAACAGGATTTGATGCAGCTTTAAATGATTTTCTTCCAAAGTTTGAATATATAAGTACAAAGCAATACTATGATTCAGTAGCTAAATATTCTAAAACTACGCCTATTGGCATTATGTTGTCGGGCGTGTTAAATACCATTTTGCAAACCAATCAACAATACCAACAATTTCAGAATAAGTTTAGGGAGCTATTCGAAGATGATGACTCGGAAATAAAAGCTGAATTCGAAGCGATGGGTAATAAAGTCAAAGTTCATCTCGAAAAACAGTTCCCCGACACTACTAGAGTAAAGTTTGAAGTGACAGCACCGATATTCGATGATTTGTTGAAAAACTTTGAAACTTCCATTGACGATGGTATTGAAACTTCGGCGGAGGAAAAAGGAGATGGTATGCAAAGAGCGTTAATGCTTGCTATTATTCAAGCATACGCCGATTTTAGAAAGCAAAATGAAGATTTAGGCAAATCATTTTTGTTTTTTGTAGATGAAGCAGAACTTCACCTTCACCCTACCGCTCAAAGAAAGCTAAAGAATGTGCTATATTCTTTATCGCAGGATACAGACCAGGTCTTTATTAACACTCACTCTTCAGTTTTTGTTGCAGATAATTACCCCAATCAATTCATATTTAAGGTTGAAAAGGCAAGTGGTGAAACAGGAATTGAAATTACCAACGACTATGTTAAGCCTTACATTGTCTTTGAACTCTTGGGTGGAAGTCCTTCCGACCTTCTGTTGCCAAGAAATTTCATCATAGTTGAAGGCCATAGCGAATTTGAGTTTTTAGCAAGAGTTATTAGGAGATTTTATGCTGATAGACCACCAATTCAAATTATCATTGCGAATGGCGATATTGACCAAGCTGAAAGAACAATTAATGCAATTGAAAAAGCTTTCACTCCACTTAACGCCAGTATTTATCGAGATAAGGTCATATTACTATTGGATCAGCCTAGTGCTCATACACAGGGTGGTGTGCAACAATTTCATCAGAACAATGCACATCTGACAAATAACCATCAAATTTTTATTCAGCCACAAAGGGACATTGAGCAATGCTACCCTTATCAGCCGGATGACGTTTATGGTAACTGGCGAAAAACGCAAGCGGAAATTGACGCACTCAACCCACAAGGTAAAAAAATATTTAACGGCCATAAGAAAAAGCAATTCGCTAAGTTTGTTGGAGACAATATAACTCAAGTCCAATTTGAAAAAGAGATGATTATTTGTTTCAATGCACTGGAAAAATGCTGGAGTTTAGCATTTTAACCTAAGTTGAAATGGCTCCGACTTGTGAGTAGCATATTTTTTTAAGAGATTCGTGATTTTCAATAAATCCCTTTTAAAAAGGTTCGAAAGTTGTCCCGCTCTCTCCGCCTGGCGGGATTTTCTCAGAAAATCCCGCTTTTTTGATGTTCGCGGTTTTTTCATTCATACGGGCAATATCACTGGTTTCGTAATGACCTCACCGGGTTTGCCAGGGCCGCTTTAATAGTCCGGATACTCATTATTATCAGCGCTAATAAAAACAACGACAGTCCTCCGGTTAAAAATATCCACCAGCTTAATGTTGTACGATACGCAAAATTCTGCAGCCATGTATTTGCACCATACCATGCAATCGGGACTGCAATAACAAATGCAATGACAATCAGCTTTAAAAAATCTTTTGATAATAGCGATACGATCTGCAGAACACCAGCGCCCATCACTTTTCGAACAGCTATCTCTTTTATCCGCAGATTGGTAATAAATATGACTAAACCAAATAATCCGAGGCAACTTATAAATATCGTGAGCCCTGTGGACCACCTTAATAAAGTGGAAACATTTTGCTCGGCCGTATAATAAGCAGCAATTGTCTCGTCCAGGAAGGCATAATTAAAATCTTTGTCCGGGTATACTTCCGTCCATGCCTGACCTATCTTGTCTATTGTATTCTTCCAGGCAGTAATGCCCACATCCTGCGGATGCAGCGCAATATTAAACGTATACTCACTGGCAATACCACCGGTAATTAATAAAGGTGTTATTGCCTCCCGTAAAGATTTTTGATTAAAATCCTGCACAACACCCACTACGCGTTTCTTTCCATATACGTCAATAGATTGCCCGATAATTTCATCTGGATTGTCAAAGCCTAATGCATGCAAATAGGTTTCATTTATTAACAGGTCACCCATTGTGTCATTACCCGCCAGATTATTCCCTGCGAGCAATTTTATCTGGTAAAGTTTTATGTAATTGGAATCGCCGATCTTCACCTGTACATCCGCCTGAATTCGTTTGTTACCGTTTTCGTATTTCATAATATCTATCCAGGTGCCCGGCGACGAAGGAGGGTCCATGGAAAGGCTGACCATGGCTATACCCGGAATTGCATTCAATTTATTCCGTAATAATATTTTTTTAACAGAGGAAGTGTCGGTATAATTACCAACGTACAGCACCGCGTCTTTCCTCATACCAATATTCTTATGGAGCGTATAATTGATCTGTTTATTCACAAGAAGGGCGGCAATAATAAATACCTGCGCAATGACGAACTGGGATACTGTCAGCGTTTTGCGCAACCATGCGTTTTGCGACTGCCCTGCATTCGCGTAAGCCTGGCCTTTAAGAACCGATACAGGTTTATACGACGAAAGCATGATCGAGGGATAAAAACCGGCAAGCATGCTTACTATTACCACTAGGAAAAGTAAAAACAGAAGAATCCTGGGCTCGCCGATGATATCGAATCGTAACCCCTCAGGGGTCCAGGCTGCAAATAATTTCAATAAAACGGGAGCCATGGCAGCCGAGATTAACGTGGCGATTAACGTTAACAGAAAAGTTTCGCCCATGAACTGGAGGGTCAGTTGTCTTTTCGAACTGCCCATTGTTTTTCGTACACCTATCTCTTTACTGCGCTGTGAAGCCTGTGCTGTTGTAAGATTTATAAAATTTATGCAGGCCAGCAAGAGCAAGAAGGCTGCAACCGCCAATAAACCATTTAATATACTTTTATCGGCGAGGCCGGGGCTGTTGCTATCATAGTATCCTTTAAAATGCGTATCACTCAAGGGCTGAAGATCGAAGGTCCTTATTTCAGGGTCGTCAGCGTTTGGCTTGTTATACTTTGTAAACAATTTGTTTATCTGGCTATTAATGTTAGCCGTCGATGTCCCCGGCGCAAGTTTTACAAACAGCAATGATGATTGGGCGTGATCCCACCTGTCCCAAAACCTTGGCTTTAAACTTGTCGTTTCCAGTGTTACCCGGGAGATGAAGGTTTTATAGTTGAAGATCGTGTTTCGGGTTATGTCTTTTACTATACCGGTAACGGTCATCCGAACACTATCATCAAAATATAATTCTCTGCCGATCACTTCTCCTGCAGAAAGTTTTGGGAAATACAATTTTGCGTTGGATGCAGTTAATACAACTGTATTCGGTTGTTGCAGGGCAGTTGCCGCATTGCCGGCCAACCAGTCATATACAATGAGGTCAAAGTAATTGGGGTTTGTGAAAACGATTTTTTCCTGGTTATTGAACAAGGTTTTTTGATCAGCATGTTGAGCAGCCACCGATACTTTTGCCGTATTACCTTTGGTGAGCGCAACTACGGCGTCCAAACCGGTCACTTCATTAGCAACTGCGGTTGCGATCGGGTCGGGCATTGCTGCGCTGCCATGACTCTTACCGGAAACTTTTAATGTATAATTTTCCACCACGCGGTATATGCGGCCGTGGTCTTTTTCAAACTTATCAAAACTATAATCGTGCTGTACAATCAGGAATATTACCAGGGCGGCACTGATGCCGATTGACAATCCCAGCACATTGATCGTGGTAAAAGCTATGTTGCGCGTAAATATTTTTAACGCTGTTTTTAAATAATTTCTTAACATAGTTAGCAGAATGTTGATGAACCCGATCAATCGCTATGCCACATGCCAAATGGCTGAAACACACAGACTACGGAAATGACTAACCAGTCAAAATGTACGAAAGTGAACAGTTCGATGTTCGTGGACGGACGCATGAAAGTTCTGGTTGTTCCTAAATTAGGCACATCAAGTTTTGGACTTGCAGGAGGAACTAATTTGGCATTAGCTACAGGCTTATTGTTTTTGAAACTATTCAATAGGCGTCAAAAGAATTCTAACCCCCATTGTGCAATTCGCGGGGTACAATAAAGTAAATAGAGAATACAGGGGCAATCGACCATTCAACCATATCTTTCCCAACCCATCAGTGTACCTTGTGCTTCCCTCTTGGCCTCCCCAATAATTGCAGGATGGATTCATAATATTCCTCGATGAGCTCCAGGCCGACCTCTTTTCTCCGCTTATCCACATGTTCCGGATCTGCCAGGTCGGGCGGATAAATGATCTTATTGTTACTGTCGAACAGGTTGCCATCTTTGCCGTAAGTGGGCTGCGTACCGTAAAGTTGTTTCCCGCCCGTGTTGCGCTGAACGCGGTCATAGAGATAAGCATAGTCCTTCCTGGATATACTGCCTTTTTGGGAAAGCCTGTCCAATACCGGTAACATTTCCAACTGGAAGCGGGTGTCGCTGTCCGCATGTTGGATCAGTACGAAAAAATGATACGAGGCGTCGGCGCCAACCAGCTCGATGGTCGGGTAACCGTACTGCGCGTAGATCTTTTTTGCGATTTGCAGATTGCAGATATAGGTTCCCTTTTTTAGGGAATCCTGTTTTTTCAGGCTGTCCACGGGTGCATTGTGTTCGCTCAATTCCTTGTATTTGAGCTGTACCGCCTGATCGGCATCATAGAGGCTGTCGATGGTCCTGGCCAGGGGTTGATTTACCTGTGCATTCGCTTCTGCGGCAATAAAGACAAATAGTATAGTGTAAAGGCGTGTTGTGACATTCATGGGTGAGGACCTCCCTTTTTGAGTTCGAGATATTCTGCAAAGTTAACTGCCGGCAATATGCGGCAATTGTACAAATGTAAACTACACGTACAACCAGAGGTTTTCCTGCTTAAAGTCTATTTTATTGAAGAATACTTTAGGCGATAGTGAAGTCAGCGATTTAAAGATCCTGATAAAATGGGATTGGTCATAGAAGTAACTGTCAAGACCCAGTTCGGTAAGGGTTTTTGAACGGGTCCTGTCCCTGACAGCGTTCCTGAAGCGCTGGATCTTCCGGAACTCCAGTGGCGTTTTTCCCAGGTACTTCATAAATATCCGATTGAGATACTGCCGCGAAATATTTAAACCGCCGGCAATCTCCGATATATTCTTCCCTTTTTCGATCTCGTCGAGCATTTCCGGCAATAATGGGTCGATCGCAGAGGTATTTTTTGATAGCCAGTATTGTTCCAGTAAAGCGATTTGTTCCGACCTGTCGTGTATGCGAAAGATATGTTTCATTGCCTGCCCGAAATCAGAAAATGGATTGAAGTGCATGAAGGTCTCAGCCTTATCATATTCAACCAGGTTGGGTACAAAGGCATGCAAGCCAAGCGGTTTAAAGTATATCGTCAGTTCATTGATAGGTCCCTGATAATTGATCATCAGAGGTGCTACATATTTGCAAGTCAGGTTGGACTGAAAATTTGGATAGGGTGATGGGGTGCAGGTGACTTTATTTTCTTCAATATCGATTTGCGCGTTTTCAAGAACGGAAATGATGAAGTAGTTATTAGGGAAAGTATAGTAGCTTAATGAGGAATCCTTGTCCAATCCACTTAAAAAATAATAGCCCTCCATAAGATCCGAGAGTACGGGATTAGTTGGCCGATAGAAATTGAATTGCATTTTTTGTGTTGCTAATATGGGTACAATTTAACTACATAAATTCAGGTTAACTCCTTTAAAGCTGTCTTAATAGTAATGGCCTGGAGTTTTGCCAACCGATAGCGGCAACTGATCACATACATAAGCAGCATAGTCAAAAACCCGGGGAGATCGACAACTGAATATTTCAACAAGGAGAAATTGACCCGGAACCGTATCGTGAAAACACGGTAAATCCTACGAACAACTACAATACTCAAATAATATCTTTATCTTGATCGCCATTAACCCACTCATTATATTTCATAATGCGAACCACCCTCTTCTTTAAAACACTCACCTGTTCCTTGTTTGCAAGCTGCCTGTTCTTCCATGCCTTTGCCTCCGGTGATGATAGCCTGCTGGTCAAAGGAGCCGATCTGTACAAAAAAGGCAATTACACCGATGCCCTGACCATCTTCGAAAAATGTGTTGCAAAAGCCACGCAGGCAAAAGATACGATAACGCTACTGGCGGCACATCGGAATATCGGCAATATCTACTCCCAGACAGGCAGGAAGGTAGAAGCCCTGAAGAGCTACCAGCAATCCGTTACATTGGCGGAAGCAAGCGGCAACAGGAGCGCCGCTGCCAATACCATACAGAATATTGGTACCCTGTACGAAGAATTGGGCGATTACAAAAAGGCACTGGAAAATTATTCCGCTGCGGAGCAGATCGCCGTTGCCGCCAAAGATTATGCCACCATAGCGGATTGCGCCAATAACAAAGGTATTATCTACGACCAATACCTGACCCAATACAGCAACGCATTGCAGGAATACAACAAAGCGCTGGCCATATACATAAAGATGAACAATGAAGAAAGGATGGCGCTTTCATACAATAACCTGGGGGTAGTTCACAAATGCATGGGCCACTATGAAAAGGCTATTGAATGTTACGAGCGATCTTTGACCATGGCCGAAAAGAGCGGGTTCCAGCTTTTGGTAGCAGCCAACCTGACAAATATCGGTAATGTGTATGCGATGAAAAAAGAATATGCAAAAGCGATCGAATTTAATAAGAAAGGATTGAAGGTGGCCATGGATATCAAGGCAATAGATGTGGTGACCGAAGCTGCTGAAAGTATTGCGCAGAATTATGCAGGTATGAATGATTACAGGCAGGCATACGAATGGCATAAGAAATTCGCATCGTACAAAGACAGTATGATCAATACCGAAAAGACCAGGCAGATTGCAGAACTGGAAGCAAAATACCAGACCGGCATAAAAGAGAAAGAGCTGGTGGAATTGAGGCAGCAAGGGCAGATCAGTAACCTGAAGCTATCTGAACAGCAATTGCTTTTGCAGAAGAACAGGATCCTGCTGACAGGTGCCCTGTCACTGGCCGTACTGGTGATCATTATTGCAGCCCTTATCATCAACAGGCAAAAACTGAAACAACGGCAATTGTACGAACAGGCTGTAATGAAAGCCGAATTGCAGGAAAGGAAAAGAATAAGCAGGGAGATGCATGATGACCTAGGGGCCGGACTTACCAGGATCGCCCTGATCAGTGAGGCTGCGAAGAATTCCGGCAGCATAGGATCAGAGCTCCGCGACATCACCGATACCAGCCGGCGGCTGATCGGTAGCCTTGGCGAGATCATCTGGAGCCTCGATCCTGAAAGCAAAACGGTAGAGCAGTTGTATTCCTATATCCGTGAACAGTTGCATTACCAACTCGAATATGCTGACATGGAGTACAATGTTCAGTTCCCCGATGGATCGCTTCCCGAAACATTGGGAAGCCGACAAAAACGCAATCTCTTACTGGTAACGAAAGAAGCCGTGAACAATGCTATCAAATACAGCCGGGCCTCCCACCTGATGGTGAGCTCCGCGGCCGGCGATAATACCCTTTCCTTTTCGGTCACCGATGATGGGAAAGGGTTCGACGTATCCACTGCAAAAAAAGGAAATGGGCTTCGGAACATGCAAAGCAGGATAGAAGAGCTGGGAGGGGATTTTACCATTGCATCTTCACCGTCCGGAACGACCGTTGCTTATTCTATCCGGCTGTAGTACTACTTTTTTAACATCCTCATTGTTCAAAGATCGGAATAGCTTCGTAGTAAAACAGGATGTCCTAATAAGCATACGGTACAAATAAATAGTGTATGATGGTAAAGATCAAATCCATTGCTATCGTTGAAGATGATGAAAAGATCAGGAAATATTTTGCCGAACAGATAAGGTTATTGATTGACGTGAAAGACCTTACAGAGTTTGAAAATGCAGAAGACGCATTGAAGGCCCTTTCCGTATCGGCCCCCGAAATTGCCTTGTTCGACCTTCAACTGCCTGGCATGAGCGGCATCGAATGTATCAAGAAATTAAAGCTTCTCCACCCTCGTTTGCAGGTGATGGTCCTAACGGTATATGATAATGCCGATACCATTTTTGAAGCGCTCAAAGCAGGCGCCAACAGTTATATATTGAAACATACCACCCCTGAGAAATTGGCTGAAGCGATTAAAGAATTGCATGAAGGCGGCAGCCCGATCAGCAGCCAGATAGCCCGCAAGGTAATAGAGGCCTTCCAGGTCAAAAGCACTGCCAATGAACATTTCAAGAACCTTACCCGGAGGGAACAGGAAGTGCTGGAACTGCTGGCGCGTGGTTTCCGCTACAAGGAGATCGCCGACAAAGCCTGCCTGAGCCTCGATACCGTTCGCACCCATATCCGAAATATTTATGAGAAGTTACAGGTCAACACCAGGGTAGATGCATTAAAAAAAACCGGCCTGATCTGAATACCACCTTTTTCACATTGTTGTGCGTCCCTCCGCTTGACATCTTTGCAGGAAAATATCTTCCTTCAATTTAAAAAAACAGCTCATGAAAAAATTATCGGTATCCTTTACCCTCGGATTGGCCATGCTCCTCTTATTGACATTTTCCTGCAAAAAAAGCGATGATAAAAAAGAGGAAAGCTTCAAATGCTCCACCTGCATTACATCACCGGAAGCGCTGGCGGCCAACGATGCCAGCAGCAAAGGGATGTATAAAGGCGTTGTTATTGGTTCATCCGGTACCATTAAATTCAATGTTCAGAATGGGGGCACTACTATAACGGCAATATTGGTCATCGATGGAACTACCGCTACTTTAACATCGTCTGTCAGTTGGGTCAATGGGCAGCCTTATGTAGCGCCTTTTACAGGAACGTTGAACAACCAGCAGGTATCCATCACTTTCTCCGTTCAACCGGATGGAAGTAATCCGATCATCACTGCGGCCAATATTCCGGGACATCCCAATGCATCCTTCGCTTTGGTGAAAGAAACATCCAATGCCCTTCTCGAGTGCTTTGAAGGCACTTATTCTACCACCAAGCCTGAAAACGGGACTTTCAATATTATGCTCTCCAGGACCCTGGGAAAGCTGGGAGGCATTTCGCGTAAGGACGGCAGCAATACACCTACCGATGTAAAAGGGACCATCGTGAATGGTATTATCAAAGATGAGAGAGGTAAAGAGATCGGCACTTTAAAAGAAGATCTGGTTACCGGCAGTTTCCAGGATGGCAGTGGTATTACTGTGAATTTTACGGGAAAGAGAACACTGTAATGGCTGCACGCATAAATACAATGCACCTGGATTTGAATCATACCTGAAAGGGGATCAGTTTTGCTGTATGTGCAAATGAGCATCGTGCCTTCACAGCCTGGCAACCATGAAACCGGACTTTATTGCCGGTTTATGCGAGCCGGGCTTTTAATTATTGATGGAAAGAAGTAAATTAGTGGACCGTACTGTCCAATGCCTGGGGAAGAGGATTCCAGGGGTAAAAAGAAAATGATACTCGATACATTCGCACTGAGAAAGCAGCGATACGTATCTTTCAGGCGCGAAGGGGACCGGTACGAATTCGATTATGTCGTTACTGATAATTCATTATACTACATCGATATACTCTTCTTCCATCACAGGAAATTAAGGTTCAGGGTGAAAACCGACAGTTGATTTTCCGTATCACCCCGCCTGCCTTTTCAGTATAAATACTGCCTCCCGGATAAATTTTATGTTGGAATTTGCTTTCTATTCAGCAACACCAGAAAAGATATTAGCTACCTGCTCCGTCCAGACCTTCCAGTTGCTTTTATTTTCCGGCTCAGATTGAATGCGATGAACACCAGCGGTCAAAAGTGATTTTGTAACCAACATGATAAAACCTTGAATGCTATGAAAATTTACCAATTCATCGTTCAGTGGATCCTGTTATTAGCGATATGCTGTAGCATCCATCCCCTTTTAGCCCAAACCGCCCGCAGGTCTTGCGGTAGTGAAATAGGGTATGAGCAGATCATCAATTTCGGCGGCGCTATCCGCGAGCGCTATGAAAAGCTCGAACGCTTCACGCAACAGTATATCGATAACCTTAGGAATGGCAAGGAGGGCGCCGGCTTTGACGGTGCGCGTGCTTCTCCTATCATTATCCCGGTCGTTGTTCATATCGTATGGCATACTGCGGCCGAGAATATTCTTGATGCCAGGGTGTTTGAACAGATCGACAGGCTCAACCGCGACTATCAACGCCTGAATACCGATGCAGGCAGCGTACCTGCTGAATTTGCAGGTGTGGCCTCCAATTTGCAGGTCCGTTTTCAATTGGCGGTCAGGGACCCGAATTGTAATCCAACAACAGGTATTACCCGCACCAATACAACTGTTGCTTCCTTCAGCAATCCCAGTACCGCGCAAGGGCCCGATATTGCTTTTAACCCCGTGAAATCAACGGCAGCAGGCGGGATCGACGCATGGCCTGCCGATCGTTATCTCAATATCTGGGTATGTAATTTTACAAGTTCTACCCTTCTCGGCTATTCTTCATTTCCCGGGTTTCCTGCCAATGTCGATGGAGTGGTGATCAGGTATTCAGCCTTTGGCAATACTTCCGGCGCCTTTGGCCTGGGCCGTACTGCAACGCATGAGATAGGTCATTACCTGAATCTCTTTCACACCTTCCAGGGTGGATGCGCCGGCACCACCGACGCCAATTGCGGTACCAGCGGCGACAGGGTATGTGATACGCCTCCTGTAGCTTCACCCAATACCGGCTGTCCTTCAGGCACACTCAATAGTTGTACGGAAACGCCCACAGATCATAATGATCAATGGATGAACTATATGGATTATGTCGATGATGCCTGCATGTTCATGTTCTCCAGTGGTCAGAAGGAAAGGGTAGACGCCTGCCTCTACGGCGCCCGCACCGGGCTGCTTGGCAGTGATGCCCTGATCCCGGTGGCATCAGGGGCAACGCCCGATCTCTTTAGCCAGGATAAACCCGATGATGTGGGCGCAGAACCCAATACCATTTCCGATCTGATGTATGTCAGTGAAGATATCTGGGTGCGTAATGCCGAAGGCACTACAGACCAGCAACATCAGAATCCTGTGTCCAATACGGTAAATCATGTATACGTTCGCGTTAGGAACCGTGTATGCGGATCGAATGGTACAGGAACAGTCAGACTATTCTGGGCGAAAGCATCTCCGTCCCTGTCATGGCCGGCCCCATGGGACGGATCGATTGCAGGTCCGCCAGTAATGGGTGGAGAGATCGGCACTGCCCCGGTTACTGTTACAGGTGCTACTTCCTCCATTGTTCATTTTACCTGGAATACACCCAATCTGGCCGACTATACTTCAATGGGCGCCGATGCAGGCCACTTCTGCCTCCTGGCGAGAATTGAAACGGGCCCGGCCCCCGACTTCGGCCTCACCAATCCGATGGGTACCGGCGATCTGTGGAATTATGTCAAAAACAACAACAATATCGTATGGAAGAATGTGGAAGTAGTGAGCTCGGCAGGCGGCATGCGTGAAGCCGCACTGATCGTGGGGAATATGGATAAAACGAAAATGACGGATGGGCGTTTGGTATTCACCGCCATTCCCGATGAACATAAAGTGGCTTTCACCGATATAGGCAGGATAAAAGTAGACCTGGGCGAAAGACTATACAGGCTTTGGGAAACAGGTGGCAAGAAAGGAGAAGGTATCGCAAGCGCAGATAAGTTCACGATCGAAGTACAAAAGAGCGGAGGTTATATCGGAGGATTGACCCTGGAACCCAATCAGCTCGCTGCTATCAGGCTCAACTTTGAATTCACGAAGCACCTGCCATGGGCCGTTCATAAAGCTTTCCATGTGTCGGTCGACCAATGGGCGAAAGATAATACAGGCAATGATAAGCGGATCGGCGGACAGGATTTTACTGTTCGCAATCCAAGAACTGCCGATGATGACCTGAAGGGAGGAGCCAATAGTACCGGCAACGCCGGCGGATTCTCATGGTCGTGGTGGCTGATCGCATTGATTGTACTTATCTTTGCATTGATCCTTTGGTTGCTGAGAAGGAAAAAATAAGTATCTGTCATGCCATTATTCATGTTCATTAAAATATTCCTTGTCTGTTGCGTGGGAATGGGCTGTAACCAATCTTCCCATACAAATAGAATAGCACAGGATACTACTTATTTGTACCGGCACTGGATACATTCTCATGAAGAAGATGAAAGAGATAAACATTATGTCGCATACAGGCCGGCGGGTTTCAAATTCCCGCCGGCACGCGGCAGGGAAGGATTCGAGATCAGGAAGAATGGCGTATTTATCTGGTATCCCATTGCTGCTACCGATGGGAACGACAGGATAGAAGAAAAATGGAGCCTGAAGAAGAACAAGCTGATCATACAAGGAAAAGAAGGGGCGAGAAACTATACCATTATTTCCATCACGAAAGATAAACTGGTCCTGTTCCCGGAACGATCGAACTGAAAATTGTGATCCGCTAAATATTACAAGAGAAAAGCCTTCTGATCAAAAGGATCGAAGGCTTTTCCATTTCCCGTTTTCCATTGTCTTGCTCAGGCAAAGAGCAATCTATCGAGATACTTGATATCATTCTTATCAAAATAAGGCTTTGCCCATTCATTGTCTGTTTTCAGCAGGATGGGCTGGTTGGTGTTCAGTTTCAAGGCCCGGAAATGGAAATGGTCTACCAGTCGCAGGGCCTCGATGGCAAAGACAGTGGTAATTTCCGGGTCCTGTATACAGATCAGGTTATCTGCATTCGATTCTTCTCCACCCAATGCCAGGTTCGACGACCCACAGTAAACCCTGCCGGTCGGGGTATTGAAATCGATCACAACGAATTTATGATGGATCTTGTGGGCCTTGAACGTATCCTCCTTGTCGAAAGGCGGCGGCAGGAGTGTTGTGATGGCTTGTGCATCGACCAGGATGCCGGTCCTGCTACCAGGCGTATAAAGCCTGATGGCATTCTTCTCCACCGCATCCGTTACTCCATAAGAAAAGATCTTCGTATTGTTCTGGATGGCTTTGAGGGCCGGCATTACATCACCTCCGGAGCCGGACATCTGCATCACTGAAAAAAACACACTCTGTTTGGCGCTTTTGATATTATTCGACATATCCGTGAGCAGGCTCGCTGCATACGCCTGTTCATGGGGCGAGTAATTGACGGATAATTTTGTGGTGCCGCTGTTGAAGGTAGAAGGTTGAGTGGCCAGCTTATTCTTGCTGAAGCCCTTCATGCCTGCATCTCCCCACACTGCGTTGAATACTTCAGAATACCTGGCGGCCACCTGTGCATCGTTGAACACCACTACGTGATTGGCATTGACGCAAAGACCGGTAATGGAAAAATTGGTGGAGCCGGTAAGCACCTTGTACGGATTCTTCCAGTTCTTCGAAAAGATGATCTGTTTGTTATGCTGGTATCGTTTAAAATGATGGCGAACAATATCTGCTTTCCCTTTTTTCGCCTTATTGAACATATCGAAAAAAAGCGTTTCGGGAGCATCAGGCAGCCCATGGCCATCCTGTTTCACTTTACCGGTATTCTTGTCTTTCGATTGGGTGATATAGTCATCGGAGATGATCTTTATCCTTCCCTCTTTGGCCAGCTCCAGGCAATGATTGGCGATATCGGGCTCATTGAAATCATAGGTGAACATTTCGATGGTGATGCTCTTATCGTTCAATGCTTCCTGGAGGAGTTCCAGGATCTTTTTGCGTGCAGTGAAACCAAGGTATTCATATAACTGCTCGTAGGTATAGCTATCGCCATGATTGGTGGTAAAATGTTTCGAGGTGTCGAAGAGCCAGTTGCCGCCGGGGATGATCTTCGTGTCATCGCCAAAGCGGTATTTGTATGCCTGGGAATTCACATAAGACCTCGTGAAAGCCAGTTCCAGCAATTTGTGTTTGAACTCTCCAACGGGAATGGTGACCGAAGCGGTCAGTGATGCATCCAGTATTTTCAATTTACCGGCTGCCTTGTCATAATAGCGGGGTGTAACATAATAGGTATAGGTCCCATACTCTGTGTTGTTGAGTGTCTGGTGAACATTGCCAGGCACATGCAACCATCGGAACTTCTGGATAGGGGCATCGATGGAATCCACCAGTTTATCTTCTCCTGTAAAATTGATCTTGTTGGAGATATAGAATTTCTTTCCCGAAGGGGTTTCATACTGGATGGTGAAACCTACAAAATCATTTGTATTCAATGCAGGGTCCATATCGAAGGCAACAAGGGTCATGTGGTCGCCCTGGTAGGCTTTGATACTGATGCCATGCTGTTTACTCCGGTTTATACGCGGATGGGCCGCATGTGCGGCAGTGGAGGCTTGAGGCATAAGGAATTTCTTTAGAGGTAATGGTATAAGAGATACCTTACAAGTTAAGCCACGCTACAGCGATCCATCAGCGTAGATGTACGGTATTTTGTTAATGAAATGAAAGTGTGGTCTTTTCCGGGTGCTGCTTTTATTCCCATATTTTCATTTCATCAGGTTTGTTTGAAGACCGTATCTGCGTGAAAGACCGGCAGGTCCCTGTCGGTATTTTTTTCGGCATTGTACACAGTGACCGAAAATGCCTGGTAACCATTTGTCTTATCGAATAGATCGAACAATGCATCTGTCCTTGAAGGTTTTGCTCCAACCGTACATTCAACCTGCTGAACAGGAATCACAGGCAGGTTCTTTGTTCCTGCCGGGAAATCATTCGCAGCCCTGATAAGATATTTCGCCGTGGCCTTCATGGGCAGCTCATTGGGTATTACCGGTTTATCGATAGTGCCGATCACACTCGCCTCGAATGTTTCATTGTTCATGATCGGGATCGGATTGAAATACCTGATATGCGGGGTCGCTGCGGAAACCGGGCTCACTGTTTCCGTTTCATAAATAAAGTCTGTATTCTTCACATCGGGATTCCTGAATACTTTCACAGCAGGCAGTACGGAGATCACTCTTTTCTCTTTACTGAAAATATTGAAAGGCCCAATCAGAACAGCAGGTTTGGTTTTGACAGGATTGCCCAACTGGTCTTTCGGGAATCCGACGGTGAGGCCACCGGTGATATTTTTGATCTCCCATTTCCCAGGGCCCTTTTGCAATTCGAATGAGTATGGTATGCCGGCATCGAAAGGAACAGCTTCACCTGCAACCGCAGCACTGAACTGGGCATATAGGTCTGCTACAAATTCTTTCCAGTTGAATACATTGCCTTCTTTCGTCAGGATCCTCGAAGCCCAGTAAGCAATGAACCCGGTAAAATCGCGGAATGGTTCGATGTCCATCAATCCCTGGGCACCCGAAGATGTTTCTATGAGCAGGTCTACATGAATTTTGTCATTTTGAATATAATTGTCTTCTATTTCGAGCGCATAATTCCATAAGCCGATCTCATCGATGCGCCAGGGCTTCATGTTGTCGGGCGTTTTCTGTTCTGCGCTGTGCCGTAGTATCACAGGTTTTGCCGGGAATTGCCTGGTGATCTTCTTCCATTTACTGATCGTATACTGATCATCCTGGAACTCGACCGGCGTCACCAGTTGTACCCATTGTGATTCTTCGATCTCCGACCTCTCTGTTTTGACGATATTGAATTCGATATGTGTGATGGCCGGCTTGACGCGGATATCGATATCCCCTTGCACCGTTTCTTTCTGGTCGAAGAAGATATACCAGTCCTTACCGTTATCACCGATCTTGGAGGAATAAAGTTTATATCCCTGGGAAGGAACGGTACTGGCGTCGGGCAACAGCGTCATATTGAGCCTTGTTTGCGGAGGAAGAATAGCCGTGCCGGATAAGGTAGTTTTCGCCAGTCCATCATATTCATAGTAGCCTGCCAGGCTGTACAGGAGCAGGTCCCTGAATTCCCTGATCAACGGATCACCGGGGAGCGGCTTATGATCGATGTCCATGACCCAGGCAATATTGCTTTTTAATTTCTGATCGACGAGCGATCTTTTGGACGACAAAAGCGTTTCATATAAATTCATGAGGTTGGCCAGTTGCGACGGGTCCGGTGGCAACTCCCGCGATACTGTACCTGCCTGCAACAACTCATCTATTTTCGACAGCACCAGTCTGAGCGACCGGTCGAGGTCGATATTGGAAAAGGTTGTCCTCGAAGATCCGGGCATCACAGGCTGATACTCGCCCGACCATAATTTATTGCTGAATGGTTTGATCCCGAAATAACAGGACTGATCGATCTCCCTGGCTGCATTCACTTCATTGATGCCGATCTCCGAAAGCTTCCCTTCCCTGATCATATAGATAACTTTCTCCCTGCTTACCGGGTCTGAGCCAATACCGAGTGAATATTCTGCTATCACCACTTTAACACCGCCGCCGGGCAAAGCCGCTGTTTTTATTTTTGTTGCTACCCTGATCGCATTGTTCAGGTCGGCAAGGCGGGATCTTTCCGGAGATCCCGGATTCAGAAGCTTGACAGTAGTTGTAATGGTATGCGTAGATGCATAATCCCAGATGTACTCATTCTCCAGTTCAGCCAACCCGGTATGGTCATCATTGCTGATACTGAATACGGCATCATTTGCTTTGTGGATCAGATTGGAGGGGCGGCGTAACGTAATAGTGATGCCTGCAGTATTCATCAGGGCTTCTTTCTGCTCAAGCTTCAGCTCCATAACAGGAGTGGCCGCCACGTTCTCTTTAGGCATCTTGAATTTTCCGCCTGTTGGGGTAGTCATGAAAAGGATCTTCCCGATCAGGCTTTCCACTTTCGCGGCCCATACCGGTTTCAATTGTTTGAAATCGATATTGTTGATCTCGATGATCGTATTCTTGTCCTTCAGTTGGGCCAGGATCGTGTACAGGTTATTGAGAATGCCGGATTTTACTTTCAGTAATTTCTCAACATCCCCAGGTTTGTCGATTTCTTCATCGAGATCGTACCTGGGAACAAAGACGGGATCTGGATTGGCAGGCACGGTTATTTTTTTCCTGAGTATACCGGCGAGGTCGAGTATTTCCCTGATATCACTATTGCAGGCCAGGTTGAAATAGAGATCGGGTTTTGCATATCTGCCGAACCACCAGGAGAAACTGATGAGCGGCCATGCATCAACCGGCACCAGCTTATCGAAATAGGTATGCGTGTACTCGACAGTGGCCAACTGGCCCGGATCGCCTATCCTGAAACCGAAAGTATCCCGCAGGTTGCATTTCAGTGAATAGGTTTTCCCTACTGTATCATACCTGTAAATATTTTCAGTATCGATTTTACCGTCATCTTTCCTGGCAAGAGTAAGGGGTGAAAGATGTTTGTAGATGAATGCTTCTTCTATCGGCGTTCCATCGGCCGCCTGCTGGCTATGTGGCATGATCGGTAATACCTTGTCGGCACTGAGCAATGGCGCTGCTGCCCCTTTTTCCAACAACTCGAATTCAATGGGAAGATAGTTTATGTAGGATGAATAGGCAGGCGTGCCGAAAGCAGGATTTTGTTTTCTGTAACGTGGGACCTCAAAACCAAAGGTATGTGCCGGAATAACGGAATGATATTCCTTCACTTCATTGGCATTCAGTTTCAACTGATCGATGTAGATATAATGTGATCTGTCTTTCAATCCTGCACAGACCGTTTCGAAATATGCCTCATTGGATGCGTTCCTGCTGAAGCGGACCGTATTGAAGTAAGGCGGCGCCGGATCGGTAGCTCCACCTTCAAAAGAAAGAATGATCGATTGTTCTGTATCTGCTTTGCCGAGTGCCGAATTGGGATCGATGTCTTTGTCGAGAATAATAAAATAGCCTCCGTTGTTGGTGGTAAGTGCTTCCCAGGCGAGCCTCGTGAAATTGGCCCTGTCCCTGTTGGAGTTTTCCCAGAACCGGGTTGCATTATCATCCACTGCATCGGCAATGGCCATCGGGTCGAAAACAGGCGGAGAAGTGCGGGGCGAAAGATTGGTCTTGAGCAATGTGGCGAAATTATCGATGAGCCTGTCGATGGTATAATTGGCGTTGGGATCATTGGGGTTGGGATCATGCCTGTGATAGCAATCGATCGAACGCACAACAAAGCTGTCTTTATAAAGGCTCTTCATCAGGCCCAGGTCTTCGGCAAGTACATTGACGATCTCCAGTATTTTATTGGTATGCCTCCTGACCTTCACTTCGATATTCAGGCCACGGCTCATGCCGGCCAGTATCGGCACCTGGCTTTTATTGGTAGAATACTCGACCCTGTCTTGCCCGTCGACCTGTACCGTATAATTGGCATAGTTCAGTTCAAATGAATACCGTGACCCCGGAGCAGCTTTCGATGCCAGTTTCCTGGGTAATTCGAAGAATTTGGTGATGACCTTGCCATCTTTATTTTTTTCTTCAAATTTCCCATCCTGCACAACAAGTGTTACGGGCACCAGTTTATACGGTTTGATGAACTGCACCGGGTTGACCGGATCGAATTCCTTATAGAGATTGGCCGGTTTGAAATCGGTATCGAGGAGCCCGATAAACCTAAGCATATCTTTCTTGGCATTGTTATCGGCAAATACATCTTTTGTGATCTCCTCATTATCGAAGAAGAGCTTTATCGCGTTCAGGTCCGATGGGGCGCCGGTAAGTGGGGCCACCTCCTCATGCTGGTGCAATAGTTCATTGATAGAGCGGGTAGGGGTTTCATTATTTTTGAACGGCAATCTCAATCCACTGTTGTAAAAATAATTGAGCTGTCCTACTATCTGTTCAATGGCAAGGTTAGGGTCCCAGTCGCCTCCATTTTCATACTTGAAATGACCATTGGTATCGATTGAAATGGCTGGATTGAATTCCTCTCCTTCCTTGGACTTCACTTTGCCATTTGCATCGGTGTAGAAAGCTTCGAGTGTCAGCAATGCGCAAAGCTTGAAAAATTCAGGGATGATGACCTCATCCCTGAGGTCCTTGTTTTGAAGCGGCTCTGCGAGTGCCTGGTTTTGATTTCTCTGGATGAACTGCGATTTATAATCATCATAGAACTGGTTGATCCAGTCGAGTGTTGCATCATCAAAATCCCGGACGGCTGCGATCGTCGATTCAACCAGGGCTGCCCCATTTTTTGAAACAAGGTTCTCTATCCTGATGGTGAAGCCATCTTCAGTATCCTTTTTGAGCAGGATATTGTTGTTCTCATCTACCAGTTGCATCTTCTTGGAAACAGGGGCAGGGATCACCAGCAGGGAATCATTGTAGGCTTCCACGATGGAATTATTAGGGGCATCGGGTCTCAATTCATCCTGCCTGAAACCGAAATGTTTTTTCACCACTTTGTCGACCGTTGCTTTATCGGTAGCATTGATCCCGTGGATGAATGTAGGCAGATAACCATCGACAGACAGATCGATAGTTGCAGCAGTTCGTTTGCCATTGACCGTTCTGAAGCAGGCGCCATTCAATAATACGGACCTCAAAGTCTGGTAGCGATCGTGATCTTCGACCTGAAGGGCCTGTAACTGGCTGATCAGGTCTGTAAGAAATGGTTTGATGATCTTATCCTTGAACAGATTATTGTCACTGAAAATGACCTTATTCGATTCAACCCTTTTTCCAAAGAAGGGGATCATGAATGAATGCACCAGCACCAGTTTTTCTGCGCCATTCTCTTTAACTTTCGAGAATCCCGGCAGGTAGGCCATAGGGATCTCTTTGATGCCTGTGATCACTACCGGTAATTTGGAAGCGACCATTTCATCGAAGCCGAGCAGTGCGAATTCCTTGCTGGCCAATGAGCGTGCCTGTTGACCGTCGCCGCCGCCGATCGTGTATTCAAAGCGGAGGGATGCGCCGAAGCTCAGGCGGATTTTCACGCACCCGATCTTGATGGTGACCTGTACACGCACTTCTCCTTCAATATAAACTTTGACCGGCTGGATGCCTTTGCCATTGTTCACACCGGGAATGCCATCCTTACTTAAATAGACCAGCAAGAGGCCGAACTCAGCGCGGAGTGAAATATATACGGAGGCTTTTATGATGCCGAAGTCCACATAACCTACCAGTTCTGCCAATGCTCCGACCCTTCCCAGCAATGCGAAATGATCGGGGAATAAGGTGGCAAGCGCAGGCTGGTCCCTTTCAAAAGCGAAGGCGCCTTCCAGCACACCATAAACACTGATAGAAGCACCTACGAACAAAATGCCTTTATCGAAATAGAAACCAATGCCTACCCGCATCGCAAACCCTGCCTGGATGATATTCAGTTTCCTGTTCGAATAATCATCACTGATATATTTTTTGAAGAGTGTTTGGGAGGCGATCCTGGAGCGCATGACATAGAACCCGAACCATCCCACGAATGGCGGCGCTGTCCGCAACTGGAGAAAGCCCGATCTCGACCAGTCGTTGCTGATGCGGGGAAATCCTATATCCACCTTCCAGTCGCCATTGGTGAAAATATCGGCCCCGATATTGGGCAATCGGAGAAAAGCCCCGCCAAGTTCCTGGTTCCGTAATGCATCCGGGAGCTGGATCTCCCCGGAATAAACGCCGAGGTTATCTGCCAGTTTTTTGTAGAGTATATCGATGCTGAACCCTTTCAGAAAATCGCCTTTGAACCCGATGGAGGCGCCATATAGCACTGGGTCGTTGAAAAGGAAAGCGAATTCAATGGGCCAGTCTTCCGGCAGGATCGCTTCCGATGCGATCAGGTAATTGCGGTCGGGAGCAAAGAGCAGGTCCCTTCGTGTCAATGAGCAGTCGGGAAGATTATTGAGGTTCTTCCTGAATGTTTGTTTGATCTCCCTGATAGCGGCCCTGGTGGTAAGGCCGGTGATGTCTCCCTGTGCTGGCCCCATGCGTTGTCCGAGGCCCAGCACCAGGTCACCGTCATCCTGTTTGTCGTAGTTGATGAGCCAGGCCACTTTATTGCCAGGGCTTTTGAAATCGACGATGATGATGCCATTGAAGGTATGGTCTTCATCGGGAAGTTTCCTGCCGAAGATCGTCATCCTGGCATTCACCAGCCGGAGAAAATAAGCTGTGCAGCCTGCTGCAGGATCATCGGTGGGATTGAATTTACCGAAGTTCACCTGCTCGATATCGAGTTTCAGTGCGCCGAACAGGTCGAGGTGCAGGCCGTCGGAACTGGGACCGCTCAGCTTCAACCCGAAAACAAAACCACCTTTGAACGACCAGCCTACCAGCAACTGCCCTTTCAGTGCTTTGAGCAAACCGAGATTGCCCAAAGTGCCGAGGTCGAAATCGAAGATGAAGGAGAACAGGTTGCCTAAATTGCCGATGTCGATCGACGGCAATTTGAAATGTGGGAAAGGGAATTTCAGGAAATCGAAATCGCCATTCACGAAATCGAAATCTTCTTTGCCGTCACGAAGGACTTTTTTGAAACGGAAATTCTGAAAATAACTGAACCGGATAGGAAAACTTCTCAGAAGACCTTTTCCATTGAAATTTATTTTAGGTATCACCAGCAGACGGGAGAGATCGAAGTGAAGAGAAGGCAATTTGAGATCGACGAGTTTGAAGCTGAAACCGATATTCTGGAATTCCAGGTCGTCGATAGAGACCAGGTCGGCTATTTTCCAGGAATTGACATCTGCTTTTGCGTCTATATCGAACCGGTAGTCCTGGGTGCCTTCCGAATACCCGAATGCTATTTTTGAAATATTGATGCGTTGCAGCATATTGTCTTCTTCAAAATTAATGGCCAGGTTACCGGCTGCGGTGAAATTGAATTCATCATTGCCGGCGCTGTTCTTTTGGTACTGGCCTTCCAGCCGTACGAGATTGGCTTTGGGGTCCCCCTGCGGCATCTCCGGATGCGAGAGTGACAGGTTTCCGAATTCAACCCGGTTCTCGAAGATGGCGGGGATCTGCCAGAAGGCATACGACCTGAAATTCCTGATCTGTGAGTTCTCGAAACGGACGAGGAGTTTGGAGAGAACGAACTTTTGGTCTTTTACATTCTCTTTCTTTTCCGGGAAATGCTTCGATACCACAGGATAGTCATCAGATGGTTTTCCATCCGGCTTGTTCAGGATATCATAATCGATAAGCCCGTAGAAGGCGGTGGAGGAGATATCGATAACGCTATTATTGATCTCCGTTTTGTTGACGGGGAATGCCACGTACTGGAATTTGAGACCAGTTTTCAGGGCCAGTCTTTCCCCAGGCAGGTCCCCGCCGGCAAGGTTTTGCGATCCGGAGAGGCCCTCGAAGATAGAAGGCAGGTTCTTACTGTCGCCGAGCGGTATATTGATGACCACCACACCATTCCAGTTGGGGTCTTTACTGATGGTATCATTGAAATACCTGTAGTCTTCGGTATTGGGGAATTTTGTATTATTCTGTATATCTTCTATCAATTTGAGAGCAGCGGTGGGGTTGGGTCTATACGATCCGAAATTGCTCCACCGGGTAGGATCGTTCAACAACTCGTTGAAGCTATACCGGCTGAATTTGAAAATGATGAAAGTATCGTCTTTGGGACCAGGCACGGGTGTTCTGTTGAATTCTTTCAATTCAACAGTGAAGCCTCTTATATCGAATATGATGCTAGCCCTTTCCGTTCTTTGCAACATGGATGGCCTGAGCACGAAAAAGACATCTTCCTTGGAGAGCGAGAGATTGAAATCGGATAGCAGCGTTACGCCTTCGAACCTGAATTGCAGGTGACGGTCATCTTTATTTTTGGCAGTAACGGGCTTAATGAAATCCAGTGTTTGGTTGCTTCGAAGGAATCCCTGTGGGGTTACATAGCTGCTGTCGGCAGTCATCACCTGGGCCCGCGCCGGTGCGAGGGTCTGCGTATGCTGCTTCATTCTGATCCGGGTGAATACTTTTTCAAGGACTGCCAAACCTGGATTGTCTTTGAAGGAAAGTGTCGGTATCAGCGGCAATGGGTCTGGACTGGCCGTGGTTTTGATAGGGATTGCTTCATAGGCAACTTCCCTGGAAACGGCATTATCGACAATGAATAATTTTTGCTCGAGGTGATGATCGGTGTTGTTGAACAGCGGTGATTTTTCAGCATCGTGATTGTAAGCATCGTAAAGCAATTTGGGCTTGGTGGTGCAGGAATTAAGGGAAGGAAGGAGGTCTTCTCCATCCGATAACATGGTGTTGCTTTTTACGAAATCAATTTTCAGTTTCCCTGTTCCATTGGTAATGGATTCTGTACCGTTGAAGCCCAGTTGTATATGATTGCCGGTATGCAGGAACTCAGCCTGCCCGGTTGGGATGAAATAAAAATAAGGACCATACACCGTTCCATCTTCCTCCACTTCCGTATAGCCCAGTTTTGCCTGGAGATCACTGTTGAGCAGGAGCTGTGAGCCCCTGTGATCGACCAGGTTGGTCCTGATATTTTTTTTTCGGAGTATGAACCTTGTCAGAAGCCCCGGTTCATCCGTTTTGTTAAAGACGCTCTTCTTCGGATAGGGAAAATAAAATACTTCGATCTCGGAATTCTTATTGTAGTCGGTAATATCGAAATAATGGATAGCCGTGCGGTCGGCATTTTTGACGAGGTAGGGAGAAACAGGCTGGACCAGGCTGGTATTCCGGTTGTTGACAAAGTTCAGGGCGCCTGTGTTCTCCTTGTTGAGCAGGATGACTGCCTGCGTAAATCCGAGAAAACTATCGTCGATCTTCAATTCCATGCGGGTGGGGGCTGCAAGGCTGATCTGATCATTGGAAAAGCGGACTACAGGCTTATTCCCATTGGTATTGAAGAAGAAGTTATTATCGTAGGAATAATTACTGAATGAGCCGGTGAGATTACCGGCATCTGCTTTTAAAAGCAGTGAGGGCCTGTTTTGAATATCGATGGCATTATTGAGAAAATCCTGTATCCACCAGATGCTTTTAGGGAATCTTTCAATGGCGGTATCGAGGCCGGTCACAGAATTTCCCAGCACCGCATCCGTATATTCTTCGAACAGGAAAATGAGGAGAAATTTTTTGTCGGACGCGATGTTGAAAAGATCTTCCAGGTTGATCTCCGCAGGGGCGATGTCCTTTGCGAACACAAGGAGATGCTTGTTACCGGCTGCGATGTAAAATTGGCGATATGCGGGATGTTGCTGAAGTTTCATACAATGAGTTTAGAAAGAGATTTTATCACCGGGCAGGAGCAGGGTTGCCGGATTCGCATATTTTATTTTTTTGAATTTTCCCTGGTGAAGCCTGTATAGTGTGAAGCTGTCGCCTATCGGGATATGCTGACTGAGCATTGACAAGCTGCTACCTAACTGAACAGTCGTCGGTGTCCCATTCAGTGTAATATGGATCATTGGCTGCATCAGGGTCCTCGAGAATCCGGCATTCAATATTGCGCCACTGGCGAAGGTGGCCTTCACGTGGGAGGGATCTCCCGGTGTAGTGAGGAGAACAGCCAGGTTATTATTCAGCAGAAGCATGGTGTTGCCGATAAAAGCATCCTTATCCTCAGAACGCGCGTTATCGTCAACCCCTCTCGAGGATGCATGGCTATTCCGCTTCATATAATTCTGGTAGAGTGCGATATAATGGGACCACCTGGTATTTTCCGAAAGTTGAAGGTCACCGGAAGAAGTCAGGAGGGCAGAATAGTTATCATCTTTGATCAGGCTATTGGACGGGAAAGGATCATCATTCATCCCTGTATTTAATTGAAGAAAGGGGATCTGCCTGATCTGTCCCTGATCATTTTTATAAAAAGTAATAAGCACCTGTGATTCCAGGTTGTAATTCCATTTTTCCGGTGGATTTTTGGGAGTGTATAATGACTGCCTGTCTACCTTCAATATAATTTTCGGGTTCAGGAGCACAAAGCTTTCTACATTGTTCGCGGTAAATGCAAACCTCGACAATGAGCTGGCCTGTGGAACAGGGACCAGCTCGAAGATCTTTTCAATGATCTCCTGCGAAATACCTGGTGGCCATGTAATGGAACCCGGACAAACATTCCCTGCTTTTGTTTCGAAGCTGTATAAAGCCAGCAGGAGGTCTCTGGCCAATTTATCGAACCTGGGCGCCGGACCGGGTAATGTGAGTTGCCGGTAATTGAGTTGGATAAAGATCGATTGGCCAATGGGATCGAGTGGGCCTATTTTGAAAGTTTGGCCGTCGCATGTATTGCATTGACACCCCTTTCCCGATATGGCATCATGCAGTCGCTCTCCAATCCTGGCAGAAGTAGTGGTAAAATAATCAATGCTTCCATGCCATGACTGGGCCTGTCGAATACTGTTGACAGCAGCACTGTAATCGCCTCCCAGGTTCTGGATGACTATATAAAAATAAGTGAACCTGTCTTTAGGAACACTGTCTTTTCTGAATAATAAGTTGGAGGCAGGAGGTAAGATATATTCCACCCCATTCCTCACCCGGACCCGGTAATTCGGTTGCGCGTTCGAGATAGTGGTCATTGACAAACCTGCGATCAGGAAAAGGAGGGCCTTTGCTTTCATACAATAATACGTTAGGATTGTTTGGGTACATTGAGGGAAATGGCCAATGCCCCGATCATCACGCCCAGTAAGGATTTGGTGAGCTCAGGGATCAGTGGGATAATAGCCTTAGGATCAGCACTGAAATTCTTGCGGGCCCATACTATAGCAGCCGCCAGCAGCCCGACCACATAGATGTAACAGGCGGTCACCTGGAATGCTGTAGGTGCATTTGTTGCGGTGATATTGAAAGGGATCCAGTTCTCGGACCTGCTCAATATCGATTGGGGATTGGAAATGGTGATACCGAGTACAGCACCGAGATTGGTAGCGAAGATGGCGGCGATGCTGGTTACAACGCTCGATAGAAAGGATGGCATCTGGGAAATATCCGGTTCCTTTTTCAACGAAATGATGCAAGCCCTGGCGATCCCATACAGAAAGGCTATGCAGGCAAGTCCGATGAGGGTTGCAAGCAGGTAGTTGAGTGGTTTAGGCATGGTTTAATATTTAATATGACCTGATAAGAAAGTCATATTAAAGGTATACTCATGCCCAAGCCTGTCCGGAGGGGTTTTACCGGTTTTGTAAAAGGTGTTTTAACGGTGTGACCGGACCATTACTGCGCCTCATGCCCCACATCTTTCGGAAAAAGCTGCCTGGCCCTTACCGGTTGGGTAGAGAACTGGTCGGCGCCTGCATCGAGGGGAGCTTTGCGCAATTGCCCGTCCATATCGATAGTGATGCCACGAAAATCGTTTTTGGCAGCGCCGATGGCAGGGCTATTCTTTTGCAGGTGGAAAATACCGCTGGGATCTTTCACCAGGAGAGGGTCTGTTTTCACATAGGCGGAATCAGGCAACTGGCCTGCGCCTTTGGTATTGAAAATGATATTGCCTTTCCAAACAGGGTGAACGAAATCAGGGCCTTTGATGCTGACTGCTTCGCCACCGCCCTGGATAATATTATAAGCAATGGTGATGAAGGTGGAACCGATCCCGTTATCACGGGTATTGCGTGTAATATTCTCTTCATTATTGACCAGCGTATTGAACAGGATCAGTATCCTGTCTGGCCGGTCATGCGAGCGCAGGTCTGCCCCATCGGCCACTTCCGCCCCACCGTTGCCTATATTGAGGGCCGGCTTGCAGTCCTCGAAATAATTGCTGTGGATGATATGGTCGTCGCCAAAAATGCGGAGACCGGGCGTGCGGAAAAAATAATTGCCATATACCTCACAATGGTTGCCATGCCTGAGTGTGAACTGGGCTTTGCAATCCCGGATGGTATTGAAGCGAATGGTCACGAAGGAAGCTTTTACGGAGATCAGTTCGTTCTCCCCGGCGCATTGCTCGAACAGGTTATACTCGAGAAGGCTATGGCTGGAAGAAAGGCTATAGCCGCTCAGCCCGAACTGAAGGGCTTCTGCGCCGTTGCCTTTTTGTGGAAGGAAATCGAAGAAATAGTTGTGATGTATCCAAAGCCTTTCAGCGATCTGGTTCCCTTCACCCCGTACACCTATGAATTTTCCCAATGCGTTCTTATGCCGGAAAGTATTGTAGTCGACCTGGTGATCGCTGCCCATGAGGCTGAGATAATTCCCTTCTCCAACGGTCTGGAAAATATTATGCGTCCAGCGGCAGAAACGGCTGCCGGGCGATGTTTGGGCTTTGTCGGATGCATGGGTGAACAGGAAGCCCTGGATCACTATGTAGGCAGCGGAGCTTTCGAGCCGGAAGCCGCCGGCGCCTTTGATCTCGACTGCACCTGTTTTTTGAGCGGCAATGAGGATGGGCTGAAATGCAGTGCCGCTGCTGCGGACAGAAATATTTTCCGTGGTGGTGTACACGCCGTTTGCTACGGTGATGATATCGCCGGGCGCTGCCTCGTCGATCGCTTTCTGCAGTTCGGCAATGGACCTTACGAGTATAGATTTGGCAGAAAGAGTGCCGGCCCCCATCAACAGGCATACAAGGAGCAGGGCAGGCGCTTTCAATATCGAGTTATTTCCGGGATACATTGGCTGTTTCATGATCGGGTTTTAGAATAATGCGCCAATTACCATAAAAAATTGGAAACAGCGGTCCAAAAGATTTGCTTTTTATGCAAGGATTTTAGCATTACTGGGTGTCACCTCTATCTATGAAATGATCGTCAACCCTTTTCAGGGGGTCATTCATCTGCCAAAACATCCCGGAAAAATAATCAAAGAAAAATTTGCGTAAGTGATCGCTTACGTATAAATTTGTAAGCGATCACTTACATATTAACCTGATAATTCCTGAACGATGAGAAGAGATGTTTTCCAGGCAATAGCCGACCCCACCAGGCGTGAGATCATCAACCTGGTAGCGTACAAGGCCCTGAATCTGAACGCCATCGCGGAGAACTTCGACGTGAGCAGGCCCGCGATCTCGCAGCATATCAAGATCCTTACGGAGTGCGGGCTTATCGTGATCCGCAAGCAGGGAAGGGAAAGGTATTGCGAAGCGCGGCTGCAGCCGTTGAGCGCTGTGTCCGCCTGGGTAGAACAATATCGAAAGCTATGGGCAGAAAGGTTCGAATTGATCGACGACCTGTTGATCGAAATGCAGAAGAAAGGCAGGAAAAAGGGAGGAAGGAAATAACCTGTATGTATAACTGTATATATTATACGAAATAATAACCATCAAGTATCACTATTAAAATCAACTACAATGGCAACGAAAAATCCAACGACCATCGTCGCAGAGCCCGGTAAGCAGGAAACTTTCATCACCAGGGAATTCGAAGCACCCCGTGAGCTCGTATTCAAGGCATTCACCGATCCCAAACTGGTGTCCAAATGGTTAGGCCCCCGTGATCTCAAAATGAAGATCGACAAATATGAAACGAAGAACGGCGGCAATTACCGGTATATTCATGCAGATGGCCAGGGTAATGAATATAGTTTCCGCGGTGTCTTTCATGAAGTGAAAGCGCCTGAACGTTATATCCAGACCTTTGAATTTGAAGGACTGCCGGAAAGCGGGCACGTCTGCCTCGAAACGGTGACTTTCGAAGCATTGCCGGGCGACAGGACCAAGCTCACCTATCATACAGTATTTCAGTCCGTGGCCGACAGAGATGCCATGATGCAATCAGGTATGGAAAACGGCGTTCTGCAATCGCACGAACGTCTCGATGAGCTTTTCGAGCAGGAGCTCGTAAAATGATCATATCCTTCATCCAATTCCCTCAGTGCGGTAAGCCCTGTGCTTCGATCTGCCTGGGGGAATATTTCTTTTTATTAGCAGCAACAGGTTTGCTGCCATGGCTTATTGTTTATCGAGTGAAAGGATCAACCCGTTGCCATTTCCGGTCTGCACCTGCGGCAGCTTCCCATCCCACTTCTGGATCTTGAGGTAATCGATATAGGTATTGTTGAGCGAAACCTGCTTGCGACGGATAGCTTCCGCTTCACCGGCCGCAGCGATCACCTGGGCGGCGCTATCGGCCCTGGCCTGCGCGATCTTTCTATCGCCTTCTGCGATCGCCACCAGTCGCTGGTTCTCGGCCACCTGTACTTCCTGGATGGCTTTGGTCTTTGCTTCGATAGATTGCTGAAGTGCTGCCGGTGGAATGATATTGGTACGCAATTGTGAAATGGTGAACCACTTGGCTACCCTCTTATTGGCTTCGGCAACGATATCCGCTTCGAATTTTTCTCGTTGATTGAAAATATCATCTACCGCCCATTTGTTCGCCACATCGTTCACAGTGCCTACAATGGCGGTTTGCAGCCATTGTTGCTCTATCTCCTTGATCCCTAACCGAAGGTTCTGGAACATATCACCTACATCGCCGGGTTTCAGTGAATAGTTGAACGATGGTTTGATGGTGGCGGAAAATCCACCTTTGGTGATCACCTGTTGTTCAGGGTAATCGATATGCTGCTGGTAGGTGGGAAATTCATAGAGTTTGCTTACCCATGTGTTGTAGATCACCCATCCGGTCCTGTATTCGAATTTGCTCACCCCGCGATCATCGCCGGTGAGATTTACTTTGATGCCCACATGGCCGGCATCCACACGTTCCATCACGAAAGGCTGTGTGACGGAAATGATGGTGCCTCCGAGCAGGACCACCAGGCCGAACCAGAATTTCGAGCTGGCGGTAAACCGGCCTGAAGCTCTCATGGCGGGCAGGTTGGCACGGAAATAAAGGACCGTTATAACGATAGTTACAATGAGGAATAATACGCTGATCATTTCAGGAGTTTTTTGATGAAGGGGTAGATGAGGAAATATATCAATGTCAGTTCAATCAGGATGGCGAGCAGCAACAGCAGGGTAGAGCTTTGCCGGTTGATCAAATATTCGGCATTCAGGGTGGTAAGCACAATGAACGCCAATATCAAAAGAATATTTTTCATAATAGTTTGAAATGCTTGCTGTCAATAGGTCGGACAAACAGGATAATTATTACAAGATCATTGTCGCAATTACGATCTAAAAGTCATGAAAAAAGTAATTGCCTCCAAAACAACTAAGAAAGCTGGAAATGCAAGGTTGTCACGAAGACACGAAGGATTTGAGTTGACAAGTTGAAAGGTTAACAAGTTGACAAGAGCATCTCCGAATTTGAAGTTCCCTTATCAACATTTCAACTTGTTAACTTTTCAACCCCCCAAATTCTTTATGCCCTAGTTCTTATTCAGAAAGTCCACGATCTTCTCGCTGATATCATGAATGGTCAGCAATACGGCCTCATGCTGGATGCGGTTCCTCGATTCGGCAAATTCAAGCTCGCCCTTTTGTTTCTTCGACTGGAAATCCTTCGTGGCAATGGTGGAAAAAGGAATCAGACCCGTACGTACATCCAGGATGATCAACTGGGTGGTGGCAAATGCTTTGATGTCGGGATTGGAGAATACCTTGAATTTCGAATATACATCACTGGTGATCGAATAAATGACCACGATATCGGATTGCAGTCGCACCGCCGCCTCCCTGATATTGGTGAACGTAGGTGATTTGGAGATGACCATATCCGGGATGGTGGAAATGCTGCTCACCCTGGGCGAGCGCCTGAACTGGCTGGCAAATGAATCGAGGTATGCCTGCTGCGTTTTCAGGTAATCCTCATCATTCCAGAAACTCCTTCGCTGTTGCGGGCTCTCCAGCTTCACGAAAGATACACGAAGGTGGGAAGGCAGCTTATAATTGCCTTCCAGGATGCGCTGGATATTATCTTCCGAAATAGTGGCCGACCTGTCGCTGAACAAGGATTGGGTGATGAGCGTGTCTTCATATTGTTCAACCGGCGTGGATGCTGCCATCTGGCGGGATGTACCGCAGGAAACAATGACAAATGCAATAACAGGGATAAGTAATATTTTTTTCATGCCTTGAATATTTCAGCCAAAATATAAAAAAGGAAAGGCAAAGAATAGTGAAAAATCACCCATGCCCACCGGCATTGACTTTTTTAGCATTTTGTTGAGGAATGACGAGGGCAGATGCCCTCATAATACCATCTGCTCATGCAGTTTCTTCAGCGTTGCAGCCGGGTCGGTGCAGAGGCCCGGATGAACTTTGGAAGTTTGTACCACGGTGCTCCGGGTAGCAGTGAGCCAGCGGAAGCGGGAAGCTATATCCAGTTTACCGATAGGGCCGGCGGTATGTTCGCCTTTGCTGATCTGTTCAAATGCATGGAGGTGCTCTCTCAATTCATCGAGGTCGGGCTTTGTGCAAAAAGCCTCTATCCTTTTTTCATCGATCGTATAGAGCATGCTGAGGAATTGGTGCTGCCGGCAATAGAGCACAACACCCACGTTCAGGAATTCTTCCCGTTCCACCCTGGGCACTATGCGGATAATGGCGTACTCAAATAAGTGCTGCTCTTGCATGCGCTGCTTCTTTTATAAAGATGGATGATGCCGCTGTCCTTGTCAACAGGAATTGTTCATACACATGCCGTACGGCGGCTGCCGATTCGGTCCAGGAGCCACTGGCCAGCCATTCATCGGGGACCAGTGCTACGATATCCCTGATCCTGTCTACGGTGAGGATTGAACGTAGTTCGGCATCGACCTCCTGCAACCTGCCTGCTTTCGGTAGTAATACATGGTCTTTGACCTGCACGAACGGCCGTTGCGCCTGCTCCTCCCAGTTCAGCCAGCTATGATGGAAATATAGCGACGCGCCATGATCTATGAGCCATAATTCCTTATTCCAACTCAGCATATTGGTATTGCGGGCTGTGCGGTCTACATTGGTAAGCAGGCAATCGAGCCATACCACACGTGATGCAAGTTCCGGGTCAATGACCGTTACGGCAGGATCATAAGAGATGGCGCCGGACAGGTAATGCAACGCCAGGTTCAGTCCCACACTGGCTTTCAGCAGGTCCTGGATCTCCTCATCGGGCTCCGTTCTGCCGAAGCCCTTGTCTAACTGGGCAAATACGATCTCGGGCACCTTGAATCCGAGTGCCCGCGCGATCTCACCGCCGATCAGCTCGGCCACCAGCGCTTTCACTCCCTGGCCTGCTCCACGGAATTTGAGCACATAGAGAAATCCATCATCGGCCTCTGCGATGGCGGGCAGCGACCCTCCTTCCCGAAGCGGCGTTACATAGCGGGTTACCTGCACTGTTCTGAGTTGCGATATTTCTGTCACCATCGATGGAATGGAATGATCATTGAGCGGATAAATATAAACTAATTATAAAAAACTGCCCCGGTATTTACCAGGGCAGTTGCAGAAGTGGGTTTAGCGAGACTTACCGGAATTTTCCGGTGAAAATGAATTCCGGATGTTCTACGCTGATCAACTGGCCCAGGGCGCCTTCCATGGGGTCTACGTAAATAGTCCATGGTGAGCTGGTCGGCCATCTGGTCGGTGTTCATCCATTCATCAATTTTTTATATCTATTGCAATAAGACCCCTTATTTTAGCTTTTTTTTAAAACCCCCACTTGTATGAAGCGGCAACCCTGGTTAGTTTTAGCGATTGCTCTGCTATTCATGAATAGTATCCATGCGCAACAGAAGAAAAACCTGACCCCCGATGATTATGGCAAATGGCAGATGCTCCAAACCGCCGATCTGTCGGCCAATGGCGAATGGCTCGCCTACTATTTGACGATGCAGGAAGACAATGATACCCTGTTCATCGTGAACCGGCTCACCAATCAATTGTACAAACTTGAATTCGGCAGCTATCCCAAATTCTCCAGAGATAACCAGTGGGTAGCCTTCCAGGTTGGACTGCCATACAAGGAAGCGGAGAAAATGCGCGAGCAGAAATTGCCCATCCGGAATAAGATGTGCCTGCTCAATCTGCGCAGCGGGAAAAAGGAATATGTGCAGGAGGTAGGCGGGTACGATTTTTCACGCAACAGCAAATTTCTTGCAATATCCCTGTTACCGCCCAAAGAAAGCCGGGACAAGGGTTCCGTGCTCCTGCTGCGGAACCTGGCCGACAGCAGCACCCGCACGATCGGGAATGTATCGGCCTATTCCTTCAACAGGAAAAGTGATTACCTGGCCTATATCGTACAATCGGCCAATAGCGCCGGCAATTCCATTGAGTTATTCAATCTCAATACCTATAACCTGAAAGTGATCGCCAGCGATACGCTCAATTATTCAAGACTGGCCTGGCAAAAAGACGGCGATGCGTTCGTTTTTTGCAAGAACACTAAAAATGATTCCTATGAAGAAGAGAACGCGATCATTTATGCCTGTACCAATATATATAAGTTGGCTGCGATGAAAGTCTTCGATCCTTCCAAAGTAACCGGCTTCCCCGCCGGTATGCGCATCGACGGAAGCAATATCTCCATCACCGACGATGGCGGCAGCGTTGGGTTCAATATTGCCCGCTGGACAGCCAAGCCAAAGAAAGATGAAAAGAAACCATCGGCCGATAGCAGTAAAATAAGATCCGATTCCGCCAGGACCAAAGCAGATACTACCAAAGGCAAACCGGATGTCAATAAGAACATAGCCGCCAAAACGGACAAGAAAGACGAGAAGCCGGCAGGCGTGGATATATGGCACTGGAAAGATGGAGAGATACAACCCAGGCAAAAACTCACTTATACCACGGACAAGGACACCAGTTATGCAGCATTATGGCATCCGGCCAATGATCATTTCATCCAGGTATCTAACCCACAGACCCCATCGGTATCCTTCAGCTATAATAAAAAGCTGGCCATCGTTTCATCCAGGCTCGCATATAAACCAGCTTTCAAGGAAGACTTTGCGGATTACTATATTGTCAACACCACAACCGGTGAACAGAAATTATTATTGAAAAAAATGCTGGCCGATTATTTTGGCGCACCATCCCTTTCGCCTGAAGGGAAATACGTAACGTACTTCAAAGACCAGCAATGGTGGAGCTATAATACGTCAACCGGCGAAACAGTGAACCTCACTCAATCGCTCAATACTCCTTTCTGGAATACCCGTGATGATCATCCGGCCGTGAAGCCACCATTCGGTGCTGCCGGCTGGACCAAAGGGGACGCGGCTTTCCTCGTTTACGATGAGTACAATGTATGGGCCCTCGACCCGAATGGCAAAGCTCATCGCAAGATCACCAATGGGGAACAGGAAGAAGTGCAGTACCGTTATATCAGAACGAATTTTGAAAACCCCTATATCGATGAAGCACAGCCTGTTTATTTTTCCGCTTATGGAGATAAGAGCAAGAAAACGGGTTTCGGCCGCCTGGAAAAAGGAAAATTTCAGGTGCTCGATCTCGAAGACAGGATCATTTCGAGATTGACGAAAGCGGAGGATGCGGCTGTATTCGCCTACATGAAGCAAGACTATAATGTATCTCCAGAGCTATATGCGAATGACCAGTTCAAAGGGGAGAAAAGGATCGCCGTATCCAATCCACAACAACAGGACTACTACTGGGGCAAGAGCGAATTGGTGAGCTTCACCAATAAAAAAGGGAAAAAGATGCAGGGCGCTTTGTTCTACCCGGCCAATTATGAGCCTGGCAAACAGTATCCCATGATCGTGTATATCTATGAGATCTTATCGAATTCCGTACACAGTTATGTCTATCCATCCATCCGTAGTTCGTACAACACTACCAATTTCACTACCAATGGGTATTTCATCTTCAGGCCCGATATTGTATATGATATCAATGATCCGGGCATGAGCGCCGTGGACTGTGTAGTGCCTGCGGTGGAAACGGTATTGAAAACGGGTATGATCGACAAGAACAAAGTGGGACTGATGGGGCATAGCTGGGGCGCCTACCAAACCTCTTTCATCATCACACAGACCGATCTGTTCAAAGCGGCCTGCGCCGGCGCTCCGCTCACGGACCTGATCAGTATGTCGCTCTCGATCTACTGGAATTCCGGAACGCCCGATCAGAAGATCTTCGAGACCAGTCAGGGCCGCTTCGATGGTCCCTGGTATGAAAGAATGGAAGCGCACATGCGCAACTCACCGATGTTCCAGGCCGATAAGATCAAAACCCCCTTGCTGGTGGCTTTTGGTGATAAGGACGGAGCGGTCGACTGGCACCAGGGCATTGAAATGTACGGCACGCTGCGCCGCATGCAAAAAGAACATGTGATGCTGGTATATGCAGATGAGAACCACGGCCTGGTGAAGAGAGAGAACCAGATCGACTATACCCGCCGCCAGAAAGAATGGTTCGATCATTTCCTGCTCGGCAAGCCGGCTGCGAAATGGATCACGGAGGGAGTTAGTTATGTGGAGAAGATGAAGGAGCAGGGTAGCAAGTAGGTTGATAAGTTGATAAGTTGAAAAGTTGATAGGTTGACAAGGGAATCCCCGCTACTCGGAGAAATCCTTATCAACCTATCAACTTTTCAACTTGTCAACTCCCGATCAGGGCCTGTTTCCCGCAACGATCTTCGACAAGCTCCTGCCTTTCGCCGTGATCACCGACACGAAGTAAGTGCCTTTGGCCAGTCCTTCGAGGCTGAGATCATATTGTCGGCCCCGGCCCTGTGCCCTGAGCACCACGCGGCCTGAAATATCTGTGAGCTCTATCCGGTCGATATCGATGCTGGAACGGATGTACAGCGTGCCCTTTGTTACCGGATTGGGATAGAGGCTTACAATCAGATCATCATTATCACCGCTGAGCAGCCGGACTGGGGAATACCGGAACTCTCCATTGATATCAGTGATCCTTAAGCGATAATAATTGATACCGGCCTGCAGGTCGGGGTCCGTGAACTGGTATGATCTCCTGCTATGGCTATTGCCTGCTGCCGCTACTTCGCCGATAGAATGATATTGTGTACCATCGCTGCTTTTCTCGATAATGAACTCGCTGCTGTTGACCTCCTGCGATGTGCTCCATTGAAGCAGGGCAGTATTATTGTTCCTGGTGGCGGTAAACGTTTCGAGTGTAATGGGCAGGGATTGGTTTTGTCCCGGTCCACCGCCATTGATCCAGAATTCAGAAAAATGCGTAACGGCATATTGGGCATAGTAGCCATTATCATACGGCACGGTGGTCACGTCGATGCGTGGCCGCAGGAATCCGTAGGCGCCTCCTGTATTATCACTCAAAGTACCGTTCTCATTGGCCGTGGTGCCACTGAACTGCGTTACGCCTACCTCGTATGGATCGGCGGGCTTGGTACAGGAAGGACAGCCGGTGGCCGCCATCAGACTGACCGCTTCAGCATTGGTGAAGTGGAAACGCACCAGCACCGGGCTTGCAGGGGCATTGGTGGGCTGGATAACAATATTCCTGTCGAGATAATACTGGCTGGAAGTGAACCTCACAGGGCCTGTGTTCCGGAACATCTTGATGGTCACATTGCCGAGGTCCTGCCCCTGCGGATTGATGGCCAGTACCCGGTTGCCGCCAACATCGAAGTTCGTCCAGTTGCTGCCACTCACTGGTTGGGATATACCGCTCACGATATCTGCTCCGGTATAGATGGGCGCCTGGTCGAAGATATGAACATCATCGATCCCAACGCCTTCCAGCGATACACCTGCATCGGAGCTCATCACGAACCGGAATCGTACTTTGCTGAATGAGGAAGGGATATTGATGCTGGAAACACGCCAGGTTGTGCCCGATAATTTCCACGCCTGTTTGGGGCTGTAATCATACCAGTTGGTGCCGCTGCCTGCTGTGCCCAGCCTGGTCCAGTTGACATCATCGGTACTATATTCCACATAGTGATAGTCGCAATCGCAATTGTCTTCCGTTTGCCAGATATGGCTGAATGACAGCACGGGCTGGCTCATGCCTGTAAGGTTGAAACAGGGAGAATAGAGGTACGACATTTCATTGTCATTATACCCGCCCGTGAGGCCGGTGGTCCATATCCTGCTGCCGCTGGCTGCTTTGTTGATAATGGTCTTTTGGGCCGGTCCCCATGCCCAGCTATTATTGCTGCCACCGGAGTACCAATGTCCGTCATTGCTCTCGAAATTCTCCAGGTATGGGAAGCTGGTGATCAGCGGCGTGGTGATGAAGCTCACTTCTGGTAGACTGTCGTTATTCGGGTAATTATCGCCGTTATAATGTACCCAGGCACGCAGCGTGTAGGTCTGGAAAGCAGATAGGTTGACCGTTGCCGGGAAAGTATAAGTACCAGTTTCACCGGCCAGCAGGGAAACTGTTTGCGTGGTCACCGATCCATTCAGCTTGAAGCTGACTTCGATATTGCTGAGGTTGATGGAACTGTAATTCTTCAGTCGTATAGTTACATTTTCTGCATTGCCGAGGGAGCAGATCGCCGTGGTGGCGGGACTAAGAATGGAGATGATGCCGACATCATTGGAAGGACGGGTGATCATCACATCATCGTAGAGCAGGCCATCATCGAGATTGGCAACCGGCACAACCTCATTGGTAGAGGTATAACCTTCCTCCCCGAATTTTACCTGGAAGCTGCTGCTGATAGTTTGGGCCGGAACAGCATTGGCAAGGGTTTCCGTGATGTTGACGCTCTTGGCGGGACGGTAAATACCGAAATCGCCGTTGTTGAGCGGCAATGTGAACACCGGTATCCAGGCAGCCTGGTCATTCCCCCGGATCCATACCTGGTTTCCAGGCAGTGAAAAATCGATGCCCTGGTTCCGGTAGTAAAAATCAAGCCATAGTTGATCAGTTGGAGAATAGTTCGAAAGGTTGAATGTGAGCATGGCGCTATCTGCAGAAGAGGTGGCGCTGGCCTTTACCTGGTCGAGTATCAGGGCTTTGCTGCCTGTGCGTGCGAAGCCGGGATCGATGAAAGCGCGCACCCTTCCATTGGTATTGCTGGTATTGAAATCGCCGCGGTCGAGGCCATCGAGCCCGATGGTCTTGCTGGTATAAGTTCGATCTGTTGCAGTTTCGAAACTTTCTGTGAAAGCCGGGTTCAATATGATCGGGTCGTTCTGCAAATGCTTCACGATACTATTGATCGTATCATTACTTACCTGTGCATCGGCCGCAAATCGTACCCATACTTTCAGGGTGTAAGTGCCGGTGGCGGAAAAATCATAGGACGGAAAACTGAAATTCACTGTAGACGCCGCAGGGACCACTACGGAGCTGGTTTGTTGCACCACGCTTCCGCCATTCACCTGGTAGAAAATATCATAAGGCCCGCTGACAGGCACAGACCCATTGTTCCTGATCCTTACCTGGATAGGCTGGAGACCCAGCTGTGAGCTGGTGTGCATACGGCCTGAAACGGGTGAGAGCATCGAATCGATGGTGAGATCGTTATTGAAAGTAGCAGCCGCACAATTGCCGCCATTGGGTGTGAGATTGGCTGCTATGGAAGCGCGGCCAGGTGAACTGCCGATCAAAGCCCGCACTGCTACCCAATAAGAACTGTCTTTGCCTAACTCATCCAGCAGGTAAGCGGTGCCGTTAGTGCTTCCTGCCACCTTCATACTATCACCCTGCAGTTTTAAGATCTCGTAACCAGTGGCGGACGGGATGGCCGCCCAATTGAGTTGTATATAACCGGGGCATGGATTGGTGGCAGTGATGGCAGGCTGCCCCAGGATGGTAAAATCCTGGTCACTGACATCACTCAGCCCGGTAGTGTTTTGTGTAACACGCACCAATGCCTGGTTACTGGGACTGGCCGGGAATGTCCAGGCATAGAGGCGGCTGGTGGCAGGCACGTTGGCATCGATGGTTGTCCAGGCGCCGCCATTGTCGAGCGAATATTCGAGGGTGAAAGTATTGTTACCTCCGCCAAAGGCATTCCAGCGGATATACTCTGTTTCACCGGGCACGATCCTTTCACCACCGAAAGGATATTCTACCCATACAGAGGGCTGTATGACCTGGTATACTACTACGTAATGCTGAACGCCACCGGGGATATTGGTGCCTTGCACATTTACCGTAAGATCGCCGGCAGGCGGATTGGTGATCACCACCTGTTCGATATTGTTTCGGTTATCGACCCCTTCTGTCGCGGGGTCGTTGACGTTAGCCGGATTGGGATTCAACACCAGCGGGCGATGGACAATATTGTCCGTTCCGGTGACCGTAAGATCGAGGTTATTGACAAGTGCTGTGGGAGCGGCCGGTGAAGCAGCAGGATCATTCCAGTACAACATGACCTTTACCTGGTACGCGCCGGCCGGGATGCCGGGGATAGTATGGGTTGCCGTATTGCCGTTGCTGATATCATTGATAAAATAATGATTGCTTTCCAATATCTCCAATGCATTGGGGGCATTCAGCTTGCCGAAGCCATAGCTGTAATCGGGTCCGGGGTTGCCCATGTCATCAGCGCCGTTACAGGCCGCTGCCTTGATGAGGATGGCAGGTGGATTGGCGCCTCCATGTAACTGGCGGTACCGTTCGTACAACAAGGCCAGTGTACCTGTTACAGCAGGGGCCGACATACTCGTGCCGTTGCTGTTGCCATAATTATTGCCCGGCGTGGTGGAGGTAGTGCCGGCGCCGCCGGCCATGATCTCGGGCTTCAATCGCCCGTCTTTCAACGGCCCACGGCTGGAAGGAGGATCGATCAGGTTGAACCGGTAATTATAATTGCCTACTACCAGTGCATTCTTGCTGCTCTGAAAACCTGAACGCACGGTGCCGAAAGAATTGGGAAAAGGGGAACAGGTCAGCGCACCGTCGTTGCCGGCAGCGAAAACATGCAACAGCGAAGCATTGTTATTGAGCTGATCATCTACATAATTACTGAGGGCATCATAAGTGCCGGTGCCCGGGCAGCCCTCTATGCTGGAATGATAGGAATTATTGGTGAGCACCATACCGAATTCACCTGCATATAAAGGTGTATTGACAAGGATCCGGCTCATGTTCTGGCTGATGACGATAGCCTTGGGCGCCATCCCTTTGTACCTTGGGTCTTTGATCCCTGCGCCGGCCACGGTGCCGGTGACGTGGGTACCATGACTGCCCGATACGAGCGGCGTACGGACGATCAGCCGGCCGGTAAGGTCTACGTGGCGCACATCGCCATTATCACCCACGCCGATCGTGACTCCTCTGCCCTGCAGGTTCTTAGCCGGTAATGCCAGCGCAGAGAGCCCACCGGCAGCGCGGTTATTATAATTCAGTAATTCGTCTTTCAGCATTTGCAGGTCAACGTTAGTAACGAAGGGGAGGCTGGCGATCTTATTCAGCACTTCTCCCTGTGCTTTTACGAATACGATACCATTGGGGCGGATCTCCGTTTCAAGTAATTCCGCACCGGCTTTGGTCAGTTCGCCCTCCACTTCATGCTTCGAAAGGCTCCCGAAAAAACTGACGGCCACCACCTGGCCGGGGCCCGGCTGTTCCTGCTGTTGAAGCTGCCGGCTGATCTTCAGGGAGGGATCAACAGCGAACACATCGGCCACCTTATATTGTTTGAGGTTACGTAAAGAAAGCTGTTCAGGAAGCTCGGCAAAAAAAGCGTTACCGGGAACATAATCGAACAGACGAATGCCCTGCACCGCCAGGTCCCTGTGCATGGCAGCAGATGGAAGCTGGCTGAAACGTAACAACACATAATGTTTTTGATGGAACTGCATCCGCTGTCTCAAACCGGCGGAGATGCGGTTGGCCTGGTTCTCGCTGAGCGGGGCCATGGAGCCGGACCTCAACTGCACTTTTGTTCCCGGTTTCTGGGAAAATGCAGGAATGGCAAACAATAAACAGTAGATGACTATTGCGTATAACTGCTTCATCAACGGAATTTTAGGGATACGGGACGGAGGAATGACGTTAAGTTAGCTTTTTTCTTAATAACGACCGAAAGTTCGTGGTTAGTATGGTCTGGGACGGCGTTCTAAAGACATAATAGATAGGAAAATAGGGCGGGGTTCGTCCGGCGAACGGGCCTGGTCCAACGCTACGGGAAGATCCTGCCTGGAGTATCGGGGAATGCACGCAGGGATACACGCAAATTGGTGGAGAAAGAACGTAAAAAACCTCACCGGTGAAGGTGAGGTCTTTGCTGAAAAAGTTGAGGAGTATATCTTGAAAAAATACAATGTCCCGGACCTTACAAACTTACGCCGCGTTTCCAGGGAATGAAATCATCCTGGTTCAACTGTACTGCTTTCGGGACCACTTCACCACTGGCTGCCTTGATACAAAATTCGAGAATATCTTCTCCCATTTGTTCAATGGTCTTTTGGCCTTCGATGATAGGGCCGGTATCGATATCGATGATATCTTTCATGCGGGTAGCCAGCCTGGAATTGGTAGCTACTTTAATGGTCGGACAAACAGGATTGCCGGTAGGCGTGCCCAGTCCGGTCGTGAACAATATGAGCGTAGCGCCTGCTGCGGCTTTGCCGGTAGTGGCTTCCACATCATTGCCCGGGGTGCATACCATGTTGAGGCCCGGTTTGGTAGCGGGTTCTGTATAATCGAGTACATCCACTACCGGTGAAGTGCCTCCTTTTTTGGCGGCCCCTGCCGATTTCATGGCATCGGTGATGATCCCGTCCTTGATATTGCCGGGAGATGGGTTCATGTGAAAACCTGAGCCTGCATTATGCGCAAGCGTTTCGTAGGAACGCATAAGGTGCATGAACTTCCGGGCAGATGCCTCATTCATGCAACGGTCCACGATATTTTGTTCTACGCCGCAGAGCTCGGGAAATTCTGCCAGCAACACTTTGGCGCCGAGGCCCACGAGCAGGTCGGCGGCATAACCAACGGCCGGGTTGGCGGAGATGCCTGAAAAACCATCGCTGCCACCGCATTTCACACCAACGGTCAGTTGATCAAGTGGCGCGGGCTGCCGCTCCATCTTGTTCAGTTCGATCAATCCCTCGAAAGTTTGCTGGATAGCAGTAGCGATCATCGATTCTTCACTTTGGGACTGCTGTTGTTCGAAAATGAGCAACGGCTTATGGAAAGATGGATTGCGTTCTTTGATATCCTGGAGCAGGTCTTTCACCTGGAGGTTCTGGCAACCCAGGCTCAGCACGGTGATACCGCCTACATTGGGATGATCGCAATAGGCAGCGAGCAGTTTACTGAGGATGGCGGCATCCTGCCGGATGCCACCGCAACCGCCCTGGTGGTTCAGGAACTTGATGCCGTCGATATTTTTGAATGGACGGGCTCCGGCTTTTTCCAGCGCGGGGGAGAGATCGGGCCATTGTGTGGGAGCCGTTCCGCTTTCCCGGTAGGAATCTACCAGCATGCGGGTGAACTTTTTGTATTTATCGCTAACGCCGTAGCCCAATTCATTCTGCATGGCCTCACGGATAACATCGAGGTTACGGTTCTCGCAAAAAACGGTAGGGATGAAAAGCCAGTAATTGGCAGTGCCTACGCGGCCGTCATCGCGTACATAACCTTTGAAAGTGCGGCCTGTGAACTTCGAAACATCAGGGGCCTGCCAGGTATAATGGGCATCACGGAATGAATAAGGCTGGGCGGCATGTTTTACATTGTCGGTGGTCATCAGGGAACCTTTCGATACCGGCGACTGCACTTTGCCGACCAGTACACCATACATGGTGATATCATCGCCTTTCTGGAGGTCGGAAGCAAAAAATTTGTGTTTGGCAGGGATAGTGTCCTTTAAAGTATAGCTATTTCCATTCAAAAGTACAGATTCATCTTTTTTTAAATCTGACAGTGCTACGATGACATTATCGGCTTCGTGCGCTTTTAAGATCTTATTACCCATGAGTGTTGATGTTCAATGTAGAAATATTACAAAGGTAGGGTTGAAAGGTTAAAAGGTATGGTTAACAGGTTAAATTGTTGAAAGGTTGATAAGGGGTTGCATAACGCGGCAATCTCCATGTTAACCTTTCAACTTTTCAACCTGTCAACTTAACGAACGGTCATTAGCGCAGGTTTTGGGCAACTATATATGAGTTGGGACAACGGTTTTTCTTTTAATTAATCTCTATTAATATTTTCTTGGTGGGATAGTTAAGTGTTATTTTAAAATTCGATAAGAAGGTCGTATATCCCAATAGGACTGGAACATTGTCATGATCTGTGCAGCCAATCAAACAATCCTTGCTTTTCCAGACAATTGTCTTTCTATCGGGCGAGAGTAGTTGAATTTTAAATGGATGTTTCCATAGATCAACTTTATTTTCACCAATACCCTGATTAGAAGTGTAGACGGCTGTAGAACCCTTTAAATCATGACCAAGGTTATCAGCAACAATTTTGGGAAACATACATTCGTCTGCCCCCGAATCTAATAATCCCCAAAAATTTATGCTGGCTTTGTTAATTGGGTTAATGATTACAATAGGCAGAAGAGGACGGTAAATTTCGTTTGTTCCTTTAGCAAAAGAATACACATGTGTAGCCATTAGAAAAAATATGTATTATCTGCTTTAGGTACAAACATCAGTGTAAATTCCTTTCCAGTTTCTTTAGCTTTTTTGATTGTTTCATCGGGGGTCTTGCCTTCAGAAATGATGATATTGTCTTCATCTATTGCCACCCATCTAGTATCAGGACTTTGAGGAGAAACAACCAGTGTAATATCATCAGTATTACAGTTGTTTTTGTTGTCCATAATGTTACATTTAGGTTCGTTCACGGTCAATTTAAAGAGGAATGTCATTTTAATGACTAAAAAAGTCGCATTAAAGTTGCGTATTACGCACAAAATAACACATTTAGTAAAGCAAAAGTTACAAATCCTATACCAACGGTAAATTTGCGTAGATTCCGCAATAGCGAAGTAGTTAACTAATAATGGTAAACCATTATTAGGGGGGAAATAAAGAAAGCCCACCGGAGAACCAGCAGGCTATCTTTAAAAACAAGCTGGTACAAAACGCGCTGTACCAGTCCTGAAATCCCGCGCAATGCCCGTAGAGAACAGGACTGCGGTACTAATTCAGTGCCAGAACCACTAAACCTTATCCTATGAAAAAGGTTTGATCTGCTCTTGCATTCTTGTTTCGTATATCAGCAAAAAAAATTTGGCGCAGGTCTCTACCTTATCGTTCCGAGGTACTGGTATACCCTGTACACGAATAAGAAGAAAACCCACGCCAAAGGCAGTGGGCTTCTCACTTTTCATCCCGTGTACAAAGAAAATTACCAGTTTTCGGAAACAGGAATCAAAGCGAAAGCATCAAATATGTTTAATGGCTTCGCAAATATATGCTCATAGAGTACTGATCATAAATTTAAAGAGAATTTGTCATAAAAAGATGCTTATAATTCCCGGTAGTATAATAAGTGGTGTATGACACGGGGATTTATTTACTTTATCGCATGGTTGATAGGAAAAAATCAAATGACCCGGATTTCTTTTTAGAAGAACATCAACGAATCCTCAAAAAAATTGGTGAGCGTATAAAAGCCTTGCGTAAAGCCAAAGGCCACAAGTCCTCAGAAAAATTTGCTTTCCAGCATGATCTCGATAGAGCGCAGTTCGGTAAATATGAACGTGGGCAGGTAGATATGCAGATCAGTAGCCTGGTGAAAACACTGATAGCTTTAGATGTTGATATTCAGGAGTTTTTCAGTGAAGGATTCCGGGATAAGAAGAAATGATTACTTTTTCCTTTTGGCAGCTTTTTTAGGCATTTCTTTTTTCTCTCCTGGTTGTACAGATATTTTGATCACATCAGTAAAGATGCCATCAATTGATAATTTTTTATCGTATTTGGATGCTCGTTTTTTAGTTACCTTTTTCTTCATAATAGATCAAAAATCAAATCTTTGGATTCCTTTCATGTCTATTTGATAGACGTAAGGAGGTGTATCATCAGCTAAAACTGCTTTAATTTTTTCCCAATTATCTACCAATACTTTAACATTATCCCAAAAAGAAATACCATTTTTATACTGCTTAAAAAACGTTACTCCGACTTCACATTCTCTATAGAGACTTTTTAATGCCCGTATTGTTCTAAAATCTTTGTCTTTAGTAAAAATTATTCCTTTGTGTCGGCCTGCAGCCCTTACAACATCTTCATCTACTGATCCTGAAGCAACAAGATTAGTGATATGCTCCACTTTAACTGGAATAGAACTCTTTGTATTGCCGCTCTCTAATATCTTAAAAGCCTCAGCAATTTTTTTAGAATAATTTTCATCAAAGATAAAGAGCATTAAGCTGCACTTTTGTTATAAAAAAGGATTGCATCCTTCACTTGTCTTTCGGTTAAATCGTATAACCCACGAATACTTTCTATCTGTTCACCGCTTTTATATAAATTCAGGATTGCCTTAGCTTGTATGTTAGTACCTGTAATAGTAGGTAGCCCAAACTGATGGGATGGATCAACCACAATTTCTTTTGATTTTTCCAAAGGGAAGTATCTTTTAGCAACATTATTCTTATCAAATTCTATCTTTTTGAGAAATGGTTTGATGAACTCTTGAATATTTAATTGGTAGCTGCCATCTGCTTTCAATATGACCCCCAATCTCTCATACCAAATATCTTTTCCTATTGTACTTATTTCTGAGTGGGCGAACGGGAAGGCTGTTTTCAAATCCTGCGCAATTGTCTTGTGTGCCGCTTTAATTTTTTGAGGGGAAATGTTTCTCAGTCGTAACTGGTAGTAAATATAAAACTCAATCAGGGTATGGAAATTAACAGCTTTGTTTCTCTTTTCCCCAAAAGTATAATTTCCCCAAAAATCTCTTATCCAATGATAGACTTTGGGATAGGGCAGGTTTAATATTTGAGCCACATCCATCGGAAGAAATACCCCTTCTCCTAGCTTGGGTGTTATATTAAGCGATTTAGTCATGATAGGATTTATCAATATCTACCATAAAGTTAGAAAAAATAAATCAATAAATTAGGTATATATTGGGACAAACTGTATCTTTGATGTATATCTTTAAAACATGCAATACTTCAAAACGCTTCCCCAATTATTTGACTACTTCAAGGATGAACAAACCTGCCGGGAGTATCTGGAACAGCAACGCTGGAACGGTAACCCTGTTTGTCCGTTTTGCGGAGCCGAAAAGCCCTATAAGACGAACAGGGGCTATAAATGTCGCAATAAGGAGTGTTTTAAGAAGTTCACAGTAACAGTAGGTACAATCTACGAGAACTCAAAGGTGAGTCTGAGAAACTGGTTTGCGGCCATTTACCTGTGTACTTCCAGTAAGAAAGGTATCAGTTCTTTGCAATTGCACAGGCAACTGGGGATCACCCAAAAAACGGCTTGGTTCGTCCTTCATCGTGTTCGTGAAATGCTGAGAGAGAAAGCACCCTATATGCTGAAAAATGAAGTACAGATTGATGAAACTTATGTGGGAGGTTTGGAAAAAAATAAACACGCTAATAAGAAAGCTAAGAACCTAAAAGAGACCAAGACATTAAAAACGCCGGTCATTGGTATAGTTGAAACTGGAGGAAAAGTAAGTGCTAATGTAACAGAATGGGTAAGTAAAAAAGCAGTCAATCAGTTAATAGATAAATATGTTGAACAAGGTTCTACTATGGTAACGGATGGTCATGCTCTGTATGCCTATTTGGGAAAGAGCAATGAGTTTACCCATGTTATAGTAGATCACCAAGCGGGAGAATACGTAAAGAACGGCTTCCACACCAACGGTATAGAAAACTTTTGGAGCCAGTTAAAAAGGGGTATTTACGGCATATATCATAATGTAAGCAGGGAACACTTACAGCGGTACTGTGATGAATTTGCAGCCCGCTATAACAGTCGGCACATCAAAGATCATGAAAGATTTGAGCGATCGGTTAAAAATAGCAGCGGACGATTGAAGTACGATCAATTGATTGGAAAGGGGCTATAACCCCTTTCCTCATTCGGTATCTAGAAAATTTCTTATATTTACGTTAATCAACTCCATTTTTGGGTCAATATTTGAGGGGCGGCACTGATTATAGCAACATTTTTGCTTTATTTTACGTTTCAAATTCAGAAAACAAAAAGCTATGAACCGTGAAACTTTGCCATTGACCGGCATCTTTGTGCAAGACCCAAGTAGTAAAGGATTTACTGCTTTCTTTGCTCAGTTGCCAAATATCATTGCGGAAGGAGATACAGAGGAAGAAGCAACAAAAAACCTTATTCATGCTGTAAAGGTTGTTTTCGAGCATCAAAAAAATCAGGAACTGAATAAAGGCAGCGATTGTAACATGGATAATAATGTGATAACAAAATCTTTCAATTTAGCTTTGGCCTGATATGACGAGAGCCGATTTTTATGATTGGATGATATCGCAGGATTGCAAGATTGAACCTCTCCCAGAGGATTCGCATGGCAACGTAATAAAGATCAAAAGTCCGCGGAGTGATAGTCATGTCTTTTACAATACTCCCATTGATGAGCGCCCAGTAAAATGCTATTCCGTTTGTAACATGTGCCATCAATTATACATTGATGTTCCAGACGAATGCAAAGAATATGAAAAAATTGCTACTATAATTAAGGAAAAGCATTATCCCACTTCAAAAAAGAATCGCTACTAATCCATCACCCTCTCCACAATTTGCAATTTGCTCATTGTTTTCTGTTTAATTCCCTTGTCCCAACTCATATATAGTTGCCAGGTTTTGTTAAAGCGGTTATTAGTCCACTAAATTGGTAGAAAAAATTTTGCAGTTCCGGCATCTGGCTTATCTTTGTTCCATGCCAGTTGTTCCTACCATCCGATATATGTGTATCACCTGTTGTTGCAACTCCTGTTGTAGCTGTTGATACTATGCCAGCGTACAATTTCCCTCTGCTCCCTGTTCCTTATATTTGAACGTCCATTGAACTCGATGCAATATGAACTCAACAATCCCGGATTATATTCAAGAATTAACCTACTACTCAGGTAGACTAAACTTCACGGAGTTCTTAAAGCTTTTGTCACAGCGGTTTCCTGGGCATATCACTTTTTCCACCAGCTTCAGTTTTGAAGATCAGGTGATCGCTCATGAGATCCTGGGCAATGATCTACCCATTACACTCTTCACGCTGGATACCGGCCGTCTCTTCGCCGAGACCTATTCGGTCTGGAACAGCACCAATGAAAAATATCATACGTCCATCAAGGCATATTTCCCCGATTTCAGGCAACTGGAAAATTTCCTGCAACAGAAAGGGCCCAATGCATTCTATGAATCGGTAGAGAACAGGAAACTGTGCTGTCATATCCGGAAAGTGGAGCCGCTGAAGCGCGCGCTGCAGGGAAACCAGATCTGGATCACCGGCCTTCGTGCCGAACATTCACCTGACCGCCAGCATCATGAACTGATCGAATGGGATGCCGCCAACAATATCGTGAAATACAATCCGCTCCTGCACTGGACAACAGAGCAGGTGCGCCAATATATCGATCTGAACAATGTTCCTTACAATCCTCTGCACGATAAAGGTTTTGTGAGCATCGGTTGTGCGCCCTGTACGAGGGCCATCAGGCCCGGCGAAGATTTCCGCGCCGGAAGATGGTGGTGGGAAGACGCCGGTAAGAAAGAATGCGGATTGCATCTGAATGCGAATTAAACTATTCAACATAGACTATGAGTGCGTATCGGTTAGATTATCTCGATCAGTTGGAATCAGAGGCCATTCATATCCTCCGGGAAGTAGCAGGCCAGTTTGAAAGACCGGCATTGTTGTTCTCCGGCGGAAAAGATTCCATTACCCTGGTGCACCTGGCCCTGAAGGCCTTTCGCCCGGGTAAATTCCCTTTCCCGCTGGTGCATATCGACACCGGCCATAATTTCCAGGAAGCCCTCGACTTCCGCGATGCATTGGTGCAGGAACTGGGTGAAAAACTTATCGTGCGGAAAGTGGAAGATACCATCCGCACCAAACAGCTCACCGAACCGAGAGGAAAATTCGCCAGCCGCAATGCCCTGCAGACCTACACCCTGCTCGACACGATCGAAGAATTCAAATTCGACGCCTGCATCGGCGGCGCCCGGCGCGATGAGGAAAAAGCAAGGGCCAAGGAAAGGATCTTTTCGGTGCGTGATGAATTCGGGCAGTGGGACCCCAAACGCCAGCGCCCTGAGCTATGGAATACTTACAACGGCAGGATACACAAAGGAGAGAACGTGCGTGTGTTCCCGATCAGTAACTGGACGGAGCTCGATGTATGGAACTATATCCGTCGTGAACAGATCGCATTGCCTTCCATTTATTTTGCACATGAGCGGCCGGTGATCGAGCATGAAGGACAACTGGTAGCAGTATCCGAATTCATCCAGCTCGATGATACCGATACCGTTCTCACCAAAAAAGTGCGTTACCGTACAGTGGGCGATATGACCTGTACCGCAGCCGTGGAATCCGCTGCCGGCAACATCGATGATATTATTCGCGAGATCACGGCTACCAAGACCAGTGAGCGCGGCGAGACCCGGATCGACGATAAGGTATCCGAAGCTGCCATGGAAGACAGAAAGAAGAATGGATATTTTTAACAATGCACAACAAACGATAAATGTATTAATTATGGACCTGTTGCGTTTCATTACTGCCGGAAGTGTAGATGACGGGAAAAGCACCCTGATCGGACGATTACTGTACGATAGCAAGAGCATCATGATCGATCAGCTCGAAGCGATCGAAAAGCAGAGCAGGAACAAGGAAGAAGGAGAGATAGACCTGGCCTTGCTCACCGACGGGCTTCGTGCGGAAAGAGAACAGGGCATCACCATCGATGTGGCCTATAAATATTTCTCTACTCCCAAACGTAAGTTCATCATCGCGGATGCGCCCGGGCATATCCAGTATACCCGCAATATGGTCACCGGCGCTTCCAATGCCGACCTGGCCATTATCCTCATCGATGCGCGTAATGGAGTAGTGGAGCAAACCCGCCGCCATTCCATCATCACCTCCCTCCTGAATATACCGCATGTGATAGTGGCCATCAATAAAATGGACATGGTGAACTATTCACAGGACGTGTACAATAATATCGTGATCGATTATTCCAAAGTGGCGCAGTCGCTGGGATTGAAGGATATCACCTATATCCCCATCAGCGCACTCCATGGCGATAACATCGTGGAAAGATCAGTCAGGCTTGACTGGTATGAAGGTTCCTCCCTCTTGCAGTTCCTCGAAGAGGTGGAAGTGCAGCGGGACATCGATCTCGTCAATGGAAGGTTTCCCGTGCAATATGTGATCCGCCCTCAAAGCGATGACCTGCACGATTATCGCGGCTATGCCGGCAAGATCATCAGCGGCATCTATCGCAAAGGGGATGAAGTGACGATACAACCTTCGGGTAGCCGCAGTACCATCAAAGCGATCGAGATCGGTGGCAGGGAAGTGGAAGAAGCTTATGCTCCGCAAAGTGTGGTGCTTCACCTGAACGATGATATCGATATCAGCCGGGGCGATGTGATCGCCAACAATGGCCGGAAGCCCGGCAGCTCGCAGGAGCTGGAAGTACTGCTCTGCTGGATGGACAACAAGCCGTTGGTCCCCGGTAATAAATATTTATTGCAGCTCAACAGTCGCGTAGTAAGGGCTGTGGTGCGCGAGATCGAATATAAGCTCGATGTGAACACGCTTCAGCAGGAAGCCTACCCGCAACAGGCAGTGTTGAACGATGTGATCAAAGTCACCATCAAAACGGCCAGCCCGGTACCCTATGATCCGTACAAGACGTTAAGGGCCAATGGCGGCGCTATCCTGATCGATGAGACCAGCCATGTAACGGTAGGGGCCTGCATGATACAATAACTCATGAAACAGTAAATTTTAAAACACAACCAACATGAGCGCAGGATTCGTAAAAAAATTGTACCAGCAAAATCAGAAGGCATCAACTGCCTTTCCGGATAAGGTATTCACGGAGCAGTTCATCGAGCAACTGTTCAATATTCTCTTCGTTCCACGTACCGGTAAGCACCAGCAATATGCAGAATTCGAGAAGGAGTTCGAATCGCTCAAAAGCCATTTATCCACTCTCGTGTATGATGTGGTCCGCGAAGGCAACCGCAGCCAGGAGATCACCGATAATTTTTTTGCAGCATTGCCCGGCATTCATGAATTACTACTAAAAGATGCTGCGGCCATCTCGCAGTTCGACCCCGCTGCAGAAAGTATAGAGGAAGTGATCGTGGCCTATCCAGGTTTTTTCGCCATCTCGGTGTACCGTTTCGCCCACCAGTTATGGGAGCAGGAGCTGAAGATCCTGCCCAGGCTCTTCACGGAATATGCGCATGGTAAAACGGGCATCGATATCCACCCGGGCGCTGCTATCGGGGAATCATTTTTCATCGACCATGGCACAGGCATCGTGATCGGTGAAACAGCACAGATCGGTAATAATGTAAAAATATACCAGGGTGTTACGCTCGGCGCTTTAAGCAGCACCAGGGATAAGGCAACAGGTAAGCGCCATCCGACCATCGAAGACAATGTGATCATTTATTCAGGGGCAACGATCCTGGGTGGCGGGACCGTGATCGGACATAACAGCACCATCGGTGGCAATGTATGGATCACCTATAGCGTGCCGCCCGCATCGCTGGTCTATCATAAAAGCGAAGTGGTGGCGAAGAAGGATTTCTCTTTTACAGAAGCAGTGAATGAGATACTGGGCGCACGCAATGGGGTAAAGCATTGATTTTTTTTGATCTAATTATCTACTAAAAAAGTAGACAATACAATGAGTAACCATCCAACAACAGGTAAAGTGATCCTGGCCGGTGCAGGCCCGGGAGATCCTGAGCTGCTCACGCTGAAGGCGCTGCGTTACCTGCAGTCGGCGGATGTGGTGCTGGCAGACAGGCTTGTGAGTGAAACGGTATTGAAAGAATATGTGAAGCCGGGTGCGGAGATCATTCCCGTAGGCAAGCAATGCCGCCGTGGTGCTTCCACACCGCAATCATCGATCAACGAACTGTTGGTGGAATATGCCCTGCAGGGCAAGCTGGTAGTGCGTTTGAAAGGGGGGGATGTTTCTATCTTCTCCAACATCCTGGATGAATTGCTCACCCTGAAAGAACATGCCATCCCGTATGAGATCATTCCGGGTGTAACGGCCGCACTGGGCGCTGCCGCCTATGCAGGCATTCCGCTCACGGCAAGAGGTCATGCCACGGCCGTACGCTTTCTCACTTATTATAAATCGGACGTGGTAACGGAATCGTACTGGAAAGAGCTGGCGGCAACCGATGATACATTGGTATTCTATATGTCGTCCGAAACACTGGACGGCGTGGTTGCCAATCTCACCAAAAATAATATTGCTGACAATAAGCTGCTGGCAGTGGTGGAACAGGCCACTACGCCCCTGCAGCATGTGCATACGACGAATATTCACGAATATGCCACGAACCTGAAAGGCAGGGAGTTCATATCCCCCTCCCTCGTGATCATCGGCAAAGTGGTGGCCCTGCATGAACAGTTCAATTGGCTCATCAACAGCGGGAGCCGCGAACAATATTTCAAACCGGTGGCGAAATTATTCACCACAGTAACCGAAACTACCCAAAAAGCAAATGAACATGTTAGCAGAGCTTAAACTGAAAACACTGCTTGACCTGGTCAAGACCTCCAACCGCGAAGAGCTGGTATGGATGAATGGCTACCTGGCGGGCTTGCTGGCGCAAACCGCTGAACACCAGGCCACGCCTGCTGCGCAGGCACTGGCAGGACCCTCCGCAGTACCAGCCAAACCAGCCGTACAAAAGATCACCATTGCCTACGGAACGGAAACGGGCAACTCGAAAAAGCTGGCAGCAGAATTTGCTTCACAGGCCAAAAAGAACGGCATCAATGCCAAACTCGTGAGCCTCGATCAATACCGGCTGAATGATCTTTCCAGGGAAGAATATTTCTTTACCATCATCAGCACGCAGGGAGAAGGTGAACCCCCGGCAACCGCAAAAAAATTCTACGATCATATCCACCAGAACGGTTTCAAGCTCAACCAGCTCAAATTCGGCGTGCTGGCGCTGGGCGATACTTCGTACCCACTCTATTGCAAGGCTGGGGAAGATGTGGATTCGCAATTGCAGCGACTGGGCGGTCAGCGCATCGTATCGCTCCTGAAATGCGATACGGATTATGAAAAAGATGCCGCCGGCTGGTTCACACAGGTTTTCCAGCAACTGAGCGGACAGGCTGTAACGCCCGCTGCGCCTGCTCCAACATCCACTCCTGTAAAGAAAAGCACAGGCAAAAAGATATACACAGGTACCGTCCTCAGCGGTATCAACCTCAATGACCGTGGCTCTTCCAAAGAGACCTATCATATCGAGATTGGCGTAGAGGAAGAGGTAGATTATCTGCCCGGTGATTCCGTTGGTATCATTCCGGAAAATCCGCGGCAAACGGTCGACGCGATCCTGTCACTAACAAGCATTAATCCACGCTTATCAGTACAATTCAGGAATGAGCCTTATGGTGTGGAGGAATTGTTGCGCAGGAAACTGAATATCATATACCTGCCGGAAAGGGTGGTGAAACAATATGCCGCCATCGTGAAGCAGGATATTCCCGAAACGAAGATCGGGCTGCTGAACCTGCTGAAGATCTACCCGGTGAAAGATGCGGCACAATTTGAAGAAGTGATCGGCATCCTGGAACCCATCACGCCCCGGTTATATTCCATCTCTTCCTCACCATCCACGCATAGTGGTGAGATACATCTCACCGTGGCGCTTGATAAATTTTATGTCAATGAAGAATTGAAATACGGGCTCTGCTCCAATTTCCTCGCAGGATTACAGGAAAACAACAGGATCGAATTTTATGTGCACAGGAACCATCAGTTCAGGTTGCCCGCACCGGATAAAGACCTGATCATGATCGGGCCGGGAACTGGTATTGCACCATTCCGCTCCTTCATAGCAGAGAGAGATTCCTCAGGCGCTACAGGCCGAAACTGGCTGTTCTTTGGCGACCAGCATTTCGTAACGGATTTCCTTTACCAGACAGAAGTCCAGAATTGGCTGCAGACAGGTGTGCTTTCAAGGCTTAACCTGGCTTTCAGCCGCGACCAGAAATATAAGATATACGTTCAGCACCGGCTGCTGGAACAATCCAAAGAATTGTGGAACTGGATCGAGAGCGGCGCTTACCTCTATATCTGCGGCGCCAAGCACCCCATGAGCCGCGATGTGGAATATGCCCTCTTGCAGGTGATCGAAAGATTGGGCGGAAAGAGCAGCAGGGAAGCATTGGCCTATCTCGATACCCTGAAAGAAGAAGGACGTTTCCTGATGGACGTTTATTGATAACAGATCGAAAAATCAGCTATGAGCACGAACCAGGATAATTTGTCACCGGTTGAAAGGATCAAACAACAAAGCCATGGGCTGCGGGGAACGCTGAAGCAAAGTCTGACCGACGAAGCTACCGGCGCCCTCCGCGAAGATGATCAGTCATTGATGAAATTCCATGGCATGTACCAGCAGGATGACCGCGACCGCCGGGAAGAGCGGAGCGCCAAAAAGCTGGAGTGGTTGTACTCCTACATGATCCGCTTGCGCCTGCCCGGAGGTTTCCTCACGCCGGAACAGTGGGTGGGACTGCATCATATTGCAGGGGAACATTCCACCGGGGTGATCAAGATCACTACCCGACAGACCGTGCAATTGCATGGCATTCTCAAATCACACGTAAAACCCACCATTAAAGCATTCGATACGCTGAAGCTCGATTCTATTGCAGCTTGTGGGGATGTAAACCGCAATGTGGTGTGCGGGGCGCATCCCAAACAATCTGCCATCCATGAAGAGATCTTCCGGTATGCCGACAAGATCAGCACCCTCGCCCTCCCGAAAACAAGGGCCTATTATGAAGTATGGCTCGATGAAAATTCCCTGCTGGAGAAAAAGGATGAGACCGATCCACTGTACCAGGACCGCTACCTGCCCAGGAAATTCAAGATCGCTATCGCCATACCTCCCCATAATGATGTGGACGTATTTGCCAACGATATCGGGCTGATCGCTATCATAGAGGATGGGAAACTGAAAGGGTTCAATATTGCGGCCGGGGGGGGACTGAGCACCACGCATGGTAACCCCAATACCTATGCGCGATTGGCCACTGTGCTCGGATTTGCAGATACTGAAGAGAAGACCCTGAAAGCTGTGTACGAGATCATCACCATTCAGCGTGACTACGGCAACCGCAGCGACCGCAAGCAGGCCCGCCTGAAGTATACCATCGACAAAATGGGCATTGAAGCATTCAGGCAGGAACTGGAAAAACGTTGCGGATTCGCACTCGAACGGGAAAGGCCCTATGAGTTCACACAACGCAGCGATTATTATGGCTGGCAGCAGAACCATGAAGGGAAATGGTACTATACTGTTTTTTCAGAGAACGGCAGAGTGCTGGATGAGGCACAGCTCGCTCTAAAAACAGCTTTGCTGGAAGTGGCCAGAACAGGCAAGGCGAATTTCCGGTTTACCTGCAACCAGAATGTGATCCTCAGTGATATCGATCCGAAGGATAAAAAAGAAGTGGAAGCTATCCTGGAAAGATTCGGGATCATCGAACATACCGAAAAAGCAGGCGCAGTAAGGAAAAGCGCTATTGCCTGCGTGGCATTCAATACCTGCCCGCTGGCATTGGCCGAAGCGCAGCGGTACCTGCCGACCCTGATCTCGAAGATCGAGCCGGTACTTGAAAAATATGGATTATCGGATGATGCCATCTCGCTGCGTATGACAGGCTGCCCCAACGGATGCGGCCGGCCTTATGTGGCGGAGATCGGTTTTATCGGTACCGCTTATGGTCAGTATAATTTGCATTTAGGAGGTGACCGGGAAGGACTGAGGCTGAACAAAAAATACAGGGAGAACCTCGATGAACCGGCGATCCTCCGCGAGCTGGACAAATTATTCAGTGAATATAGTAAGAACAGAAAGAAGGGTGAGACCTTCGGAGATTTCGCACTGCGCGAAAAATGGGTGTAGAGATTTTTTTACCACGAAGGCACGGAGGCGCGAAGGAAAGGAGTTTCAGATTTATTCAACACTACCGGAGGTAGCTTTGTGGTCTTGACAAGAACTTGACAAGAATTAGGGCCTATTGAAGTATTGATGGTCGTATAAGTACACGAAGAGCAGGTCAGAGAGTTGGAAAGTTACCTCATTGAAGGACCTCTTCCCTTTGTGCCTCCGTGGTAAACAAAAAAGTAGTAATAATAGAGGTTGTAGGAAACAAATAATATTATGTCAGTAGACAAGAACCATATCACTATCGGGCAGGAGAAGACAGCACCGGTCTCCGATACGAATCACCTGTTCCCTGTTTTCCTCAAACTGGAGAGCCTGCAGGTATTGGTAATAGGAGCCGGAAATGTAGGTCTGGAGAAGCTTTCAGCCATTCTGCACAATGCGCCGCATTCGACCGTTACGGTGGTGGCCATCCATATCAGCGACGCTGTGCAATCACTGGCGTCGAACTACGCGGGTGTGCTGCTGGAAGAGCGGCCCTTCAGGGACGACGACCTGGAAGGGAAAGACATCGTGATCGTGGCAGTGAACGACAAAGAGCTGAGCCGGTCTATCCGTGATGCCGCCAAATTCAATAGGTTGCTTGTGAATGTGGCCGATACACCCGATCAATGTGACTTCTATCTCAGCTCGATTGTGCAGAAAGGCAATCTCAAGATCGCTATCTCTACCAATGGCAAATCGCCCACTGCCGCCAAACGCATCAAAGAAGTGCTCAACCATGCATTGCCTGGTGAACTGGATGAAGTGATCAACAACCTGCATACGGTACGTAACAGGCTCAACGGGGATTTTGCCGGGAAAGTGAAAAAGCTGAACGCGCTCACGAAAGTGCTGGTGGAAGAAGGGAGTGAGAAAGAAAAACGCTGGCGTAAGATCGCTACCCGTTCGGTACAGGCTTTTGCCCTGATGCTGATCGGGTATTTTATTTTTTCATACCTGCCATTGAAAGAGATGGCGCAGGGCACATTCGACTGGTACAAGACGCTCGATAAAAATTTTCCGCTGATGTTGCTGGCCGGTTTCCTGGCACAGCTCGTGGATGGGGCGCTGGGCATGGGCTACGGCGTTACCAGCGCTACGATCCTGTTATCGGCCGGTGTGAACCCCGCTGCTATCAGCGGCAGTATCCATACGGCCGAGATGTTTGCGAGCGGTGCTTCAGGTTATAGCCATTACCGTTTCGGGAACGTGAACAAAAAATTATTCAAGGTATTGCTGATACCCGGGGTCATAGGCGCCATATTGGGGGCTGTATTGCTGACCCAATTGGGCGATACGCATGTGGATTATATAAAGCCCATCATGGCATGTTATACGATGATCCTTGGCGTGCGCATCTTGCTGAGCGCTTTCCGCAAGCAGAAAGTACAGAAGAAGTTCAAGCATTATGGCTGGCTGGCCGGTGCGGGCGGATTCCTGGATTCCTTTGGCGGCGGGGGCTGGGGCCCTATCGTTACCACTACGCTGATCACGAAGGGGAGGAGCCCCAGGTTCGTGATCGGGTCTGTAAGCCTCACGGAATTCTTCGTGACCCTCGCCAGTGCCTTTACTTTTTTCACATTGTTAGGTGTGAGCCACTGGCAAACGATCCTGGCGTTGGTGGTGGGTGGACTGATCGCAGCACCTATCGCAGCTAAACTGGCAGGTAAGCTGCCCCGCAAAACGTCGTTCATCCTGTTGGGGATACTGGTGATCTTCTGGAGCCTGAAGATACTGATCAAGATCCTCTAGGAATGTCCTCTGCATAAAGGCAGAGGTAATTTTTTGAATTAATAGTCTAGTATTTTAGTAGACTAATAAATACAATCAACCCAACATTAAAAAAAATCACCGATCCTAAAGTAAAGTTTTATGAGAAATGAAATGAGACTACCGGTAAAGCGACTGCTCACGATCAGCCTCCTGGTGCTGACACTGTCCTTACCGGTAACCAGACTGATTGCACAGGACAACACCATCATCGAGATCTCCGGTCAGGTCATCGACCAGGAGAGAAAAGAACCTATTCCTGATGTAAGTATCCAGATCAAGGGTTCTGTAGCAGGGACCATCACCAATAACAGTGGCAATTTCGTATTGCGCACCAAACAGAAACTGCCATTCACCCTGGTGATCACTTCAGTTGGTTTCAAGCCGCAGGAACTGGAAGTAAAAAGCCTGGGCTCCAAACTACAGATCGCCCTGGTAACGCAAACCGTATTGGGCAATGAAGTGGTGGTAACGGCATCGCGTGTGCCGGAGAATATTTTACGATCGCCGGTGGCAATCGAAAAGCTGGACATCCGCGCCATCCGCGAAACACCGGCGCCCAGCTTCTACGATGCACTTGAAAATGTGAAAGGAGTGCAGATGACCACTTCTAGTCTTACCTTCAAAGTGCCCAATACCCGTGGGTTCAATATCCCCAACAACTTCCGGTTCATGCAACTGGTAGATGGGGTAGATATGCAGGCGGCAACACTGGGTGTACCACTGGGTAATGCCATCGGGCCCACGGAGCTGGATATCGCCAGCGTGGAGATCACGCCTGGCGCGGCTTCAGCGCTGTATGGGATGAACGCGATCAATGGCATGGCCAACCTGATCACCAAGAGCCCTTTCACCCATCAGGGTTTGAGCGTATATCATAAAACAGGGATCAATCATGTGGATGGAAAGGACAGGAGCCCCAGCCTACTCACGGAAACGGCTGTGCGCTATGCCGTTGCCCTCGGCCGCCGGTGGGCCTTCAAGATAAACGCCAGTTATCTCCGGGGGACAGACTGGGTATCGAACACCACCACTGACCAGAACCCGAATAACCTCAATACAGCCAACCCGGCATTCCCGGAACTGAATGGTGCGCAGAACAATCCTGCCTATGATGCCTGGAACCGCTATGGCGATGAGAACAACAATGCCGTAACGATCCAGGGCGTGAATTATAAAGGCAGTAACAGAACATTCATTCTGCGCCGTACGGGATACTGGGAAAAAGACCTTGTGAAGCCCACGGTGGATAACCTGAAAGGAGATGCGGCCATTCATTTCAGGGCCAGTGAGAATGCAGAACTATCGTACAGCTATCGCATCGGTAAAATGGACGGCGTGTTCCAGCGTGGCAACAAGATCCAGCTCGACAATGTGGTGGTACAGAACCACAGGCTCGAAGTAAAAGGGCATAACTATTTTGTACGCACTTATGTATCGATCGAAAAGACCGGTGATTCCTATAACCTCAAGCCACTGGCTGATAATCTACAGCTCACACAATTATCGAACAAGGATTGGGGCAATCGCTTCAAATCTGCTCTGCAGGCTGCTTTGGGGCCTGCCGGCGATGGAGACCTCGCCAATGCCATGCGCATTGCCAGGCAGGCGGCCGACCAGGGCCGTGTGGAGCCCGGCACACAGGCTTATAACGACCTGCTCAATACCATCATCAGGATCAATAACTGGGACCATCCCAATGCGGGTATCGCAGGTGCGCCGCCTACCGGCGGCGCCTGGCTCAACCAGAAAAGCCGCCTGTACCATGCCGACGCACAATGGGACCTCTCCGGCAAAGTGAAAATATTCGACCTGCTGATCGGTGGCGATGCACGTATCTATGAAGTGATCCCCGACGGAAACAATTTCGTGGATTTCTCACGTCCCGTTGCCGAGCGCAATACGCCTGTAAAACCCGGCAGTAATGATTTCGGTAAAAATGTTTACTATAAAAAATTCGGCGGCTTCGCACAGGTTACCAAAACTTTTTTCCATGATAAGCTGAAAGTCTTCGCTTCATTGAGGTACGACTACAACCCCGAGTTCGATCCCAAACTAAATCCCCGCGTGGCTTTGGTGTATACGCCCGCGCAGAAGCATAATTTCCGTGTGTCATTCCAGAATGGTTTCCGTTTCCCCGCACTCTTCGAAGCGCTTTCTTTCGTGAACAACGGTAATGTGCGCCGTGTAGGTGGATTGTCTTATATCAACGACGGATTGGGCTATCTCGAAAATTCCTATACACTGGCGTCCGTGAATAATTTCAACGCAGCGTATAATAAAGACCGTAACCCATCTCTTCCTTCAGGACAGATCGATAATGCTGCTGCGCTCAAGAACCGGGCCCTGCTGGAAGTGACCAACCTTTCACCCACCCGCCCGGAGCGGATCAACTCTTTTGAGGCCGGTTACAAAACGGTATTGCTCGACAATAAGCTCATCGTCGATATCGATGCTTACCTGAACGAATATGATGGCTTCCTCGGCCAGGTGGAAGTGGCAGTGCCTAATTCAGGTAAAGTAGGTTCTGATGCATCCGTAACCGATATGGTGGCCGATAACAGGGCCAAACAAACGCGCTACCGGGTATACACCAATGCCAGGAACAAATACAGGAACTATGGATCATCATTGGGCACGACCTATATCTTCTATAAGAAATTCACGATCGGCGGCAATGTCAATTTCAATGATATCGTGAGCAACAAGAGCGCCGATATTTTCATCACCGGTTTCAATACGCCGAAATGGATCACCAATGTATCCTTCGGCAACCGTGAAGTAGCGAAGAATGTAGGCTTCAACATTGTATGGAAATGGCAGGATGCTTTCAACTGGGAGAGCCCGCTGGCCAATGGCCGCGTACCTGCTTACAGTACCATCGATGCACAGGTGAGCTATCGCATTCCGAAATTACTGACCACCATTAAAGGCGGGGGCGCCAATATTCTCAATCACCGGTATATTCAATATGCTGCGGGGCCCACGATCGGGGCATTATATTATGTAGCGATAACAGTGGATGGGTTGTTGAAGTGATCCGGTTATTCTTTCAGCCATTTACCTAAACAGGCCGAGATCTTTTCACCCTCCACCATGAACCCGTCGTGCCCATAGGCAGAATCGATCTCTACCAACGTGCAATTGGGCATGTGCTGCCGGATGAAACGTTGTTCTTCCAGCGGGCAGAGAATATCGCTGCTGATACCGATGATCAGCGTTTTCTGGTGAATGGATTCCAGCACGGCTTCTACATTGCCGCCCCGGCCGCGGGCCAGGTGGTGGCTGTCCATCGCTTTGGTGAGGTGCCAGTAAGTATAGGCATTGAAGCGCTTCACGAGTTTATCGCCCTGGTAACCGATATAGGAAGCGGCTTTGAAATCATCGATCTTCTCCGTATCGGGATCGGTTTGTTTTTGCACCATGATACCATAATTACGGTAGGTGAGCATACCGATGGCGCGGGCCGCTTTCAATCCTTTATAGCCGGCCTGCGGGGTGGAGCTTTGCCAACTGGCATCGGCTTCGATGGCCAGTCGCTGGGTAGCATGGACCGCGATGCCCCAGGCGCTTTCGGTGGGAGAGGTCGCCAGCAGGAACAATCGTTCTATGATGTCCTTTTCCATTACGCTCCATTCCAGGGCCTGGTAGCCTCCCATGCTGCCGCCCATGAGTAGATGGACCCTTTCAATGCCCAGGTGTTTGCGCAGAAGAATATGGGCCTTCACCATATCGCGGATGGTGATCAGGGGAAATTCATGATAAAAGGGTTTGCCGGTGGCTGGGTCCGGGCTGAGCGGGCCGGTAGAGCCATAGCAGGAGCCCAGGATATTGGCGCAGACGATGAAATACTGATCGGGGTTGATCACATAACCGGGCCCTACCACGCCCTTCCACCAGTCGGCCGCATCGGAATTGGCTGTCAGGGCATGGCATACCCATACCACTTTGCTCCCGGCATGCAGGGAGCCGTACGTATGATAAGCAATATTAATACCCGGCAATGACTGCCCGCTTTCGAGGTGGAAAGGCTGGTTATAATGGAAATGCTGCATTCGGTCAATACTAATTCAGGGTGCAAAGTAAATGCCTGCATGAATTACATTTGCAAAAATCTTTGCCATGATAAAAATCGATGTAGAACGGGTAGAAGCCGATTATGGGTTCGAGGCGAGGGATGCCTACGGCCATACCGTACGGATCGATAACAGTCCTGAAGGCGGGGGCACCAATTTCGGGGTACGCCCCATGCAGTTGCTGCTCATGGGATTGGGTGGCTGCAGCGGTATCGATGTGGTATCTATCCTGAAAAAGCAAAGGCAGCCCATCGAAGGGTTCAGTATGAAGCTTGAAGGGGAACGGGTGCCCAATGCCATCCCTTCGCTCTGGAAAGACATCACCATCGTATTCGAGCTGAAGGGCGACATCGACCCTGCCAAGGCAAAAAAAGCCTGCGAACTATCCATCGAAAAATATTGTTCTGTGGCCGAGACCCTGCGCCAGGCAGGTTGCGTGCTCAAATGGAAAGTAACCGTCAATCATGTAACAGTGCATCAACAATAAAACCCATGTCACAACATCCCATCACGAAGGCGATCCGTACCCAGACTGACCGTACCAATGAAATGGAGCATTCCAGTCCCCTGTTCCTCACCAGCAGCTTTTGTTTCGATAATGCCGAAGAAATGCGGGCAACATTCGCTGATGAAACGGACTACAATATTTACAGCCGGTTCAGCAACCCGAATGTGCAAGAGTTCGTGGATAGGGTCTGTGCGCTGGAAGGGGCTGAGGCCGGTTATGCCACCGCATCCGGTATGAGCGCTGTGTTCGCTTCATTTATGGCCCTGCTCAAAAAGGGCGATCACCTGCTGAGCTGTAATGCCATATTCGGGAGCACACATACCGTAGTCACCAAATTCCTGCCCAAATGGGGGATCGAGTATTCTTATTTTGCGGCAGACAAGCCCGACACCTGGGAGGCTGCGATCAGGCCCAATACCAAAATGATCTATATCGAAACGCCTACCAACCCGGGCCTCGATATCATCGACCTCGAAAAGATATCGGCCCTGGCCAAAAAATACAACGTCATTCTCAATGTCGATAATTGTTTTGCCACGCCGGTTGGACAAAGGCCCATCGATCTTGGCGCTGACCTCGTTGTGCATTCAGCCACCAAATGGATGGACGGGCAGGGCAGGGTGCTGGGAGGTGTTGTGGTAGGGAAAAAAGAGCTGATCCATGATATTTATCTTTTCTGCCGCAGCTCAGGCCCGGCCCTTTCGCCGTTCAATGCCTGGGTGCTGAGCAAGAGCCTCGAAACCCTCGATGTGCGTATGGAGCGTCATGCTTCCAATGCGCTGCAACTGGCTAAGAAACTGGAAAGCCATCCGAAGATCTCCTGGCTGAAATATCCGTTCCTGCCCAGTCATCCCCAATATGACATTGCCGTTAAGCAGATGAGTTCGGGCGGCGGGATCGTATGTTTTGAACTGAAAGGCGGACTGGAAAGCGGCCGTGCATTCCTGAACAACCTCAGGATGCTGTCGCTCACCGCCAACCTGGGCGATACCCGCAGTATTGCCTCACATCCGGCCAGTACTACCCATGCCAAACTTACCGAAGAAGAAAGGCTTGCGGTGAACATCACCCCCGGCCTGATCCGCATTTCCGTGGGACTGGAACATATCGACGATATCGCCCAGGATATCCTGCAGGCGCTGGAAATGATTTGAAAATGTGGTAATTTGAATAGTTGAACAACTTTTCAATGACCACGTATGAAAAAAAGAGAGCTGGAAGCGGTGGTGCACAAACATGGGTCGCGCATCGCTCATTATGCCGGGCAGATCCCCGGTAGTTTTAGTGAGGAAGATGTTCATGAGTTGCGGGTTGAATACAAAAAGCTGCGTTCTTTCCTTCGTCTCCTGCAGCTCGATACAGATGCAGGCCATCACCTGGTGATGCCGGAGCCCATCAAAACAATGTACCGCATAGCCGGTACCGTTAGAGACCGGCAGCTCTTCCTGATCTTATTGAAGACCGAACTGGAAAAACAGGAGGCAAACTTTACCGGGTTGCTGTACCACCTGCAAAAAGAGTTGTTCCATGCCAAGGAATCGCTCGTGGAAGCGATCGAGGTGGCGCATATCATGAAAGGGTTGGAAGAACTTCATAAAAAATTGCCGGCCTATCTTCAGGATGCCACCATCCGCAAATTCGTGCATCGCAAGGTAGCGGCCATCCAGATACTCCTGCTGGCTGTTGACCGGGATGAAGAACTACATGCCATCCGTAAACATCTCAAAGATCTCATCTACGTCATAAAAATATTCGATAATGACTGGGGCCTCAGCTTTCCCTTTGCAGCCTGGCGCAGCGAGAAAACCCTCAATGATGTAGCCGTTGCCCTCGGTGAATTCAACGACAGGTGTATTGCATTATCATTCCTGACAGATGATGCGTTCATCGCGCTCGATCATGATGAACGTTCCTTCCTGCAAGGCTGGCGCAAAACTTTACTGATGGAAAAAGAAGCGGGCAGGCAGGTATTGCTGGAAGCGGTACAAAAGCTCCGTCTGAACCATGATTTGATGGATTTAAAGGATTAGGAGGAAAGGTCGTTGAATATTTGGGATACATCATTTAGATAAGAAATCATTTTTAAAAAGGATCTTACCCAAACGGCGAATTTTCCTCCTAATCCTTTAAATCCATCAAATCATGGTTCAGACAACCTTCTCCATCTGCATACTCCTCGATCCCTTGATCAAAAAATGTGTATTGGTGAATCCCTGTGCTTTCAGCCACTCACCTGCTTCTGAGGCATTCGCCATTTTTTTGAAAGGATGGTCGAGCTTCATGAAATCGCCGCCTACCAGCACTACATCTTTCCAGTGATATTGTTGGAGGAGGTCGATAATGCCCTGGTGTTCCTGCAGGCTTTCGGGGCCCAGTTCCATCATACCGCCCAGGAGCAGCACTTTGTTATCGGCCCTGATCGCTGCGAAGTTCTCGATGGCAGCGCGCATGCTGCTGGGATTGGCATTGTACGCATCGAGGATGATGGTATTGCTGTCTTTTTTGATCAGTTGCGAGCGGCTATTGGTGGGCGTATAGGATTCGATGGCTGATTTGATCAGTTCTGGCGGCGCCTGGAAATACTGGCCAACGGCCACGGCGGCCAGCACATTGGGGAAATTGTAAGCGCCTACGAGCTGTGTATCGATCGTATATTGATTACCGGTAGTGATCTCTACGGAGAGGAATGGCTCACTCCTCACCACTTCTCCGGTGATATTGGCATCGGTGGTGCCGTATTTGATAATGGTGGGGATGCCTTCGCTCATGGAGCGGAGATAATCATAGTCCCACATCACGAATGCCGCGCCCTTGCGGGCGCGTAAAAAATCATACAGCTCGCCCTTTCCCTTGTGAACTCCTTCGATGCCGCCAAACCCTTCGAGGTGAGCCTTGCCGGCATTGGTAATAATGCCGTGGGTAGGAAGGGCATAGGCGCAGTAACCGGCGATCTCCTGCTGGTGGTTGGCGCCCATTTCGATCACAGCCATCTCGGCGTCTTTGCGGATACGCAGGATAGTTAGCGGGATACCGATATGATTGTTAAGATTGCCCTGGGTGGTACAGGTTTTATATATAGTAGACAGAACAGCGTGCACCAGCTCCTTGGTAGTGGTCTTGCCATTACTGCCGGTGATGGCGATAAAGGGGATATCGAATTGTTCCCGGTGGAATTTAGCGAGCGACTGTAAAGTGTTCAATACATTATCTACTACAATGATGCGGGGATCGGGATCGGCCGGCGCTTCATCCACGATGGCATAGGCGGCCCCTGCCGCCAGTGCATCGGCTGCGAAAAGGTTGGCGTTGAAATTCGGCCCTTTGAGGGCGAAGAAAAGATCTCCCTGCTGGAGCGCTCTCGTATCTGTTTGGATGGATGGATTCTGCTCGAAGATCCTGTACAGTTGTTCGATTGTCATGCCGTAAAAATAAGAGAAGAAAAGAGTTGGTAAGTTAAAAGTGGTTAACAAGTTAAAAAGTTGAAAGGTTAACAGGGTGAGCACCCTGTTAACCTTTCAACTTTTTAACTTATCAACTTATGATATTATCGCTTACGCGTATTCTGTCTTCTCTTCGGATAATCGATACCGGTTTTGCGGCCATTGCCTTCAGGGCTTCCCACGCGGTCCATGGCACAACGGAAACCAACGGTGCTGCTGGACTGATCTTCTTCCAGGAAGCGGCGGGTACCGGGCGACAACCAGTAGGGGCGGTCGTTCCAGCTACCACCTTTGATCACTCTCGATTTATCGCTGATGAGGGTGGTCTTGCCATAACCATAGCTTACACCCGTGATCAATGAGTCACCATCGAGGTAGTTGATCACATTGGCTTTTTGATAGTTGCGGCGGCCCTTGCTCTCTTCGTCGGTGGCGTATACCCTCTTCACGCGGCCGAGGCTGTCTTTCTCATATTCGCCATCCTTATTCTTATAATCGTTCTCGAAGTAGTTACCACGATAGGGAGATATATCATCCTCATCCTGGGCGCTCATCGGACGATATACGTCGGCTACCCACTCATTCACATTGCCCGACATATTATACAGGCCGAAGGAATTCGGATAAAAAGAAGTGACGGGAGCGGTGTACACAGCACGGTCGTTCAAACCACCGGCCACACCCATGTTATCACCATTACCGCGTTTGAAGTTGGCGAGGAAAGTACCCTGCCAACTGCCGCGGCGTGTGTCGCGGAGACCATTCACATTCTGGCTCCAGGAAAAGACCTGTTTGTTGGTGATCAATTCTTCCCCGCGTTTGCCTTCCTTGCGGCTGGGGCTTGGGTTCTGGCCAACGAGGCCCAGAGCGGCATATTCCCATTCTGCTTCTGTTGGCAGGCGGTAGCCGGGCAGCAGGATACCATCTTCAAATGTTACCTGCGTTCTCGGAGTACCATTGGGATTTTTCAGCGGGTTCTTTTTGGAACGGATGCCGGCGCCAGGTGTAGGCGTGGTCAGTCCAACCAGGTAAGACTTGGTATTGAATGCTTCACTACCCTGTCCGCTGATATTCTTCAAAGTATTCTTATTGATAAAACCTTTGTCGATCAGGGCGATCTCGTTCACGCGGTCTGTGCGCCAGAGACAGAAATCATGCGCCTGTTTCCAGGTTACGCCAACCACCGGGTAGTAGTTGTAGGCCGGGTGACGGAAATAATATTCAACCATAGGCTCATTATAGGCCAGCTCACTGCGCCATACCAGGGTATCCGGCAAAGCACCGTCGCGCACGGCCTTGTATTCATCGCCATCGAACACATTGTTCAGCCAGTAAAGATATTCGCGGTAATGGATATTGGCTACCTCTGTACGGTCGATGTAGAAAGAGTTCACCGTTTTGCGGGTAGGAATATTGTTCCAGTCACCCATCACATCTTCCTCCGTAGCACCCATCATAAAAGTACCACCCTGTACGAATACCAGGCCGGGGCCGGTACGCTGCTCTTTTTCACGGGCTACCTGGTAACCACCCATATTCTTATCGTTGTAGTTCCAGCCGGTAACGTCTGACTTCTCCTGCTTTTTGCCAAACAGCTTTCCATTCTTACAGGAAGAGATGGCGGCTGCGCAGGACACCAGGATGAATAGGTTTTTCAAGTTCATTTTGAATAGCTTTAAGCCTTTTGGTTCAATTGAGTTAAACGTGGTTTCTATACAAATATTGTACAGTTTTCTTACCTGTTATCCACAAGTAAAGAAGGCGATTGCGAATATAGGCAGTTTCTTCAAATCAGGGCAGGGGCTACCGGCTTTATTGTGTTAAAAATCAATCCCAAAATGCTCTATTTTTGACTGGATGAGCCGTAGCCATTCCATTCCCCTGCTGGCCTTGCTGACGCTTTTGTGGAGCACCCTGCCCACTTTGGCCCAGCGGACCTATACCGGCCAGTCGGTACTGGCTACCGGCAACTGGTACAAGATCGCGGTGAATGGACCGGGTATTTACAAGATCGACCTGCCTTTCCTCAATTCCCTTGGTATTAATACGTCTTCCCTGTCTTCAGGGTTGGTTCAATTATTCGGGAATGGCGGACAGCCACTGTCCGAATCCCCTGCCGGGCCACGGGTCGACGACCTGGCCGAAAATGCTCTCTGGGTAGAGGACGGGGGCGATGGTATCCTCAATGGCAATGATTATATCCTCTTCTATGCACCGGGCCCTCATCAGTGGAAGAAAGATTCCCTGCAACGGCGCTTCATTCACCAGAAAAATCCTTACAGTGAACAGTCGTTCTACTACCTCACGATCGGCAGCAATGGCAAAAGGATCAAAACGGCGAACCCCTCCGGCAATCCACCTCTCACCATTACCAGTTTCAACGAAAGATATTTTTATGAACGGGACACTTTCAATTTTCTCAGCAGCGGCCGGGAATGGTATGGTGAAGAATTTTCCGATGCGCCCGGCAAAGTCCTCAGCCGTTCTTTCCAGGTAGCTATTCCGGGAATCACCCCGGAACCGGCCTGGATCGTGGCCAGATGCCTGGCCCGCTCTTTCGGCGCCCAAAGCCGGTTTTCATGCCGGGTGAACGGGCAGAGCGTGTTGCAAATGAATGTCCCTGCCGTGTCAAACGGGGCTTATGATCCGTTCGCCCGGACCGTTCAGGCAGAAGCGGGCTTTTCCACTGCTCAATCGCCTGTTACTATCGGTGTCGACTATGCGACCGGTAGCGTGAACTCACAAGGCTGGCTCGACTGGTTCGAACTGTTCGCCCGGCGACAGCTTTCATTCAGTGATAATTCGCCTTTGTTCTTCCGCGATTGGAACAGTGTGGGAGCGGGCATTGCAGGCCGCTTCACCATCGGCAATGCAGGCGCCAATTCGCAGGTATGGGATATTACGGAACCACTGGAACCTGTACGCATCCAGGGCAGCCTCGATGGACCAAATTATAGTTTCGTGAATGATTGCAGTCGCCTCCGTGAATATGTTGCCCTGAACAATACCGGCTTCCTCACCCCGGTGGCTATCGGACGAATACCCAATCAAAACCTCCACCAGCCTGTGATGACAGATATGCTGCTGATCGCCCATCCCTCCCTGCTGGTGCAGGCGCAGCGGCTGGCCCAATACCATCAGCAGCGCGATCAATTGCGGACGCTGGTAGTGACCACAGACCAGGTATTCAATGAATTTTCATCGGGAACACCGGACCCCGCAGCCATACGTGATTTCACCAAAATGTTCTACGACCGTTCCGGCGGCGATTCCACCAAACGCCCGAAATACCTCCTGCTATTCGGCGCTGCTTCTTTCGATTACAAGAACAGGATCAGTAACAATACCAACCTGGTGCCTGCCTGGGAAAGCCCCTCCTCACTCGATCCATTATCGACCCATACCTCCGACGATTTTTTCGGATTGCTCGATGACGGCGATGATGTCAATGGTACGGGTATCTACCTGCTCGATATCGGCATCGGCCGCATCCCCGCGCAAAATGACCGCGAAGCTGCCAATATAGTCAATAAGATACTGGGTTATCACGGCGCCAAAGCACTGGGAGCCTGGCGCAACGAGCTCACCTTTGTGGCAGATGATGGAGACAACAACCTGCACTTCCAGGATGCGGAAGAGATCACGAGATCAGCAGCGGCAACGGCCCCTGTATTCAATATCGACAAGATCTATCTCGATGCATTCAGGAAGGAGAGCGGGCCTGGCGGCAGCCGCTATCCGGAAGTGAACCAGGCCATCGACAGCCGGTTCTTCAGTGGTACCCTGATATGGAACTATACCGGACATGGCGGCTATCGCCGGCTGGCAGAAGAAGTAGTGCTCGACCAGGACATCATCAATGCCATGAACAACCCCGACAAACTGCCGCTTTTCATCACAGCAACCTGCGACTTCGCACCCTATGATAATCCATTGATCAGCTCCATCGGAGAAAACCTTTTATTACGGGAACGGACAGGTGCTATTGCGCTCATGACCACTACCAGGCTGGTATTTGCCTTCAGCAACCGGATCATGAACAGGAACTATCTCGAATCGGCCCTGAAGCAGCAGCCCGATGGCCATTATCTTTCACTGGGCGATGCCGTGCGGAGGGCCAAGAACAATACCTATACTTTTTTCGGGGATGTGGTCAACAACCGGAAATTCACGCTCCTGGGCGATCCTGCGCTCACACTGGCTTTCCCGGCACAGCGTATCAAAACCACCCATATCGGTGGCGTAGCGGTAGGCTCGGTGCCCGACACGCTCAAAGCCCTGTCGGAGTACACGATCAGTGGTGAGGTAACTGATCTTTCCGGTAATACGCTCACTGATTTTAACGGTACCGTATACCCGGTGATCTTTGATAAAAAACAGACCCGGCAAACACTGGCCAATGATCCGGGCAGCCAGGTGGCCAGTTTCCAGGTGCAGGAGAATATCCTGTTCAAAGGAAAGGCCACTGTAACGAACGGGCAGTTCAAATTCAAATTCCTTGTTCCGAAAGACATCAACTACCAGTTCGGGAACGGAAAATTCAGTTATTATGGGGAGAATGGGCGCACCGATGCCAATGGCTTTTTCACCAATATCATTGTCGGCGGTTCAGGAACAGGGGTCACAGATAAAGATGGCCCATCGATCCAGGCCTGGCTCAATGATGAAAAATTCGTGAATGGCGGGATCACGAACGACAGGCCGCTGCTTTTGGTGAAACTGGCCGATTCATCGGGCATCAATATCATGGGAACCAGTATCGGGCACGACCTCGTGGCCATTCTCGACCATGATCAACAGAAACAGTTTGTTTTAAATCAATTCTATGAAAGCGAGCTCGACAATTACCGGAAGGGCAGGGTGCGATTCCAGTTGCCGGCCCTTGCCGATGGATTGCATACCCTCACTATCAAAGCCTGGGATGCAGCGAATAACTCGAATGAACTGACTATAGAGTTCCGGGTGGTGAATACGGCACAATTCTCGCTGGAGCATGTGCTCAATTACCCAAATCCGTTCACGACGCATACCACGTTCTGGTTCGACCATAACCGTCCGGGTGAAGAATTGATCGTTCAGGTTCAGATATATACAGTATCAGGAAAGCTTGTAAAATCGATCCGGCGTACAATATTTTCTTCCGGAAATCGTTCGAGTGAAGTGGAATGGGATGGACGTGATGAGTATGGAAGTAAGATCGGCCGCGGTGTTTATATTTACCGGTTACAGGTAACAACTGCGGATGGAAAAAGGGCGAATAAATTGGAAAAATTGTATATATTGTAAATAGTATTTATTTGTATATATAGAAAATCGTGTATTTTAGCCGTTCCATTTGACTTTAAAGCCATTCTTATTTGACTAAACTCTACTCCGACATTTTATCCATTGCCTCAACAAAGCTTAATTAACCAAAGCTATTCTGATCCGATTCCTAAAATTTGTATTACAAATCGTAAGCATTTGTTGGCGGCAGTATTATCAGACCTTTAAAACAGATAAATACGTTATGAAACGAAAGACTTTAAAACTAACTGCTTTGTTGGTTTTACTGGCAGGTGCCAACAAATTGACTGCCCAGGATTATAACAAACCCAATGTAGTGACGACGGCTGTACCTTTTTTACGCATCTCTCCGGATGCACGAGCGGGTGGAATGGGTGAACTGGGTGTAGCCACTTCACCGGATGCCAACTCCGCTTTCTGGAACCTCGCTAAAACACCTTTTGCCAAAAATGATATCGGAATAGGCGTTACTTATACACCCTGGTTGAAAGACCTCGGTTTGAATGATGTGTACCTCCTCGCGGCGGCAGGCTATTATAAGCTCGATGAAAACCAGGCCCTGTCTGCTTCTGTGCGTTATTTCAGTCTCGGTAATATCCAGTTCACCAATATCGGTGGTACCGATCTCGGCGAAGGCCGTCCCCGCGAATTCGGTGTCGACCTGGGTTACTCCCGTAAACTGAGCGACAAGATCGGCCTTGGCATCGCATTACGGTATATCAATTCCAACCTGGCAGCAGGCCAGCAGATCGATGGGACCACCTATAAAACCGGGCATGCCGTGGCAGGTGATATCTCCTTCTTCTATACCGGCGCCGATGAAAGCGGCAAAGGATGGAACTTCGGCGCCACACTTACCAATCTCGGTACCAAGATCGCCTATACCAATGATGCCACGCAAAAAGATTATATCCCTGCCAACCTGAGCTTCGGTACTACTTATACTACCGTGCTCGATGAGGCCAATAAACTCACTTTCGGTATCGATCTCCATAAACTATTGGTGCCTACACCTCCCCAGGCAGCGCCGGACGATGATCCCGATAAGACCTCCAAAGATTCTGCCGCTCTCGCTAAATACAGGAACAAGAGCGTGGTGAGCAGTTGGTTCAGCTCTTTCGGTGATGCGCCGGGCGGCTTCAACGAAGAGTTGAAAGAATTCTCTGCCTCGATCGGCGCCGAATATGGTTATAATGACCAGTTCTTCGTACGTGCCGGTTATTTTTATGAAGACAAGACCAAGGGCAACCGAAAATATTTTTCGCTTGGTCTCGGTATCAAATACAATGTATTCGGGCTCAATTTCTCTTACCTCATTCCTTCAGGAAGTGGCGTGAACAGGAACCCGCTCTCCAACACACTGCGTTTCGGGCTCGTGTTCGACCTCGAGAAATAATTGAAAGGAGAAAATATAAAATTCAGATATATTTGAAGCGTCCCGGTCATAGACCGGGGCGCTTTTTAATTTCACAATCATTCAATATGTACAGGACAGGGTTCGGGATCGATTTCCACCAGCTAACAGAAGGCCGTGAACTTTGGATAGGTGGAGTGAAAATTCCGCATTCAAAAGGATCATTGGGCCATAGTGATGCAGACGTTCTATTGCATGCGATCTGCGATGCGCTGCTGGGCGCACTGGCATTGGGCGATATCGGCATGCATTTTCCCAATACAGATCCGGCATTCAAGGATATCGACAGTAAGATACTGCTGAAGAAATGTTTCGAGCTGATCAGGCAAAAAAAATACAAAGTGGTCAACGTCGATTCATCGGTGTGCCTCGAAGCGCCCAAGATCAAAAAGTATTCGGAACAGATGCGCGCAGTGATTGCACAGATCCTCGAAATTACCATGAACGATGTTTCCGTGAAGGCCACCACCACCGAAAGGATGGGATTTGTCGGCAGGGAAGAAGGTCTTGTAGCCTATGCAACTGTGCTGCTGATGCGGGAATGATTATATTTGCGGATGCCAACGATAAACGTCAAGATCATCAATCAATCCGCCAACCCGCTGCCGGAGTATGGAACTGCCGGCGCAGCAGGTATGGACATCCGGGCTAACCTGGAATCTCCGGTCACTTTACAACCCATGGAACGTACGCTCATTCCAACCGGACTGTTCATGGAACTGCCGGAAGGTTATGAAGCACAGATCAGGCCCCGCAGCGGACTGGCCATCAAGCAGGGGCTTACCTGCCTCAACACACCCGGCACTATCGATGCGGATTACAGGGGAGAGCTCAAGATCATCCTGATCAATCTCTCGCAGGAAGAACAGGTGGTCCATCATGGAGACAGGATCGCGCAGATGGTGGTCCACCAGGTTGATCGTGTGGCCTGGGTGCCTGTCGCCTCCATATCTTCCACCGTTCGCCAGGATGGCGGTTTCGGGCATACCGGAAAATCCTAAAATACAATCCAACTGATGAAATATCGTTACTGGTTACTGGTTCCTGTAGTCATCATAGCCATGAGTAGCTGCCGGTCTACCAAAAAGATCCAATCCGCGATCACTAAAAAAGATACTTCACACGTGATCCCTGTGATCGACTCGAAGGCCGATTCCATGAGGTATATCATGGATACCTATCATGCCGTTGAGAACAGAAAGATCAACTTCCGCACTTTCGCGGCCAAGGTAAAAGTGGATTTTGTAGGTAATGATGGTAAGAAAAGCGATTTCAATGCCAATCTCCGCATGTACAAAGACAGCATGATCTGGGTAAGCATCACGGCCCTCCTGGGTATCGAAGCTTTCCGCGTGCTCATCACCCCCGACAGTGTAAAAGTGCTCAACAAGCTCGATAAGGTAGTGCAACTGCGTTCCGTGGGCTATTTGCAGGACGTTGCGAAAATACCCCTCACCTTTACCGATCTGCAGAATATCCTCATCGGTAACCCCGTATATCTCGATAGCAATATCGTATCCTATAAACGGGATGAACGTACCACTTCACTGATCAGCATCGGCCATCTCTTCAAGCACCTGCTCACCGTATCGAACAACGATTACCTGTTACAGCATAGTAAGCTGGATGACGTGGACCCCCTGAGGGCCCGTACCTGCAATATCACTTATGGGGGGTACGACAACCGGTATGGCTTCCCCTTCTCTACCTACCGCCGCATAGCGGTATCCGAGAAGAGCAAACTGGATATACAGTTGCAGTTCAAACAAATTGACTTTAACTTAGATTTAAACTTTCCGTTCAATGTCCCGAAAAATTTTGACCGCCAATAAGCGTTATCATGAGGTAGGAAGTTTGAGGTCTGATGTCGGAAAGAGACATTTCAAACGGATTGTTCAACTTTTAAATCGTGTTCCATGCAGAAGTTCCTGGTCACCTGTTTACTGATCATATTGGGCGCCACCTTTGTGAAGGGGCAGCAGAGCAGTGATGAGCTGAAGAAAAAGCAAGCCGAGATCCAACAGGAGATCGATGATCTTAAACGCACCCTGGACGATACCAAGAAGAACAAGAAAGCCGGCCTTGGTCAACTGGCCATGATCACCAAAAAACTCCGCCTCCGTGAACAGGCCATCAACAATATCAATGACCAGATCGATGTGATCCAAAGCTCCATCGGGCAGTCGCGCAATGAGATCTCCCGCCTCAAGAAGGAACTGGACACGCTCAAAGTGCAATATGAACGCAGTGTGGTCTACGCTTACAAGAATCGCGGCAACTACGACTTCCTGAATTTTATTTTTTCAGCCACCAACTTCAACGATGCGCTCAAGCGGATCGAATACCTGAAATCCTATCGCCAGTACCGTGAGGAGCAGGCCGGGACCATCAAGAAAACACAGGTATTGCTGCACGACAAGATCACCGGGCTGGAGAGCAGCCGCAAGCAGAAAGATGATGTACTGCAAAAGCAGGAAAAGGAAAAGCTGGCGCTGGTCGGTGAACGAAAGGAAAAAGATGAATTCGTCAATAAACTGAAAGCAAGGGAAAAAGAGATATCCAAAGAGCTTACTGCCAAAGCCAAGGCAGATGCCAAATTAAAAGCAGCCATCCGCGCTGCGATCGACAAGGAGATCAGGGCTGCCCGTGAAAAAGCCCTGGCAGCCGAAAAGGCTGAAAGGGAAAGAGAGAAGGCCAGGGCTGCTGCTGCAAAACCTGAGCCGGGCAATACTGCCGCCACTGCTCCGAAGAAAACGGAGAAGCCGGTAGCGAAAAAAGAATCCGTGTTCGAGGCAACGCCCGAAGCATTGGAGCTTTCCGGCAATTTTGAAAAGAACAAAGGAAAACTACCCTGGCCGGTGGGCAGCGGAGAGATCAAACTGCATTTCGGTCCTTATAAAGTGGAAGGCACTACCATTACGGGGAACAATCCCGGCCTCACCATCGAAACGCAGACAGGTGCTGCCGTGAAAGCTGTATATGAGGGAGATGTGACCAGTATTTTCGATGTGGAAGGCAACTGGGGTGTGATGGTCCGCCATGGAAAATACTTCACTGTATATAGTAATCTCACTTCTGTAAGCGTTACCAAAGGTCAGAAAGTGGTAACGGGCCAGATATTGGGCAAGGCTTCGGCTAATGATGACGGTAATGGAGAGATCGAATTCCTCCTTTTGCAGGAGCGCACCAACCTGAACCCGGAGTCATGGATAAGAAGAAGATGAGGTATGAAGTCGGAGGTCTGAGGTAGGAGGGTCCCTGTTTTTTCATACCTCTGACTTCATACCTCAGTTCCAATCAGAGAAACCGATTGTAAAGCGCCTCATACATCGGTACTATCCTGTCGATATCATAATGCCGTGCGTGTTCGGCGGCATTCTGTTTGAATTGTTTCAATTTTTCTTCATCCAGCAGGAGCTCGGTGGCATAGCGGCTCATGGTCTCCACATCGCCTACATTGCCGAGGTAGCCTGTTTTTCCCTGCACATTGATCTCCGGCAATCCACCAGCATTGGTGGAGATCACCGGTACGCCGGCAGCCATGGCTTCGAGGGCGGCGAGACCGAAGCTTTCATAATCGGAAGTGAGCAGGAAGAGATCGGAAATGGCGAGGATCTCTTCGATCTGTTCCTGGCGGCCCAGGAAACGGGTATCATCGCAATTGTTCAGCTCGCGGCAAAGGCTTTCTGCTACAGGTCTTTCGGGGCCATCGCCCACGAATAGCAATTTGGCTGGCACTTTCTTCACCACTTCTGCGAAGATCCTCACCACATCTTCCACTCTTTTCAATTTCCGGAAATTGGAGGCATGCAATAATATCTTTTCGCCGTTGGGGGCAATGACGCGGCGGAAGGCATCGATCGGTTTTTTATTGAAGCGTTTTACATCAACGAAGTTCTGGATCACCTCTATCTGTTTGTCGATCCTGAAATGTTTGTACGTCTCGTCGCGCAGGTTATTGGAAACGGCCGTGATGGCATCGCTTTCATTGATGGAGAAAGTGACCACGGGCGCAAAGGTCTTGTCGCGCCCCACCAGCGTTATATCCGTACCATGCAGCGTGGTGATCACCGGTATGCGCCTTCCCTGTTTGGCCAGGATCATCTTGGCCATGTAAGCGGCGGAGGCATGAGGAATGGCATAATGTACATGGAGGAGGTCGATATTATTATTGACGATCACATCCACCATGGTGCTGGAGAGGGCGGTCTCATAAGGAGGGTAATCGAACAGCGGGTAAGTGGGTACCCTCACTTCATGGTAGAAGATGTTGGCATGGAATTCACTGAGCCTGACGGGTTGCTGGTAGGTAATGAAGTGGATCACATGGCCTTTATCGGCCAGTGCCTTTCCTAATTCCGTTGCTAAAACACCACTCCCGCCAAAAGTTGGATAACAAACAATTCCAATGCGCATAAAAGGCTATTATGTTATAGGTATTATGGTATGAAGGTAGATATAAAAGTTATACTTTAGCGGCTATAACAGCCAACAGGTATTAAATGTTCACTAAATCGACTTTACATGAAATGGAAACGTTACCTCCTGCTAATCTTCGTGGTGGCGCTGGTGCTCTTCGTGTATTTCCGCTTTTACTGGGTATTCGCTGATGGCACCAAGGCCGGCGTGCTGAATACCTTCCAGAAGAAAGGTTATATCTGGAAAACTTATGAGGGCAAGATCATCCAGAGTGGTTTCAAAGCCAATGTACAGAGTAATGAATTCGAATTCAGTGTGGTGAATGAAAGGGTGGCCAAAACATTGCTGGAAAACTCCGGCCGTGAAGTGGAACTGCATTACAAGAGCTACTTCGGCGCACTTCCCTGGAGAGGTATGCAGACATTCATAGTGGACAGTGTGTATGAGATCCGGACCATCAATAGTACAGAAACGATCATCCGGCCTAAATAAAGCATTACCCCCCTAGCAAACAAAAGATCGTAGGCCGTTTATGCAGATCGGGAATGGCCTTCTTCCATTCTGCGATCGATCTTGTCTGAATGAATTCAGTTGGAGAAGTGAGATCGGCAGCTATGCATAGCCGTGAGCTCGGTTGGCAAGTCTTCAATAATGTTTCCAACAACTGGTTATTCCGATACGGTGTCTCTATGAATAACTGTGTACAGTTCCTCCGCGCAGAATCCGCTTCCAGGTCCTTGATGGCCCTGATACGCTGGGCGCTATCGATAGGCAGATAACCTACGAACCGGAACTGCTGCCCGTTCATGCCACTGGCCATCAACGCCAGCAGGATGGAGCTGGGCCCTACGAGCGGTTTTACAATGGCGCCGGCCCTGTGCGCCACTTCAACGAGCAATTGCCCCGGATCAGCCACTCCCGGGCATCCCGCCTCACTGATGATGCCGATATTCTTTCCCCCGATAATAAATTTCCTGAATTCTTCCTGAACGGTATCCTCTGCTTTATGAATAGTCACCCACTGGTAATCATCGATCACCATTTCTTTCCAGATCGATTTGAGATAGCGGCGGGCGCTACGCTCATTCTCCACGAAAAATACCTGGCAATCCTTCACGGCATGGAGTACATAGCCTGGGATGGTTTCCGTGGCGCTTTCGAAGAGAATAGAAGGTATGAGATAAACGGTACGCGTCTGAACCATGATTTGTTGGATTTTATGGATTGAGAGGATAGATCGTTGAATATTGAAGATGTTAATTAAATAAAAACAATAAAGAGGATCGGCGAATTTTCCTGATAATCTATAAAATCCAACAAATCATGGTTCAGACTTGTCCTGGTGATACAAACTGATGGTGGCTGCCACTACTGCATAGGCCGGGGCCAGCACCCATCCCAGGAAGGGCAACAGGTGCATGAGGTAAAAGACCATGCCGTTGCCGACGGCCAGCCCTTTGTGCTTGCTGATGAACTCGATGCTTTCTGCGGCGGATAATTTATGCCGTTCGCAACTGTAATCGAGCATGGAGAACCCATAATAATAACATTCCACGAAGAGGGCCACCACAGGGATGATCCAACCCACTACCGGGAAGAAAGAAAGGATCAGCAGGCAGATCATGTACACCGTCTGCCACAGGGAATTACGGAGAGCCAGTTTGATGCCGCGGCCCATATCCTTGAGTACCTGCGGCCAGTTGAAAGGGAAATCTTTTCCGGAGAGAATGGCGTCCGTTTTCTCGCTGAGATAGGAGAACACAGGTGAGCCGATGATCAGGAAAAGATATTTGAACAGGGAAAACCAGAATAATACCAGGATCAGCCGGATCATGATGCCGCCCATCACGAAGAGAAAACTAAGCAGGCCACTGCTCTGCCTGTGCAGCCAGGGATCGATGCCCAACCGCTGGCTAAGCCAGGTAACGGCCGAATCGGCGGAGTTCCAGAAGAAATACATTCCTACGATGAACAGGAGGGCATAGGATATCCCCGGTATCAGTATCCATTTCCATAATTTATGGCGACTGATGAAGCGGTGCGCTCTGAAATAGGACTCGATAGCAATGACGATTTCTTTGAGCAAGTTTTATAAATTTGATGGTTGTCTTATGCCAGTGTCAAACTTAATAAAATAATGATGTATTCGGTGGAACCGGCTATGAAAAAACTGGACCGTTCATTCTTCGACCGCCCCGATGTGGTGAAAATAGCGAAAGATCTATTGGGTAAGATGCTCGTCACCACATTCGATGGCCATATCACTTCGGGCCGGATCATGGAGACGGAAGCTTATGGCGGCGTGACCGATCGCGCTTCACATGCGTGGAATGGAAGGAGAACGCAGCGTACTTCGATCATGTATGGGATGGCGGGCACAGCCTATGTGTATCTGTGTTATGGCATTCACCAGATGTTCAATATCGTTACCAACAAGGCGGAAATTCCCCATGCCGTTCTCATCAGGGCCGTGGAGCCGGTAGCAGGGATCGACCAGATGCTCAGGAGAACAGGCAAGAAAAAACCCGATCACACGCTCACCAAAGGACCGGGCAACGTGGGCAAGGCATTGGGCATTCACACGAGGCATACCGGTATGGACCTGCTTGGCAACGACATGTATATTGCCGATGATGGCTATATATTGAAAAAAAACGAAGTGCTGGCCACACCCCGCATCGGAGTGGACTATGCCGGCGATCATGCGGCCTGGTTATATCGCTTCATAGTAAAGGGAAATCCGTATGTTAGTGGGAAGAAACCGACCACTTGAAAATAACCAAACGACCAACAACAAACTACAAACGAATTAGAACCTCGGACAGGGAATCCCCTTAGACCCCGGTGGGCGTTTAATGTATATCAGGGATATCTCGATACCACCGCGACTTTGTGAGGCTGATTTGAGGCTGGATATATTTACATCATAAGAGGCGCCGAGCCGGAAGCTCCCGAACTCCAATCCCAGGTAAGGGATCAGCGCATCGTTCACATTGTTGAAGCGGCTCCAGAGACCTGCATAAAAAGTAGTAGGATTCTCTTCATCGGCATTCATCATCATCCCAACAGCACCGCCTGCTACGATATTGGTGGCGCCTGCCTGTCGGCTGAAAAGGGCGCTGAGGTACACCGTGCGACTGATATCACCGATAGGGATAGCACCGCCGGCATGGGCCGTGATGCGGGGCTCGAGCGTATAGGCTATATTATCGCTGGCAAAGGATTCCCTCGGCTTATTGAGGTGGTAACCCGAAACGCCGAAATAGAAATTATTGTAACCGTCCGTGGAGCCGTTGTAGAGGGCGCCGACGCTTACATCGAAATAGCTGAGGTTGAACTCGCGGTTGTCGACCGCTTCACCACTGGGGATGGTCCACCCGCCGTGGTCGTCCAGCTCCGATTCGAAATTCAGTTTGGTGCCGTCGAGCCGTTTGGTATAATAGGCGCCCTGGAAGCCCAGGCCGATCTGGTGCAATCCATCTTCATCCAATCCCTTATGATAGGCTGTGGTAACGGCGATCATATTGGTATTGAGGATGCCATTGGCTGTTTTATCGGTCATGGCCATAACGCCTACGCCCCAGGTATCGAGCTCGGAAATGCGGTTACGCAGGACCGGTAGATCGAAGGAAGCAGTGGAAGTAATAAAGGCTTTGCTGATAGCCGGCCATTGATCGCGGTAATTGCCCGCGATGCGAAAATCGCCATTGAACTTCCCGGTAAGGGCCGGGTTCAGGGTAAGTGGCGACACAAAAAACTGGGAGAAATTCGGGTCCTGTGCTGAAAGCTGTTCCAGCATCAGGCAAGCTGTAATGACCAGGTAAAATTTCCTCATCCGCATGTAAATGGTATAAATCACTAACGTACCCAAAGTACAAAAAAAAGACGGAATCAAGGCGTTAATTTTCATAGGAGAAAGAACATGTTACCTGCTTTTTTTGAAGCACCATTCTGCGCCCGACGAACTCAAGGTACCTCCCGACGGACTGCAAAAAATCAATGATATATAAAATGCTTTACATCTGTACTTTGGTGCCGAATGCGAGGTCTCCGGCGTCTCCAAGTCCGGGTACGATATATCCTTTGGCAGTAAGTTCTTCATCGATATCACCGCACCAGATCTTTACATGCGGTTCGCTGCGTTTCACATATTCGATGCCTACGGTGCAGGCGATGGCGGTAACGATATGGATCTCGCTCGGATGTCCTTCTTCCCGGAGGTATTGGATGGTCTTTACCAGGGAGGAGCCGGTGGCGAGCATGGCGTCGGCGATAATGATCACGCGGCCTTCCAGTTCGGGACAGGAAACATACTCTAGGCTGATCTCGAAAGAGCCGTCCCGGTTGTGTTTGCGGTAGGCGGAAATAAAAGCATTATCGGCCTTATCGAAATAATTGAGCAATCCCTGGTGAAGGGGTAGTCCGGCCCGGAGCACTGTCGCCAGCACGGGTTGTTCTTGCAACACACTGCACACGGAGGTCCCCAGTGGTGTCTGGATCTCTTTATCGACATAGGTTAACTGTTCACTGATACGCAATGCGGCCGCTTCGCCCACGCGTTCCAGATTGCGCCGGAACCGGAGCCTGTCGGCCTGTACCTGCACATCCCTCAGTTCGCTGACCCATTGGCTTACCAGGGAATTCTGTTCGCTTAAATTGATAACCATGTCTTTACTTTTGGATTTTGAATGGCGAAATGTGACATTTGATGAACAAAACTATAATCTCCGTACTGAAATCTGAAATATAAATCAATATGGTATACCGGACAATCGGCATTATGAGCGGAAGCGCCCTGGATGGGCTTGATATCGTGTTCGTTGAATTTCACGAGAACGCCCGCAAATGGGAATATGAGATCAAAGAGGCAGCTACTTATGAATACAGTAAGGAGTGGATAGAAAAACTGCGTAATGCAACTTCCCTGAAGGCCCGCGACTACCTGCTCCTCCATACGGAATATGGCCACTATATCGGAGAGGCCGTGAACAGGTTTGTGGAGCAATTCGGATTACAATACAAAGTACAGCTCATTGCATCACATGGGCATACCACCTTTCATATCCCTTCCAAAAAAATGACGGCCCAATTGGGAGATGGGGCGGCCATTGCGGCGGTCACAAGTATCAATGTAGTAAGCGATCTGCGTGCCATCGACATGGCATTGGGCGGTCATGGAGCGCCGATCGTACCTATTGGTGAAAAATTATTGTTGGGAGATTACCACCTGTTCCTGAATATCGGCGGCATCACCAATTTGTCTTACAGTCAGCCGCACACGTATATCGCCTTCGACATCTGCCCCGGTAACCGCGTGCTCAATATGCTGGCCAACAAAAAAGGCAAGCCTTATGATGATGGGGGGCAGATAGCAGCATCGGGAACGGTACGGCCTGAACTGCTCACCATGCTCGACAACCTCGACTATTACCAGCTTCCTTATCCCAAATCACTGGCCAATGATTTTGGTACCGATGTCGTATACCCGTTGGTAGCAGGATCGGGCTATTCCGTGGAAGACGGACTGCGTACCTATGTGGAGCATATCGCCACACAGGTGCGGAATGCTGCGGAGTTGGCAATTCGCAATTCGCAGTTGGCAGTTGAAGGAGATACCAAGACATCAGATCAACTGCCAACTGCCAACCGCCAACTGCTTGTAACCGGCGGGGGTGCGCACAATACCTTCCTGATAGATCGGTTGAGGGAGCGTTTGAAAGAAGTTGGTGTGGAAGTAGTGGTGCCGGATAGAAAGCTGGTAGACTTCAAGGAGGCCATCATCATGGCGCTCATCGGTGTATTGCGCTGGAGGGAAGAGAACAATGTGTTCAGTTCGGTAACAGGCGCATCGAGGGATAGTGTGGGAGGGGCGGTGTGGGTTGTCTGAACCATGATTTAAAGGATTTGATGGATTGGGGGGAAAATTCGCCGCGGTTCATGGATCCTGATAAAAATGATGAACTCATCACTAAAATAGCACTGAGACTTGGCAATGAAACGAACTATCCTCATAATCCTTCCAATCCTGTTCCTTCAAACGATCCGGCTATTCGCACAAATCCCGGTTCAGACGATCCCCGTACAGACAATCCCGGTTCAGACCATCCGTTCTTACTTCAACGAACAGAACGCTTACCAGACTGTTGCCTTTGTGGAACAGCGCTGGAGGCTGGCCGGTAATAACGGGTTCAATGAAAGTATCGGGTATGTAGAAAAAATATTGAAGGAGGCCGGGTTCATCCGGGATGATGAGGGCCGTTCGGCGGCAACGCTCACCTACCGGATCGAGAAGCGCCCTATGAAAAGACCGGCCTGGGAACCGGTTGATGCGCAGCTTTGGATTGTAGGCGAAGCAGCGCCATTGTTGAGCTTCAGCACCAACAGGAATATGCTGGCCATCTACTCGGCCTCTACGCCGGAGGGAGGTGTAACAGCAGAATTGATAGAGTCAGGCAACGATATGAAAAAAGATACGGGGGTAAAAGACCTGAAGGGAAAGATACTGATGGCTGATGGGGATATCGGTGGGGTATATGCGAATGCCGCCAGGCAGGGTGCTATCGGTGCGCTGAGCTATTCCATGCCTGGATATACACAACCGGAAAAATACAGGCATTCCATTCAATTCTCCAATATCGGTTATACGGATTCCCTGACGCAACGGTGGGGCATCTTATTATCGTATGATGCGCGGGAGCGGCTGAAAGCTGCGCTGGCGAGGGGCCCTGTGCAACTGAAAGTGATCACGAAAACAAAGATATATCCTTCGGAAGAGCTCACGATCGTGGCTGATGTAAAAGGTGCGGTAAAACCGGAAGAGCGGTTTGTATTCAGTGCGCATGTGCAGGAGCCGGGAGCGAATGACAATGCAACGGGTGTGGGCACGCTGGCAGAAATGGCGCGGGTAACGGCCAGGCTGGTGCAGGAGGGAAAACTGAAGCCGCAGCGCACGCTCACTTTTTTATGGGGTGATGAGATCGTCTCCACCAGAAGATATATAAAGGAAGATTCGATCAGGGCCCGCGGCATCAAATGGGGCCTGAGCCTCGACATGGTAGGGGAGGATACCAAAAAGACCGGCGGCACCTTCCTCATAGAAAAAATGCCCGACCCTTCTGCCATCTGGACGCGGGGGAACGACAAGCACAGTGAATGGGGTGGAAGCCCTTTAAGTGAGGCCGACCTCTTTCCGCATTACTTCAATGATGTACTGCTCAACCGTTGTCGGGCAGAAGCGGCAGGAACAGGATGGGTGGTAAAAACGAATCCGTTTGAAGGAGGGAGTGATCATACGCCGTTCCTGCAGGCGAAGATCCCGGGACTATTGATGTGGCATTTTACCGATGTATTCTATCATACGGATGCGGACAGGCTCGACAAAGTGTCTTCCGCCACCATGCGACATGTGGGGGTCAGTGCCCTCTCGACGGCCTACCTGCTGACCACTGCGAACAGCCGGGCAACGGTGGGATTGATCAGGGATGTAACCCGCAATGCCCTGGAGCGCCTGCAGAATGAAACGGCCATTGGGAAGGCTAATATAAAAGGAGGGGGCGATGCCGATAAGGAGAACCATATCCTGGGAGTGTGGAGGGATTGGTACCTGAAAGCAGTCGAATTGATGTCAGACATCCCGGTAATAGGGGTCGATGCAAATGTAAAGGCGGAAATTGCTGCTTCGCGGAAGAAGATCCTGAAAGCCATCCACAGGTTATGAACACTCGCTGTTAATAATTAACACTGGGCAAATGATTTTTATTTGTAACTTAGGGGTATACTAGGCTCCAGTAACACATTCCTCCTTTCCTCAACTTATTAGATATATAAAGAACGGCTGACGTTCCATTAGCGCGTGTGACCCTAATACGAACCATCTTACTTGTCAATTGATCTTATTCATCGATCTTGCCAATGTTCCCAATGCTGGAAGGCAACCAGGAAGATTTTTTGGGAACGAATGGGGACGGAATTGAATTTTCATTATTTTTCAAGTTCCAGTCACCATTAACCTTCCTAATGTCGGCAATACCTGCCGGGATATTGTATTTTTCAGCAACCTATCCTATATTTATTGCTATTCCATTCAGTATCTTATTGAAAGATATTTACTAATCGTCTTCCTTATCCTCGTGATCAATCATTTGAAACTATTAAGCCAAACTACCTATTTCTCATGAGTGAGCATCAACAGGATAAGGACCTTATTGAAGCGTTTCAGCAACAGGAATCACATGCGGTGCATGAGTTATTCAAGATGTTCTACAGACCTCTTGTATATTATTCTACCAATCTGATCAATGACAGGCAGGAGGCAGAAGACATCGTAGCGAATACTTTTATGAAATTGCTGCACCGCAGGGCCAACTTCGATAATGTTAGAGATATCAAAGCCTTTCTATACGTAACTACCCGGAATAATTGTCTGGATTATTTAAGATCGGTGATCAGGCATGAAAATTCGCACAGGGAATTATTTTATTTATTGGAGAACAGGGAAGATGCGGCAGATGAGGAGATGTTGAAAGCGAAGATCCTGCAGGAGGTGTACCTGCAAATCGAGAAATTGCCCGAACAATGTCAGAAGGTCTTTAAATTGATTTTCATCCAGGGTTTGAATACGAAGCAAATAGCGGAGCAGATGGGCATTTCGGCGCAAACGGTCTTGAATCAGAAAGCGAAGGCAATACAAATATTACGGCTTGATCTGTTGAAGAAGAATTTGATGCCGGTGCCGGCGTTCTTACATATATGGATGTTGATCTGCTGGGAATTGTTCAAATGAACTGGTGTATCAGAAAACGGGTCTGAAATATTTTGAAATATACCTGAAGTCCTCTCCAATACCGCATTAACCTTTTATCGAATTTATTGAATGTTTTTATTAAGAGCTTCAAAAGAAGAAGTAAAATATACGTATAGTCAACAACGATAGTATCGTTGTATTTTCTATTTGTCTCCACAATATAAATTGACCGCACGCAAATCTACCGTAGATATACAAGCGCTGAATTACCTTCTCATTGTATTATAATTTTTTCTCCTGCAAAATCGCTATAGAACTGGACTCCCGGAAGAAGCGTTTCTCAATTCCGATATGCTGATCTATTTACGCAAACGTTTGCGGATTGCTTACGATCATTTGTTCTTTACAGATCAAAAACTTTTTTGTCTTATTCAAACATTTTCTATGGTTAAAGTGGAGGTGGGTACGTTTTTATATATCTACATGAAGAACATTGTTACGAATTGATTAAAGATTTTTTTAATAGAGGCGAATAAAAAACTATCAAGATGGGAAAGGATAATATCGAAGAGTTGCTGGCCAAGTACCTTGCTGGAAATTTAACGCCGGAAGAGAAGCAGGAGTTGGAAGAATGGTTAGCGGGATCGGAGAAAAAACGGAAACTTCTGAAGCAGGCGATGAGTGAAGGATGGATCCGTAAAGAGCTGGCGAAATTGTACCAGATCGATGAGAACGCTGCCTGGAAAAGATTCAATGAACTATATACATTAAACGAGGACCCGGTAGCACCTGTAGCTACCCGTTCAATATCCTGGTGGAAATATATTGCGGCCGCTTCACTTATCCTCTTTGCATTAGCCTGGTTGTATATGTATACGAGCAACCACCGCAATAAAGGCACTGATCTGGCCAACATCCCGAAGACTGGTGAATCCAGGTTCAAGAATGATGTTGATCCCGGAGGGAACAAGGCTGTACTGGTCCTGGCAGATGGGTCGACCATTT